>POVV01000721.1_pt1 | contig 17799 bp, 12 predicted proteins | sample 1560271 | NCBI WGS metagenome assembly POVV01 (sample SAMN08337232, study PRJNA429181) | Bioreactor metagenome, whole genome shotgun sequencing project. | biome: cows' rumen and soil; feature: anaerobic; isolation source: anaerobic chemostat enrichment culture, galacturonate as sole carbon... | reverse complement strand
GAGGAATGTTTCTGGAAGCTGTCTGCCTCCAGAATATCCCGTAAGTATACCATTTGATTTTCTTTATTGGGTACCTCGATACCCACCGCCGATTTTCCTGGGATAGGAGCTTCAATTCGGATATCAGCGGCTGCCAGGCTCAATTTGATGTCATCTGCCAGGCTTACGATCTTACTGACCTTTACCCCCTGCTCCGGATGAAGTTCATACCTTGTTACGGAGGGTCCGCAGCTTATATTGGTAACAGTAACCCCGACCCCGAAATTTTGAAGGGTCCGCTGAAGCTTGATGGCAGTATCCTTGTATTCCCGGTCGGAAAAGACCGCTGATTTTCCTTTTTTAAGCAGAGAGAGAGGCGGAAACTTATATTCCTTTTTCACAATCTCCTGTTTTTGCTTGATTTCAAGGCTGACATTTAACCCGTCTTCCTTTGCTGCCTCTTCCCGTTTCTTTTCCAGCTTTTTCTGAAGAGCTTCTGTATCCGTTTCAATTACCTTGCCGGAAGCAGTAACCACCTGTTTTGGCTCCTCAGGAATGGCAAAGGTATCATTTCCTTCCACAGGATAGAACTCCTCTTCCACAAACTCCAATTCCTTTAGGGTTTTGATCTCTTTCTTCATATATATGGAAGGTTCTTCCAGAGCCTCAGCAAACGGTGTCCCCCCCACATCGGGGGCAAAGGGAACAATATCCTCATCATCTTCCGGCACAGGTGAAAAACTGCCCCGGAAAATATCAGCAGGATTGAGTTCGTCTTCTTCCACAGAAGTAACGGCAGACAGCCGTTTCGCCTGGGCCATAATATCATCTGCAAGATTGTCAGGAACTTCCTCAACCTGCTCTTCCACATCGCTTTCTTCCTGGGCTTCCTCCAGCTTTGTGGCCTCTAAATTGACTCCCCGAAGCTTTTTCTCTTCCAAAAGCTGTTTGCGGGCTTCCTGGCGCATTGCATGAACTTCCATGCGCATGTCCACATTTTCCCTGGCATGGCGGTACGCTTTTCCGCTTCCTTTTTTCACAATATCTACAAACGATTTTTCCGTAATGCAGACCGCAGATATGACAAGAAGGACTCCTATCACCAGATAGGCTCCCACTACTCCGATTATGGAGGCAAGCCCTCCTGCCAGAAGGCCGCCTATAATGCCGCCTCCTCTTCCGCTTACGGAAGCTTCAAAATAAATGTCGGCAAGTCCTATACCCTCACCGGCCTTTGCTCCGAAAAGGAGCTGTAAAAATCCACACAAAGAAACCAGCGCCAGAATAAAAGACGCCAGTTTAAAAGCAGCCCTGGGATTTCCCTGGTTGGAGATGTAAAACGCGGTTCCTGCAAACAGCAGCACAGGCGCAACATATCCCACACTTCCGAATATACCTAACTGTACGCTCCGCAGAAAATCCCCGACCACGCCGCATAAATGAAAGTTGCTTAAAAACAGAATGGCCGCAGCCAAAAATGACATAATGATCACGACTTCTGAATGGATAAATTCCGGTTCCGGTAAAATCACATTTTTTTTGGCGGCGGTATTTCTTGTTCTCCCGTTTTTCCCTTTTTTAGCTGTTGTACGTTTCTTCGTTGTCTCAGGCACAATAACTACCCCCTTCTATCCGTTGGTAACAGTATACAAAAAAATCGGGAGAATTGCAACGATTAACGGGAAGCAGTTTCCATCAGTTCATATAATTTTTTTAAAGCATCTTTGATTCCGCCCACTTCATTAATCAGTCCTTCTTTTACCGTTTCCTCGCCAACCAGCACGGTTCCCAAGTCTCTGGTAAGCATTTCCGTATTCAGCATAAGACGTTTTAACTGGTCGTATGCGATATCAGCATGATTGGAAACAAAGCTTAAGATCCGGTCCTGTATCATTTCAAAATATTCATAAGTCTGGGAGGCGCCAATCACCATTCCTGTCATTCTTACGGGATGAACCATCATGGTTCCAGTGGGTACGATAAAGGAATAATCCGTGCAGACTGCTAAGGGAACTCCGATGGAATGGCTTCCTCCAAGAACCAGGGATACGGTTGGGATGCTTAAGGAAGCGATCATCTCCGCTATAGCGAGGCCTGCATCCACGTCGCCGCCGGAGGTGTTTAAGAGAACCAAAAGCCCTTCCACGGAATCATCATCTTCAATCTCGGCCAGTTTCGGGAGGATGTGATCGTATTTTGTAGCTTTGCTGTTGCCTGATAAATTTTCATGGCCTTCCACCTCTCCGATAATGGAGATCAGATGGATTTTCCGCTTGTTCGCATTATCATCAAGGGTCATCTGACCATATTCTTCCAGCTTTTCATCCTCTTTTTGTTCTATATCCTTTTCTGTCTTTTTTTCATCAAGGTTTTCCTTGCGCGCATTGCCGTCAGGCCGATTCTGTCTTTCCTCCGGTTCTTCGTTCTTCCCATTACTATTCTGATACTCTCTCACCTTAAAAACCTCCTGTTTCACTGTTGATTTGGTAGTTTCAGTTTCCACTCTATCCCCACGCGTTCCAGGCAGAGTCTGCCCTCTTTACATGATGTAATGGAATATTCATGGGGTATTTCCATATGATGTGGAGAAAACCATAAAAATATGCTTCCTATCAATGCCAGTCTTTAACCTTATGCAATTACAATATTTTAATTGTGATTATAACAAGTTATTGACTTTGATACTTCCACATGGTAAACTACCAAACAATATAAATCAAGTCACATTCTTGCCAATGGAGGCAGCGCCGGAGTTATCCTTTTGCGCTGCTTTTCTATAAACAAATACCTGACTTTTTGGCTGTGGCTAAACTAAAAAAAAGGAGAGATCGTCTCATGAACAACTTTTTTATCGCTCAGACCTTTGGCAAATCCTCTAATTTCACGGATATTCCAAACAATTTATTTAAGGAACACAATGTAAAAAAAGGACTCCGCAACGAAGACGGCACCGGAGTACGGGTAGGCTTGACCCGCGTATCTGACGTAGTAGGCTATGAAATCGAAGACGGAAAAAAGGTCAACGTACCAGGCAAGCTCTATTACCGTGGAATCGAAATCGGCGACCTGGTAAACGGAAAGAATAATGAACGTTACGGTTTTGAAGAGACTTCATTTTTACTCCTTTTTGGCTATCTCCCCTCGAAGAAGGAATTAAGAGAGTTCACATCCATCCTTAGCCAGAACTACCATCTCCCTGATGAGTTTCTGGAAAAGAATATGCTCCGCACGCCTTCCCGCAATTTAATGAACTGCCTTCAGCAAAGCATCCTGGCTCTATATGATTATGATGAGGAGCCAGATAATGTGGATCCCTATGAGACACTTTTAAAGGGAATCAACATCATGGCAAAGCTTCCTTCTCTTTCCGTCTATGCATACCAGAGCAAGGTACATTACTATGAAAGAGACAGTCTGATCATACATTATCCAAAGCCGGAATATACCATGGCAGAAAATATTCTCTACATGCTGCGCCGGGATGGGATCTTTACCCAGCAGGAAGCGAATCTGCTTGATGTGATGCTGATGATCCACGCTGATCATGGCGGCGGAAACAACTCCACCTTTACCAATGTCGTCATATCTTCCACAGGAACGGATATCTATTCGGCCATCTCCGCTTCCATCGGCTCCTTAAAAGGACCAAAGCACGGCGGCGCCAATATATGCTGCAGTGAAATGATCAGGGCCATTGAAAAGGAAATCGGCCTAAAGGCAACCGAAGCCCAGATGAAGGGAGTGATCCAAAAGATCCTCGCAAAGGATTTCTATGACAATTCCGGCCTTGTATACGGACTTGGCCATGCAGTTTATACAGTTTCCGATCCAAGGGCGGATTTATTAAAGGCCTGCTGTGAAAAGCTTGCCAAACAGAAAAACAGGGAAGATGAATATGAGTTCCTGACAAAATTTGAAAAGGTTGCCAAAGCATGCCTGGCGGGCAACGGAAAAACCCTGTCAAACAATGTAGACTTCTACAGTGGTTTCGCTTATAATATGTTACAGATACCGGAAGATATGTATACGCCTTTGTTTGTCTGCTCTCGTATGGCAGGCTGGCTGGCACACAATATCGAAAACAAGCTGTATGACGGAAGAATCATGCGTCCGGCGACAAAATACGTAGGAGAAACTGTTTCCTACAAAAAAAGAGAGGAAAGATAGCATATGGTAAAATTGTATGACGGCGGAGCTTATCTTGTACATGGAACGGAACTGGTTCCGGATCAGGAAGCAGAAAAAGTTGCTGCCCTTACAGGAAAAGCTGCAGATAAGGCTGAGGCAAAAAAAGGTACCATCACCTATTCCATTTTAAAGAATCACAACACTTCGGATCATATGGATCATTTGAAGCTCCGTTTTGACTCCATGGCCTCCCACGACATTACATTTGTAGGAATTATCCAGACTGCCCGTGCATCAGGGCTTAAGGAATTTCCTATTCCATACATTATGACCAACTGTCATAACTCTTTATGCGCAGTTGGCGGTACCATTAACGAGGATGATCACGTATTCGGACTTTCCGCTGCTAAAAAATACGGCGGGATCTTTGTTCCGCCTCATATCGCGGTCATCCATCAGTACATGCGGGAAATGATGGCCGGCTGCGGACGCATGATCCTCGGCTCTGACAGCCATACCCGCTATGGAGCCCTGGGAACCATGGCCATTGGAGAAGGCGGCGGGGAACTGGTAAAGCAGCTTCTCCGGGATACCTATGATGTTGCTTATCCCGGCGTTGTGGCCATTTATCTTACGGGAAGCCCTGCTCCATCCGTTGGTCCTCACGATGTGGCCCTGGCCATTATCGGAGCGGTCTTTAAAAGCGGCTACGTAAAGAACAAAATTATGGAATTCGTAGGGCCTGGTGTATCTTCTATGGATACGGACTATAGGAACGGTGTGGATGTTATGACAACGGAAACCACCTGCCTTTCCTCTATCTGGAGAACGGATGAGGACACAAAAGCCTATCTGGACCTTCATGGCCGGGGAGATGCTTACAAAGAATTAAATCCCGAAGAAGTGGCTTACTACGACGGAGTGGTATATGTGGACTTAAGCACCATTAAGCCCATGATCGCACTGCCCTTCCACCCAAGCAACACCTATGAGATCGACGAATTAAATAATAACCTTGGAGATATTCTACGCACTGTGGAAAAGGAAGCAGAGCGCATTGTGGGCAGTTCCAAAGCAAACCTTTCCTTAACAGACAAGATCGTGGATGGAAAGCTGATGGTTCAGCAGGGAGTGATCGCAGGATGTGCCGGAGGCAACTACTCCAACGTTATGGCTGCGGCCAATATTCTGAGCGGTAAAAACTGCGGAAATGACATCTTTAATTTATCTGTATACCCCTCCTCCCAGCCAGTTTATATGGATCTGGTGAAAAAAGGAGCCATCTCAGAACTGATGGCAGCCGGAGCAACCGTCCGGACGGCCTTCTGCGGCCCATGCTTTGGCGCAGGGGATACACCTTCCAACAATTCCTTAAGCATACGCCACACCACAAGAAATTTCCCCAACCGGGAAGGTTCCAGGCCAGGCAGCGGACAGATTTCCTGTGTCGCCCTCATGGATGCCCGCTCCATTGCTGCAACAGCAGCAAACGGCGGTTATCTCACATCTGCCAAAGGCTATGGAGAGGATTACCAGGTTCCTGCCTATGAATTCGATCCATCTTCCTATGAGAGACGGGTGTATCAGGGATTCGGAAAGGCTCAGCCTGAGGTCCCCCTGATTTACGGTCCAAATATCAAGGACTGGCCGGCTATGAGTGCATTAACGGATAACATCCTATTACGGGTATGTTCAAAGATCATGGATCCGGTCACTACCACCGATGAACTGATCCCTTCCGGAGAAACCTCCTCCTACCGTTCCAACCCTCTCGGACTTGCGGAATTTACCTTGTCCCGCCGCGATCCGGAATACGTGGAACGCTCAAAGAAAGTAAATGAGCTGGAGCAGGTAAGGAAAGCCGGTGCCTGTCCCTTAGAGGCTGACCGGTCACTGGAATCTGCATTTAAGGCTCTGGCCGCTTACTTAAACCAGCCGGAACTGAATGTAAGGGAAACAGAGATTGGAAGTATGATTTACGCAGTAAAACCAGGTGATGGCTCAGCCCGTGAACAGGCTGCCAGCTGCCAGCGGGTGCTGGGCGGCTTAGCTAATATTGCAAAAGAGTATGCGACGAAACGCTACCGCTCCAATGTTATGAACTGGGGAATGCTTCCATTCCTTCTTGATGCAGAGCCGGATTTTGAAGTGGGGGATTTCATCTATGTACCTGGAATCCGCAGAGCTCTTGACGGAGATATGAACCACATTCCAGCTTACGTTATGAAAAACGAAGAAGGAAATCCGATTCATGAGATAGAACTGCACATTGCTGATATGACCCCGGAAGAGCGGGAAATCGTAAAGGCCGGATGTCTGATTAATTATAATAGAAACAAAAACCAACAGCAGTAATGATAAAATAATACCCCCCGGACATGGAACTGGTATAAAAGCCAGGTTTCAATCCGGGGGGTATGCTTTTTATTTTAAGATTTTTTCTACCTGTGTATCATCAAGAGTTACATGATAAAACAGTTCGTAGAAATCCTTTACTTCTTGTTTTATATCAGCACTATATTGTTCAGGATAAACAAGATTGCCCAGCCATAAAATCCCGATCATCCGGTTGACAGAAGGCGGACTGCTCATAAAGCTATATGGAGCGGATGGGATCTGATAAACCTTCCCCTCTTTTACTGCATTTAATTCTCCCCAGACCTTATCCGTTGTTATGGTTTGGTACAGGGCTTCAGAATCTGCGATGATAACATCCGGCTGCCACAGAAGAAGCTGTTCAAAGGATACTTCGCTTCCGCCGCCGCTAGATACCATTTCAACTTTAGCTGCATTTTCCGCTCCTATCTCTTCGATGACCCTGGCATGAATGGAACCCTCTGCATTGGTGTGAAGCCCATCATCTCCGGTAGCGAAATAAACCGATTTCTTTTCTGCAAGCTGCTCCCCGGCTGTTTCAGACTTTTTCAGTATGTTATTGCAAGAATCCGCCAGTTTCTTTGCCTGATCAGTCTCTCCGGTAAGCTCTCCCAGCTTTTCATAAGCAGAACTCATGGTATCTAAATCTGCCTCTATAAAGATGACTGGCATGTTTAGCTGCTCCTGAAGGGCATCCATATCCTCTTTTACGCTTTTTTTCGCTTCTCCGATATCAATGATTACATCCGGACTTTCCGCAATGAGAGCCTCCATGTTCAGATTAGCATTCTTCCCATAAAACTGGCCGAATTTAGGAAGTGCCCAATATTTTTCATCAATGTACTGCTTTGCACCTTCGGAAAAATCGGAAGCAAGTCCGGACAGCTTATCCGGACAAAGGGTATAAAGCACGATCTGTGCCAAAGGCCCGGAAGGAGCAATCTTGTTAATTTCCTTTGGAAGTGTAACTTCCCTTCCTGCTGAATCCGTAAACACTCTGGTGTCTGATTGCGCACCTGCTTCGCCCGCTTTTTCTGTCTCCGCCTGAGTTTCTGTTTTTACAGATGCAGTTGTCTCTGCCTGACTGGCAGGAACCTCCTTACCGCTTCCTTTTTGGCAGCCATTTGCCAGTACTGCAGCAGCAAGGAATGCAGCCAGTACCAGACTTTTTCTCATTTTTTTCATATGATCCCCCTATTCCGCCGCTTTTGCGGCATATATTTATTATTTAGAAAGCCTTACCGGCAATCCGGAACGGATCACCGCCTTGTGCTCACCTTTTTTCACTAATTCCTCTGTAAGCTTTTTATCCGTAATAAGAGTACCCGCTAACTCCCACACGCCAAAGTTAAAAAGATCAGGAGCGAGAGCCACACTGGGTCCTACTAATATAACTTTGGCATTCCGCGACAGCTCTAAAAGTCTTGGAAGTGTTTTATTAACCAGGGTAAATCCCGTAATAAAAACATAGTCTCTGTCTGAAAGTATGTATTCACAGGCGCTGTCCGGATAATCGCCTTCCATTGGATTGCGTTCCAGGATTATGCAGGATTTTGCTTCTTTTAAAAATTCTTCCGCAAAGCAGAAATGTCCGATGGTCGCCACCTTTTTTCCTTTGATATCCTCACGATAGGCCATAAAAGCATCTTCCTTCGTTAACTGCCTGATTGTGCCTTCCTTTTCCAGCCTGCTGATCCTATCCGGCTGATTATAATAGGCATTTACCGCTGCAGCACCGATGCTTGCCTCCGTAAAATTCCATGATTTTATCAGCCCAGCCGCTTCCCTCCATGACATATCCAGTATATTTTTTTCAGTCCTTTGAATGGTCTGAAGGGGATTTGTCGCTGCCGCGCCGGTATATCCGCAGACAGTCACTGAAGTCCACTGGATTCCTACAAAATAATCTTCTATTTTTACATCATCTGGTATTGGTTCTATCAGACTGTCATACATTTCCCACATATCCATCACCTTCCCCCAGGCATACACACCTTTTTTCCGCTTTTTAAATCCTCATAGATCTCAATAGGCACCTGGTATACGCCTTCCAAAAGCTCTTTCGTAAGGATCTTGTCCGGCTCACCGAAAGCCGCTATCTTTCCATCCATCATCACCAGCGCTTTATGGGCAAAATAAAAGACATGCTCCGGATTATGGGTGGATTGCACAATTAAATATCCCTTTTTTGACAAGGTCCGCAGTTCCTCCATAACCCGGATCTGGTTGCCGTAATCCAAGCTGGAACAGGGTTCATCCATAACCAGTATTTTTGCCTCCTGGGCGATGGCTCTTGCAATCAGCACAAGCTGCTGTTCGCCGCCGCTGATCTGCCCAAATATACGGTCCTTTAGACCGTCAATCCTTAAAAGCTTCAAAGCATTCAATGCCCTTTCTTTTTCTTTCTGTCCCGGACTTGCAAAGCGGGGCAGAGAGGCAGTTGTTCCCATTAACACCATATCCAGAACCGAAAAAGAGAATGCAGTATCATGGTTCTGGGGGATATAGGCAATCCTTCCGGCCAATTCCCGTTCTGAGAAGTGCCGGCGTTCTGTTCCATCGATCAGAATCTCTCCATGATACCCCTTTAGCAGACCTAACATGCAGCGAAAAAGCGTACTCTTGCCTGCACCGTTTTTTCCAAGGACACAGACCAGTTCTCCTTTGCTCAATGAAAAATTGATCCCCTTTAAAACCGGAAAACAATGATAGCCGAATTCCAGATCTTTTACTGTCAGTTCCATACTCCCCCCTCCTTTATAACCGGTTTCCTTCCCGCAAAATAAGATATAAAAAGAACGGAGCACCAATAAATGCAGTCAAAATGCCGATGGGGATCTCACTGGTAGCCAAAAGCCTTGCAAAATTATCCACGATCAACAAAAAGCTGCCGCCCATAAGCAGAGAGGCCGGCAATAGCCTGCGGTAATCGCTTCCTACGAGCATTCTGGCAAAATGAGGGATTACCAATCCCACCCAGCCGATATGCCCGCTTACGGAAACTGCTGCTGAGGTAATTAAAGTTGCACTGACTACAATGATAAAACGAAGCTTCTTAGCATTGATCCCCATGCTCCTCGCTTCATCTTCCCCAAGGCTTAAAACATTGATCCGCCAACGAAGAAGGTAAATTGGAAGGATTCCTATGAGGATCCATGGTGCCGCAAACATAACGTCTTTCTGCCGGATGGATGCCAGGCTTCCCATAAGCCAATAGGTAATGACCGGAAGGGTATTGGTCGGATCCGCCACCAGCTTTAAAAAAGAGACCGCTGCGGAAGCAAGGGAGCTCACCATCATGCCGGACAACACCAGTCCCAGCACAGGATTATACTTTACCCGGCTGCTGACGAGGCAGACAATTCCTACAGCGCCAAGACCAAAAAGAAAGGCGCTGATCGTTACTCCGTTATAACCAAATGAAAAAAACAATCCCAGGGCAGCACCTAATCCCGCACCAGAGGATGCACCCAGAACATCCGGTGATACCATGGGGTTTTTAAAGATCCCCTGATAAGCGGCGCCTGCACAGGACAGGCCTCCTCCGATCAATGCCGCCATAAAAACTCTTGGCAGGCGGACCTGGAAGACAACCGTCTCTGCCTGAGCCGGCCAAGTGGATTTTATGGGAAAAACCACCGAAAGAAGGATCTTTATGAGTGTGTCCGGGTAAACCGGGTACCGTCCAAGCAAAAAGGAGCCCAAAAAGCAGACAATAAATAAGAGCACGATGATTCCAAAACGTCTTTTATAAATCCAGTCCCTTTCTACCATGTGTTTCCTTCCTTTTCCGTACATTCTCTCAAAAACTCCATAATTTCTGTCCGAATGTATTCTTTCTTTTCGCGGTCAAACGTAAGAATTCGTCCATTTGACCGTTTTACAAGCTTTTCTTCCAAATCCCGAAGAAGCTTGTCCGGGTCCGGCTCTGTTGGAATTCTGGTTCTCATGGCCTCAAGATTTCCCTGGCTTTTCAAAACTCCGATGCAGGGCACCTGGCTGTCAATGCAGCAAAGAACCTCCTCCATAAATTCCGGTACAAAAAGTTCTATCCCGCCTATTTCATCCAAAAGGCAGAGCTTATTATGAGCGTAAGAACGAAGAATTTTTATTCCATCGGTTTTAAAGAACTGAAGATTTTTTTGAAATCCATGTTCAGTCCGCTCAATAAAGACATTCGTCATACCTTTTTTATAGGGAGCTGCCGGAATCCATTCTTCCTCTGCCGGGACCATACGAAATCCCATGGTCATCCCATCTTCATTCAGCAAACGTTGGGAATAAAATCCTCCAGCCATCCGGTGCCAGGGTTTCAGGCATTCAAAAAGCAGGGTTGTCTTTCCTTCTCCGGAATCACCTTTTAGAAACAAAAATTTCCCCATTACTTTTTTCGCCCTTCCCGCAGGGCCCTGACAGCAATTAATTCTCCTGCCACGCTGATGGCTATTTCAGCGGGTGTTTCTGCGTAGATTTCCAAGCCGATTGGGCTGTGACAGCTGTCGATTTGTTCTCTGGTAACGCCGTCCGCCATAAGCTTTTCAGTCAAAGTTTCCAGTTTCCTGCGGCTGCCAATCACACCGACATAGCAGGCATTTTTCGTAAGGACCTGTCTCTGGACAACGTAATCCGACTGATGTCCTCTGGTCATAACACAGACATAATCGCATTCCCTTAATTCGAGGGAATCAAAAATCCTTTCATAATCCCCCACAATGGTCTTCTCTGCCTGGGGAAATAGTTTTTCATTGGCAAACTCCGCCCGGTCATCAAAAACAGTACACCGGAATCCTACATGAGCCAGAACCGGTACCAATTCCTGTGCCACATGTCCGCCTCCGAAAATATAGACGCAGCCGGCCCGGACCAGAGGCTCGCTGTAATACTTACGTTCACCAAAGTTTTTTTGAACCGCTTTATGTTGAAGGAGGATTTTTCTATCTTCTTCATCAACTCCCTTTATTCCTGATAATCCCGCTGATTTGCTGTAGATGCCCAGCCCCCATGTGGTTTCGTTGGTAATATCCATAAGCAGCCAGCTGTCTTCATCCTTATTATAGGCTTCTTCTATCTTCCTGCATAAGTCCTTGAATTCCTGATTATCATGATCCAGATACTGGAAGTAAACCACAACATCGCCGCCGCAGATCATACCCAGATCAGCTACCTGCTCCTTACCTAGTACAAAGCTGTGCATATAGGAGGTCTTTTCCTCAATCGCTTTCTGCGACTTCTGAATGGACCGGTATTCCACCGCTCCGCCTCCGATCGTTCCTTCGGTGGTTCCGTCCCGCCTTACCAGCATATGGGATCCTGCCCCTCTGGGAGTGGATCCGGAGCTTGCAATAATGGTTACCAAAACTCCATCTTCGCCTTTTTCCAGCGTTTCTAAAACTGTTTTGAACAGCTTCCTCATTTCAGTTCCCCCTCAAAATATTTTATAAACAATTCTTCTGTTTTTTCATTTAATTCTTTTTCCATGCTTAAAAAACGGTTTAGAAAATCCTTTGTTTTAGGTGTAAGTTGGGAAAATCCTCCCTCTGCTCCGCCTGACCGGGTGATCAAAAGAGGATATCCAAGCTGCTTTTCTGCCTCTTTTATGATTTTCCAGCCTTTGCTGTAGGACATGTTCATCTGCCGGCAGGCCGTCTGCATGGATCCATTATGCTCGATCAGCATCAAAAACTGGGCAATCCCCGGCCCAAAAAAGATCTCGTCGCATTCCAGAAACAGGTTTGCAGTCGGGTGCATGGAAGTCCGTCCCGTATCATAGTTTTCCGCATCAACCACATCCGATTCTATGGACTCTATGATTCCTTTATCATCAACTGGGATTTCTTCAATTAAGACATCTATTTCCGTCTGTCTGAAAGCTCCCCACAGCCCTTGTCTTCCATCGTATGCCAGAAGGGCAGGAATCAGCTCCTTTCTGATCATAATCGGATGGCCTCTGCGGCCGTCAAAGACCGGACAAGCAGCCAGCCGGCTGCTGTTCATAACTTTTTTAATGGTTTCCGGCAACAGCATGGGGAATTTTACCGGAAGAATAAGAACCCGGTCACATAAATCCTCAATGTAATTAAGGCCTGTACAGATGCTGTCAAACATCTGAGTATTTTCATAATTCTCATTTCTGAGGCAGATCACTCTTAGCTTGGAAATGTGTTTTTCCAGTTCCTTTGCATCTTTCCCGGTTATGACCACGACCGGATCTACACCGGACCTCTTGAGCGACATGATGATCCGTCTAATAACGGTTGTACCTCCAATGGGCATCAATGGTTTAAATGTACTGTTGGCGCATTTATGCCCTGCCGCGAAAATGACTGCACCTGTCTTCATATCAGACCCCGCCTTTCCGTTGTATTTTCAAAAATATAACGGTTCTATTTATTATAATCCTTTTTCCAGAATTTGTAAACCCGATAAAAAGTAAAAAACAAAAAGCCCCCGGATTGAAATTTAATCAGAACATCAATTAAATTTCAATCCGGGGACCTTACATCAGTCACCGATCATGTTACGGATTTTTACCGGTGTCCGGTAATTCCATGTAGAAATTTTAATACCGCTTCGTCTGCTGGCCGCATGGACGATCTGTCCGTTGCCGATATACATGGACACATGGTTGATGGTCCCTTTGCTGTCTGCATAATAGATCAAATCTCCAGGCCTCATTTCGCTGGATTTTACTGCCTTACCCATACCGGCCTGAGAGCCGGAATAATGAGGCAGTCCAATGCCAAAATGAGCATAAACAGACATGGTAAACCCAGAGCAGTCGGCCCCCTTCGTTAAGCTGGTTCCGCCCCATACATAAGGATTCCCCAAAAACTGCAGGGCATAATTAACGATTTGGGCCCTAAATGATGCCTGTGCATTGGCTTTTTCCTCTAAAGGAGAGAATTTGATTGCCTCAGGAAGAGCATACCGGACATCAACATAATCCGTGGATACATAGGCGCTGCTGTTTTCCTCCAGCTCGATTTGTATCCAGCCGTCAATCTGCTTTAAAACCGGATACCGTTCATTGTTGGATATCTGTGTCCATATCTTCGATTCAGTGGAAGGCTCGGCCCTGGCGTTTAACATATCCGTGTTAACGATAGCCATCAGCTCTGCAACCTGCAAAGCCTCATCCTTTGCTGCCGGTCCTGTCAGGATATAATCAGACTTCACATAGCCGGTAATGTTACCGGACTGAATCTTATACCAGCCATCCGCCGTCTCTAAAATATTACCTGCGGCTTTGCTTGGCATCTTTGCAATAATTTTGCCGTTTTCATTCGGCTCTTCTCTTACGTTCAAGTAATTATCCACATCGGAAATGCCGATATTCTTATAGAGATTGAATATCATGGCCTTAAGGTCTTGTTTTCTGGCTTCGTTCAGTCCATATTCCAATTTGACATAATCCGCGGATAAATATCCGGTCGGGATCTGTACCCAGCCCTCGGTCTGTCCTAAGACCTCATACCGCTCATTGGAAAGCGCCTGGCCTACCACATCCGAGCTGGTGGAGGGTTCCTTCCTGATGTTCATGTTATCGGTCTGAACGACAGCTCTTAACTTCACCAGATCCATTGCTTTCTCTTTTGCGTCTTCCCCTGTTAAAACAAATTCGGAATTTATATATCCTTCGATCCCGCCGGAAGATATTTTAAACCAGCCGGATTCCGTATTCTCCAGGATATCGCAGGCACTGTCTCCCTGGAGTTTTCCGATTACATCCTCCTCTGTGCCCGGTGCTTTTCTCACGTTTAAATATCCTGATACCTGAATAATCCCTAAATTATTGTAGGAATTTACAACTTTTTCTTTTTCTTCCTTTTCCTTTGCTGCCTGAGCTTCAGACTCGGCTTCTGCATTGATACCTGCTGATTCCTCCAGCTTTATTGCAGTGGCCTCCGATCCGGTCGCAAGCCCTGCCGGTTTTGCCGAAAGGTGATTCTTCACCGCCATCCCCACTGCAGAAATAACCGCTACGCAAAGAACCGCTGTACCTCCCATTGTCAAAAGTTTCTTATAATCATTCTTACTGCGTTTTTTTCTTGCCTTATCCAAACGAATTATATAATCTTTTTTCTCGTTGTTATTTTCCATCCTGTACTTTCTCTCCATATTCCTGTTTTCTAGCGGAAAGCCGATTCAGACTATAAATCTATCTGCCTAAGTATAGCATAAAATGTCATTATTTGCGATATAACTACAACAAAAAATTATTAAGATTATGTTACATATATTAAGAAAGACACATCCGGAATAGGCAGATTTGAATCATAAGCCTCCAGGCACCAGAACAAAAACAGGACAGGAAACCCTTATAAAAGGTTCCATGCCCTGTCATTTTACCGGCTATTTCGCCAGGATCATTCTGTCATTTGAAAATTCCTCACCGCTTGCCTCTTCGAATTTCTTAAGAAGGTCCTCCACTTCCAGCTTCTTTTTTTCTTCCCCTGACACATCATAGATGATGCGTCCTTCATGCATCATGACAAGCCTGTTGCCAATCTGGATCGCATCCTTCATATTATGAGTGATCATAAGAGTCGTGAGATTTTGCTCTTTCACAATCTCCTGTGTGATTTCCAGAACCTTTTTGGCAGTTTTGGGGTCAAGTGCAGCGGTATGCTCATCAAGAAGAAGCAGTTTGGGCTTTTTTAAGGTCGCCATCAACAAGGTAAGCGCCTGTCTCTGGCCTCCGGAAAGCAGCCCGACCTTATTGGTCATACGGTCTTGAAGTCCCAGTCCCAGTTTTTTTAGTGCCTCATAGTAAAATGCCTTTTCGCTGGTCCTTATTCCCCAGGCAAGGCCTCTTCCCTTCCCCCGCCGATAAGCCAAAGCCATATTTTCCTGTATCTCCATTCCTGCGGCAGTTCCCAGCATAGGATCCTGGAATACCCTTCCGATATATTTAGCCCTTTTATACTCCGGATCTCTGGAAATATTGATATCATCAATCTGGATCTTACCGGAATCAATAGGGTACACTCCTGCTATCATATTTAACATTGTGGATTTCCCTGCTCCGTTACCGCCGATCACCGTGACAAAATCACCCTCGTTCAGATGGAGGTCAATGCCATTCAATGCCTTTTTTTCATTGATGGTGTTCTTATTAAATGTTTTTCTGACATTCTTAATATCCAGCACAGTTATTCTCCTCCTTCTGTATAAGATTTCCTGATGCGCCATTTATTCACCATGACTGGCACGCAAAGTGCCACTGCAACAATCGCAGCCGACAAAAGCTTCATATCATTGGCATCCATACCCATTCTCAAAACCATGGCACGGATCACAAAATATATGACGGAACCCACGACTGCAGAGATAAGCTTACTCGCAAAGGAACGGAGTTTCCCCATCAGCACATCACCAATAACAATAGCGGCAAGGCCAATGACAATCGCACCGGTACCCATACCGATATCCGCGTATTTCTGGCTTTGACAGACAAGTCCTCCGGAAAGTCCTACAAGTCCGTTGCTGATGGTGAGGGCCAAAAGCTTTGTCCAGTTTGTATTAACGCCCTGAGCACGTATCATTGCCTGATTATTACCGGTAGCACGCATGGCACTGCCGATTTCTGTTCCAAAGAACCAGTAAAGAAAGGAAATCATTACGATTGCCAGGCCGATTCCGATGATCATTGCAGCGGCCTGCTTGCTTAACCCGGTTACTGCTATGAATTTAGACATAATTGTATCAGTCTTTAAAAGCGGCACATTACTCTTTCCGCCCATAATCCGTAGATTTATGGACCAAAGACCGATCTGTGTCAGGATTCCTGCCAGAATCGCCGGTATTTCAAAGATGGTATGTAGTAACCCGGTCACTGCCCCGGCTGCCATCCCGGCCGCTGCCGCAACCCCTAGGGAAATCCAGGGATCTACGTGAAAATTAAGTATCATAACGGCACACACACAGCCGCCCATGGCAAAGCTTCCATCTACCGTTAAATCGGCAATGTCCAATAGTTTGTAGGTAATGTAAACTCCTAAAACCATAATCCCCCATAAAACCCCCTGAACCACTGCATCCTGAAGGGATACCAACAAACCACTCATCAATCATTCCTCCGCGTATTTTCTCGTATCATATTTCCTGCAACGCCCAAAGGGCTTTCATAGACATAAATGCCTTACATAAAGAATGAACGTCCATCCTTTATGTAAAGCATCTATGGCTGGCAGGCGGGCCAGTCAAACAGGTCCCGCCTGCCGCTCATCTCTTTTTAAAACCGCCTATTTAAGGCTGGAAATATCAATTCCCAGGGTCTTTGCTGTTTCCTCATTGACAGTCAGCTTACACTTATCCAAAGGAAGGTATTCAATCGGCATCTTGGAGATATCCGCACCCTCTGTCAGGATCTTTACTGCCTGCTGTCCGGTTAAGTAACCCAGTTCATAATAATCAATGCCATAGGTAGCAAGACCGCCGGCATTTACCATGCCTTCTTCTCCGCAGATTACCGGAATGCCGTTTTCATTCGCTACCATGCTCACGGTTGCCATACCTGCGGCAATGGTATTATCGGTAGGGGTATAGAGGGCATCTACTTTGCCTACCATAGAGGTAACAACCGTCTGGATCTCGTTGGAGCTGGATACGGTGTACTCCACCGCTGTCATGCCTTCCGCTTCAATTGCATCTTTTGCCATCTTAGCCTGGATTTCAGAGTTGGATTCTGCGGAGCAGAAAAGAATTCCCACGGTTTTTGCATCAGGGAGTATCTTTTTTAACAAAGCTATCTGCTCTTTCACAGGAGTTAAATCAGAGGTGCCGCTTACGTTTCCGCCTGGATTATCGTTGCTCTCAACCAGATCGGAAGATGCCGGATCAGTGACCGCTGTCAACAAAATCGGGATATCGCTTGTAGCTCCTGCCACAGCCTGAGCCGCCGGCGTTGCAATGGCAAGGATCAGATCGTCGTTGTCATTAACCAGCTTACTGGCAATGGTCTGGCACGTAGGCTGGTCACCGGAGGCGTTCTGCTGGTCAACGGTATAGTTAAGACCTGCATCATCAAGTGCCTGGATAAAGCCTTTATTGGATGCATCTAAGGCTGCATGCTGTACAAGCTGGAGAACCCCGATTTTATACTGCTTTCCATCTGCTGTCTTTTCTCCCGTGGATTCTGCTGCTTCACTTGTTTTTTCCGCTGCAGTCGTGGTTTCCGGTGCTGAGGTCGCCGTGTCTGGTGCTTTGCTGCCGCATGCCGTTAAAGACAACATCATGGCGCCGGCAAGAACCAATGATAAAACATTTGCTGATTTCTTCATAATCTTCTCTCCTCTTCCTTCCAAAACTTCGCCC
>POVV01000720.1_pt1 | contig 17812 bp, 15 predicted proteins | sample 1560271 | NCBI WGS metagenome assembly POVV01 (sample SAMN08337232, study PRJNA429181) | Bioreactor metagenome, whole genome shotgun sequencing project. | biome: cows' rumen and soil; feature: anaerobic; isolation source: anaerobic chemostat enrichment culture, galacturonate as sole carbon... | reverse complement strand
AGATGCAAACGACAGACGGCAATCACTACGATCGGTAGATAGCTTTTCGTATCGCATATCTGTTCCGACTGTTCCGGGCAAGTCTTCCACATCCGAAATGGTATGCAAGCATACTGTTTTATCTCCGATACGTAAGCCATCTGTTCCCAACTCCAAGTCTTTTAAACAAGTCGTATCTTCGAGGGACAGGGCAAAGTATTTTTCAATCAGCCCCGCTTCTTTTTCCGTTCCTGTTATCTCGTCTGAAGCAATACGCGTCAGCGTAATAAATCCCGAATCATTCAAAATTCGCTCAAACTGCCCGACTGCCTCCATAAATCGCAATGCTGTTTCTTTATTGACCTCTTTGGGGATGATGTTTCCTCGACAGAGCGATGAAAAATTACTTTGCATCCGCATTCTATCTTTGGTCGTTTTGGTCAAAAACAAAAAGCAAGTATGGTTCAGAAAAGGACGTTCGTTGAAGTGACGTTCGAATGAGCGGGATAGAAAACTCATATCCTCTTTATCGGTAGCAGGCTTGTAGTTCTCTTTGACGAACCAATCTTGCTTATGGATAATTGAGTAATCGGGCAAAACCTTAATGGCTTTCGTCCAAGCCGAATGTATGGCTTCGTATTCGGTATTTGTTACAGTGAACAGTTCCGGCAGATCCACACGGTAGGCTATCGTTATATCCGCATCTTTGCTGATAATGCAGTCGCATTCAACCGAAAGCAAAGGAAATTTACTTTCGATGGTAGCTGCTTTTAGTGTATTACGCATTCCATACCTCCTTCTTTTTACGGTATTGAAACAAGCGACGAGAGTTTCTGCGGTTGATCAGAAAACGGGGATGTTGCCGTTTGGCGAGCAACTTCATGAGCCCATGTTCTCCATATTTTGTATTCAGGTTAAAAGTCAGCCATACCAGTACAGAAGCAGTAATAATACCGAAACCGATACATATCCACTGATCTACTCCTGCCATATACATAACTACAAATACGATGAATACAGCCAGTAGACCACCTGCGAAGATGAAAAGATATTGTGCTTTCAAACCCTTAAATTCCACGCTCTTGCCAATGCCCTTGTTAATATTATACTCCATTTTTCTTATTCTTATTTAATGAATAATAAAGGGGTCTGAGACCCTTACAGGAAGAAAGAGCGTAGAATAGTGGCGGCAACAATCAGGAAGATACACGCACCGAACCACGAAGCAGCAGTTTTAGAGGTGTCGGGATCACCTGATGAGAATTTGTTATAGACTTTTATACCTCCGATCAGACCGACAACGGCTCCAATGGCATAGATGAGTTTTGTTCCCGGATCGAAATACGATGTTACCATATTGGTAGCTTCGGTAATACCTCCGATACCGTTACCTTGTGCGAATACAGATGATACAGCAACCATGATGAAGGCTGCTGACAAAAGAAATTTTTTCTTTGTCATACGTTTTTTGATTAATAGTACAGGGGGTGGAATAGTCCCCTGTACTGAATGAATAATGTTGTTTAACTTTGATTTTTTAGTGGGGGTCGCAGACCCTTTTGTTTGGCTGACGCACATTCACGCTAACCATAATCTCGCTCTTTCATATTTTTACTTTTTTTGTTTTACATATTGCGTACATTAAAATCAGTCGGAGCTTTGACGATCGGCTCCACTATTTCTTCTGCTTCTCTTTGTTTACGTTGGAAGGCTGAGAAGTAATCGTCCATAAGCGACGAAACGATCACTTTCTTTTTGGGCTTACCCGATACAACCTGTTCAAACATATCCGTCTTGCGTATCTCGACCAATACCCGTCCGGCTTCTTCTTTTTCTTCGGATGTTGCATTGTCGGGTGTCTCCACCGTTCGCATCATACTCGCCAAATTATTGAAGTCAAGCCCCGATGCCATTGAAACCCCGGCTCTCCCTTCAGTATCTTCTTCTGTTTCCTCTTCGTCTATTTCTTCTGAATCATTGTCAGGCTCAAATTCGGGGGGAGTGTTCTCAATCTCTAAATTGATCTCATTTGAATCTTTGTCTGATAAATCATCATTCGAAAAGACTTCATCGAGTTTATCCAAAGGGATTGTCGCCGAGGTTCTTCTTTCTTCTTCCTCGACAAATATAGAAGCATTTTCTTTCTCTTTTTCGTTATTAATCAGAGTGGTAGCTTCTGTCCGGGATTGTCTAAGGTCAAATTTGCTTTTGCCGATAATATCCTCCTTTGGTGCTGCACGAAACAGATTGAAAGCAGGCTTTTTCGATGCATTCTTTTTCCGTTTGAGTATCCGCTCTCGAAGCAAGTAGAAAACGACAAACAATATGTACAGTAGGATCGCTGAAATAATGTATTCTTTCATGACTAAAATATATCCGTGTTCTTTTTACGATATAGTTCAGTAATCTCGTTTTGGTAGGTATCAAAATGATGCTCCAATACATTGTTTAGATAATCGAACAAGGTATAATCGTTCTCACCGATAACTTGTACAATCTTCATAATACGTTCGTGGAACTCTTTTCGGATGTAAACAGTCTTCCCACTACGGCTTTTTATTTCCGTTTTTTGGAAAAAACAAGCTTCATATTGTTCAACTGTTGTTGGGACAGCCACATTAGCAGTCTTACAAAGAATCGTTTTGCGATTAATTTTTCTCTTTTTCATATTTTTATTTTTTGATTTATATCAGATCGCCACGCTCCTGACGATATAATTGGTTGATTTCTTCTTTATTCTGATTGAGATGCTCCTCCAGCACAGTATCTATATAGCCACCAAGTGTTACTTCATTTCCCGATTCAACTAATGTCCGGACCAATCTTACAATAAGTGAATGAATACGATGACTGATATAAACACACTGCCTAGTTTTGATTTCGTTGCGTTTCAGAAATGTTTCTTTAAAGCCTGCCGATTGTTGCCCCCGTTTACGACGAGAGACTGATTCTCTTACCTCTGGCGGTGGATGGTTCGCAATATCTTCTTGTTCGGACAGAACCTTCTCTTCCGATATTGGCTCTGATTCCGATGGGGGCAGAATATCTCGGTTGTCGGGCTTGATTTGCCCGATGATAAAATCGGCATCAAACGTCGATGTATCTACTTTTTTAGCCATCGCACATTATTTTAGCAACTCCAACATTTCATTACTAAGAGTATCTATATTGCTGCCCTTGACCAGTGATTTATCTGCAGGAAATAAGGTTGAACGGAACAAAGCTTTGTGGTTGACAGATTGCTCCTTTCGGAAACGCTTACTGTCGGGGATAAAGGTCTGGAGCACAGAAAATCCTAATTCATTAATTACTCCCTCATAGACCTCATACAATTCAGATTTTTCTCGACCATCCACCATATTCCAGAGTAAATGCATGGCTTTAATATTCGACTTGCCGGAGTTGAGAATATTATCTCTTACCGCTATCATATAATTAAGGGTACTCTCCATCACCACACGGTCAGCAGCGATAGGTGCAATAATATAATCCATGCTGGCAAGAGCCAAAACTAGATCGCGATTATTCATCGTTCCGGGTAAATCGAAGAACACAAAATCATATTCAGCGTTTTCACAAAGGGTATCGGCATCATTCAATGCCTTTTCTGTACTACTCTCGATTACGGGATATGCTTTCTTTTGATCCAAACGGATAAACTGTTCGTACAACATCCCTTTGTAGTATTCGTCATTTTCGCACATCTTAAAATCCCGTTCTCGCATTTGAGATATTGAGTGTTGCGGATAGTCACAATCTATCACTGCCACATTGTAGCCTTTTACATAATGGAGATAAGAAGCTATCAGAACAGTAAGAGTTGTTTTTCCTGCTCCTCCTTTTTGTGTACTGAATGCAACATACTTCACTTCATTTTTACTTTCATCCTTTTTCATAACATCATTTGTTTTAGTTTTTAAATATTTATTTGTTCGTATCTCTACTGCGAAACATCTTTAATTCATTATTTTTTTATGGTTCCAGATAAATGCTGCTTCATTGTGATACATTTTTGATTTATTGCTTTTGTTTTTCTTTCAATATTTCCTTTTTCAATTTTCTTCTTTTTTGAAAAACTACGACACTACTTCTGTACGAAATCACTGTTTTAAGACTGTACGAAATCGACTTCTAGACTTCTCGTTTATTTTAGAATTTATCTAAGAAAATATTTACAAAAACAGATATTCAATAATCTTCTGACAGCAAATAAAATCTATATTTCTCATACTTGCAGTATGTTTTTGAGAGGTGGCGGCTTGTGTCCGGGATTGTCTATACTTATTGATTTTCAGTTGATTATTTTAGATTATAACTTTACTGCATGAAACGTTATGGGGTATTCATGTCTCTTTTAAATAGAGTTCCGACACTCATAAATTGCCTGACAGGAATCAGGCTTATATCCCGAATTTTTCGGGATAGGATGATGCCCTCTATGGGCAAAAAGTATTTGCATTTGGGCAAATAGCAAGGTATGTTGAGTGCATCGCAAAATGAATTTTGCAGCACACAACCCTTGCTCTTCCAGAGGGGTATTTTCCTCTCCGAAGTCGGGAAAAATGAAGACGGCATGAACCGTCCGTAGCGTTCATAAACCACTAAAAGATTAATGTTATGAACGAAGAAAAAAGAAATCCCCACAAACGGGGAAAAGGGGGCAGACCCCCGAAGAACGACCCGGCAAAGCATCGGCTGACAGTAAACCTAACCGACGAACAACATGCCGGATTCCTTGCTTTATACGAGCAGTCAGGCGTACAATCCTTGTCCGGATTTATCGCTGCCCGCATCTTTGGGGATGAATTTCGTGTAGTGAAAACTGATGCTTCGGCAGTAGAATTTATTGCAAAACTCACAGCTTTACACTCACAAATACGAAGTATCGGAGTCAATTACAATCAAGTTGTGAAGGAATTGCATTCCAATTTTGGAGAGAAAAAAGCACTGGCATTGCTCTATAAATTGGAAAATGCAACCATTGAACTGGCGGGAATCGGACGGGAAGTGATGCAATTGTGCGAACAATTTAAGGCTAAACATCTCTAAAAATGGTTGCCAAATTTAGCCACGGAAGCAGTTTATATGGTGCACTTACCTACAATCAGGAGAAGGTAGACGAAGGTTTAGGTAAAGTTTTGGCTACTAATTTAGTCATCGAACCCACCGATGGAGTGTTTAATGTATCCGATTGTATGCAAGATTTTGAACGGTTTATGCCTTCACACATTCGCACATCAAAACCTGTTATCCACATTTCGTTGAACCCACATCCGGACGATAAACTGACCGATAATCAGCTTGCCGACATCGGGCGTGAGTATATGGAACGATTCGGATATGGCGGACAACCCTACATGATTTTCAAACATGAGGACATTGGCAGGGAACATATACACATTGTTTCGACCCGTGTACGCACCGATGGTTCAATAATCAGCGACAGCAAAAACTACGAACGCAGCAGAAAAATCACAGACTCTTTAGAACAAAAGTACGGTCTGCACCCGAAAGAGAAAAATCAAGGCGAGGCATGGCAGCTTGCCCCAATAAACGTTAGCCAGGGGAACTTAAAGAAACAGGTGGCAAACATCATCAAACCGCTCTCGGAGATGTATTGCTTTCAGACTTTAGGAGAATATCGTGCTTTACTATCCCTATATAATATAGGAGTAGAGGAAATCAAAGGAGAAAATAAGGGCAGTATGTATCGGGGATTGGTTTATTCAGCGTTGGATAATGAAGGTAAGCGTGTCGGAGCTTCTTTGAAATCCTCCCTATTCGGTAAAGATCTTGGTTTAGATAGATTAGAAAAACGATTTGACAAGTCAAAAGAAACAATCAAAGCCACAGGCATAACCAAACAAACCCGTGCTAATGTTTCTGCGTCCTTTGCAAATACCCGTACAGAGAGCGAGTTCCGAGCGGCTTTGCGGGAAAAAGGTATTGACCTTGTGTTACGTCGCAACGATGAAGGACGCATCTATGGGGCTACGTTTATCGACCATAACCAACGGGCGGTTCTTAATGGTTCTCTTTTGGGTAAAGAGTTTTCGGCGAATGTTCTTAACGAACGCTTTGCGGATAATTCACCTCATGAATATATACAAGCATCAGTACTGAAACATTCCGATAATCAGCAAACAACGACCAATCAGAAACTACAATCAGCTCCTTCCGAAACGAATGATGCGGTGGGGAGCTTATTCTCTGTCTTTACTCCCGAAGTCGCGGGATCGGACAACAAGCAGCCAAGCCTAAAGCGTAAGAAAAAGAAGAAACGCAGGTACGGAAGGCAACAGTAAATTTAGAATTCTAACAATTTAAAAATAACGATTATGTCACAAGAAGATGATTTAAGAGGACTTGCTAAAGTCATGGAGTTTATGAGGGCGATCAGTATTTTATTCGTTCTAATGAATATTTATTGGTTCTGCTATCAGGCAATATACAAGTGGGGCATTAATATAGGAGTAGTAGATAAAATTCTGATGAATTTTAACCGTACCGCAGGATTATTCAACTCTATATTGTGGACGAAAATATTTTCTGTGATTTTTCTTGCTCTGTCCTGTCTGGGAACAAAGGGGGTAAAGGAAGAAAAAATCACATGGAATCATATTTATGTATGCCTTTTATTGGGATTTGTGTTTTTCTTTTTGAACTGGTGGCTTCTTTATCTGCCACTTCCTAAAATAGCTAATGCAGGTTTTTACATTTTTACTATTTCGGTTGGTTATATTTTATTATTGATGGCGGGTACATGGATGAGCCGCTTACTTAAAAACAACCTGATGGATGATCCATTCAATTACGAAAACGAATCGTTTATGCAGGAAACCAAGCTAATGGTAAACGATTATTCGATAAATCTGCCAACGAAATTTTGGTACAAAAAGAAGCAATGGAAAGGATGGATAAATGTAGTGAATCCGTTTCGGGCAGCTATTGTATTGGGCACTCCGGGTTCAGGTAAATCCTATGCCGTTGTAAACCAATTCATCAAACAGCAAATTGAGAAAGGTTATACTGGTTATATTTATGACTTCAAGTTTCCTGACCTCTCTACCATTGCCTATAACCACCTGTTAAACAATAGGGACGGATACGAGAAAGTGCCTACTTTTTATGTGATAAATTTTGACGATCCTTCCCGTTCACATCGTTGCAATCCGATTAACCCTTCTTTCATGGATGATATTTCAGACGCCTATGAGAGTGCATACACGATAATGTTAAATTTGAACCGAACGTGGGTGCAAAAACAAGGGGACTTCTTTGTAGAATCTCCAATTATTCTATTCGCTGCAATTATCTGGTACTTGCGAATTTATAAGGACGGAAAGTATTGTACTTTTCCTCATGCCATAGAATTTTTGAATAAAAGCTATGAAGATATTTTTCCGATTCTGACTTCATACCCCGACCTCGAAAATTACCTTTCTCCCTTTATGGATGCATGGAAATCAGGTGCGGCTGATCAGTTGCAGGGGCAAATTGCATCAGCTAAAATACCTCTATCCCGCATGATTAGTCCGCAATTATATTGGGTCATGTCGGGTGATGAATTTACACTAGATATTAATAACCCCGATAATCCTAAAATATTGGTAGTGGGTAATAATCCCGACCGTCAGAATATTTATGGGGCGGCATTGGGACTATATAACTCCCGAATCGTGAAATTGATTAATAAGAAGGGACAGCTCAAATCTTCGGTTATCATTGACGAGTTGCCAACAATATATTTTAAGGGCTTGGATAATTTGATAGCTACTGCCCGAAGTAATAAGGTTGCTGTTCTGCTTGGTTTTCAGGATTTCTCTCAGCTAAAACGAGATTATGGTGATAAAGAAGCTGCCGTAGTAATGAATACCGTCGGAAATATCTTTTCGGGTCAGGTGGTTGGAGACACAGCGAAAACATTGTCAGAGCGTTTCGGAAAAGTGTTACAGAAACGCCAGTCCATGACCATTAACCGCAACGATAAATCAACTTCCATTTCTACGCAATTGGATAGTTTGATTCCTGCGTCAAAAATCTCCAATCTGACACAGGGTATGTTTGTCGGGGCGATAGCAGATAACTTTGATGAGCGAATAGAACAAAAAATATTTCATAGTGAAATCGTTGTCGATAATGAGCGGGTAGCCACTGAAACGAAAGCGTACAAGAAAATACCAGTTATCACCAACTTTGTAGATGAGGACGGTGTTGATCGCATGAAAGAAATGGTTAAGGAGAATTACGACCTTATCAAAGCCGAAGCTAAACAGATTGTAGTTGAAGAATTACAGCGGATTAAGGATGATCCGGAACTATGTCATTTATTGCCGAAGGAGGAGTAAATGATTAGAGCCGTTCGGTGTACAAAATGTAATAATAAAAATAATCAAATAGTAAAAAACAAACATTCAATATAAAATTGGGTGTTTGTTTTTTTGTTAATTAAACGATCTTCTATTTTGAGGCAATAGTTCACAAAATGTTTTATTCACAACAACACTTCGCAACTTACTTTTATCTGTAAAACATCGGGATAAAGCTTGAATTATATCACCATAATTATCCCATCCTTTTTCATTCTGATAATAATAAGGTTTTATCGACACACAATTTTCATGTTCAAATAGAGTTCGCAACAAAGTGTTGTCTGACAAAGCACATGAATGCCCCATAATATAAACTTGATAAGGTGCAGCATTTATCAATGATTCTAACTTTCGATAATTATTTGTTTCCAGATATTTCATTGATTTTATATTATCTAATACATGAGGGACTTTTGACTTTTCTAGTTTTTTATATTCGTCATCATATTCATCCCCATACCCGAATATTATAGGATTAGATGGATCATTTAGTTTTCCGTGTATATGAATTGTTGAGGATGAATTAAATGAGACTGAGATTGGGCTCTGGTGTTCAAACCTATATAGTTCCTCTGTATCTGTATAGTTAAATGTCAAAAAAGTGGTTTTATCTGGGGATAATAGTTCTGATATCAGATCACTTACATCAGCATTTACCTCTTTACTTGTCATTTTAGAGAGATAATCTATAAACCAATCTTTAAAGTCTTTAAATCCTTCATATGTACCACCTAACCGAAATTTTTGGGCTAGTGATGATCGCTCCTCTAACCAAATTTTTCTTTCCGGTGTATTCATGAAATTGATAATTTTAGAGGTCAAGTCGTCTTTGAAGTTTTTCTTGTAAAGCTCTTTGATATCACGACCGAGTATTGGGGCTAGTATAATATCACTCATCCCTTCTACTTTAGATGGTTTGGGCAAGGTTAATAGATATTCAATAAGAGCTTGTTCTATTTGCTGAAATTCTCGGTTTAGATTAGTTATAGACTCTTCATCATTATTAAATTCAAGCAGTTTATCATAATAAGCTTGCTCAACATCTGACCATCCTTTATCTACATAATTTCGTGTTATACTTATCAGTAAGTCGTTTGTTCCTTTTTCGAAATATTCAGAAAAAACAAATGGGGCATCATGATAACCGACATCTAGCTCATTTTTATTATCAAGAGCAAAAACAAAATGGAGGAGCTTTGAAATTGGGAATTTTTTATCATCATAAATTCTAGGATAACCCTTTTCTCTTAATTTCGCATCATAAAGAAAAGCTCTAAATCGAATCATTTTTCGTTTATCTACAACAATTTGATCTTTAAAACTTGGCATTTCAAAGTTATCAGTGAGTAAATCCTCCCACAGCCACTCTATAAAGTCCCCATATCCTGTTCTCATCCCGTGTGCAAGATCAAAACCATTACCAATAAGTATAATTCGATTCATTATATTTTATCGTATTTTATGTATATTATCAATCCTTTTGTGACAATAAGAAATTAAGGACATTATGTCTAATGCATCTTCTTCATTTATTTCCCATTTTATTTTAACTTCATGAGCTGTTGGGTTTCTGAACATTCCATACAACCCCTTCAATAAATTAGAAAAACCTTTATGTTCAGACTTTTCACTTTCTGACACAAAATTGTTGATTATGAGAATTGGAGAGTCGCCTCCAAACACAGAATCAACCAATTTTCCACCATCTTCTCGAACTTCGGATATTTCTCTTATTCTATCAAACACACTTTTTGCAGCTTCCAATACAGAATGAAAATAGTTTTCAGCTAATAATTCTTCCTTACAATAATTGAAAATTTCTCGATGTGCCTTTCTTTGCTCTAATTTTGTTTTCAAATCGTCTGCTTTTCTTTGAGCTTCTGAAATTGTAGAAGCCTGTTTTATCTCGCTAAATTTTCCATTTTCATTTAGTTGATATCCAATAAAGCTTAATTGTTGATTGATTTGATTTCGTTTTTCAGCAAAGACTTCTGGGTTATTGACATATTTTGCAGGAGCTAATGCGAGTCCGATAAAGTTCAATATGTGATTTGAACATTGATTCTTATTTTGATAAATAGCAAAAGCATCGTATATCCTTTTCCATTTAGTTGAAGTGGGCGACGCATCGGCTATTTTACTTTGTGCCAATAGATGTTGTATTTCACTACCAGTCAAACCTGAACTTGTATCTCCAAGAATTTTAGAAATGCCTTCTAACGTCGGTTGTGTAAAACAATTTCTCAGTATTGCCATAATCTGCTAATGTATAATAAATTAATCTTCCCAATTTTTCAACAAATTGATTGTTTCATTATTGGGTTTATGTTGGCTTTCAATAGTGTCGATTGATATTATTACAGGCATTTGAACTAATTGACCAGACAATATACACATTCCCGTTCCCAATATAGGTAAAGCCTCCGTTGACACTTGATCAAGGAATGAGATAGCCTTTTCGACCATATCTAAATCTTTATTATTTACGAGTCTGTGAATAAAATAATTATGAAGTTGAGAAATAATAGTAGCGGATATGTCAGATGGTCTTTGGCTTGCAATAGTGAGAAAAACTCCAAATTTCCGCCCTTCTTTAATTATTTCTTCAAATGTTTCCAATCTATAATCTTTCCATGATTCACTTTCCCTGAGAGATTCATAGGATAAAATATTATGAGCCTCATCAATAATGATGTTCAATGACTTTTCTAGTTCATTGTCAGTCTTATGGTTCTTGTGTTCAGAATATAACTTATGAGAAACGAGAAGTGGTATTAATTTTTTTATATTAAGGTTTGCCTCATTGAGATTTATCACGGCTAAATAATCATTGTCCCAAAAATCAACAGCCTTATCCGTAATTTCTATAACTTTAGCAATATCCTTTTGAAAACTCTTTAACTTATTTATCGCAGGGGCGATATGCTCATTATTAGCCCTATTACTTAATACATCATGGATTAATTGAAGATATAGAAAATGTATGATTCTTGAGATAAAATCAGATTCAAATTCAAATTGTTCAACCTGCTTATAGAGCTTAGTTTCTTTCACAAAATTTATATCTTCAGTAAAACATTGATAGTTTTTAAAATCACCTAAGTAATAACAGAATTTATCCGGTCTCCAAGCAAAATCATCCCTCAAACTACCAGCGACGCTATCATCATCAAGGTATTCAGGTAATATTTGCTCTATGTAGTCCAATAATAACGAAGCCTTTACCTTGTCAGACATACATAAAATATCTTCTATCCGCTTTCTTAAAATATTCTGGAAATAATTTAATGGTTCATCTGCGTTCATAACTCTTTTATAAAATTCAAGAGTTCGCCCAATAAATGGTTGCTGTGTTTTTTCTGATGCACTTGCCAGTATAGAAAACAAATTTTTATCTAATAAGTCATTTTCAAAGAAAGGGAGTTTGTCTTTTCCTATAGTATCCTTCGTTGATAAATTATAGACTTTTTTATTACTTATAATTACATTATCACTATTGTATTCACCATTAAAATCAAAAAGTAGAAATCGTGCATTTCTCTTAAACTTATCCTGATCTTCAAATGCTTTAAATAGTTGCCTGTATATTTTAGCCAATGTATAAGACTTACCACTTCCCGTATTTCCAAATATCCCGATATGGCTGGAAAATAAGCTATTAACACCAACATATATTTCTTGGCCTTTCTCTAAAGCAAGTGTACCTATCTGGATAGGTTTATCATCCAATTTAACAAATTGGTGTATTTGTTTAAATTCTTCATTATTTAACAGAAAACACTCATTATCTATGAGTGGCAGTTCCTTTATACCTCGCTCAAATTTTGCATTTTCAATATATCCAAGAAGTTTAGCATTGAGGATTCTGTTTATTTTATTTTCTTCTTTTCCGTACTCTTGTATAGGTTGTTTTTCTTCTTTAATGGATTCTCCTTCAATTTTAGCTATGATTGAAATAAAGCCCTTTTCTATTTTTACATACCCTCCAACAGATACATTCTTAATCAGAGTCCCCTTATATAGTAAGTGAGAAGCGTTCTTTACTTTATCGACCTTGACTTTAACTTCTCTTCCCTCAACAGAAAAGACAGTCCCAATCCTAAATATAGAATTTTCCTGCAATATATTATCAACTCTATTTTCCATTATTGATGGGAATCATTCTGCTAATTTGCTCAAACACTTCTGCATTCAATGTCTTGAAATCAAAATTAACTACATTGCTTTTTAGTTTAGCCAATTTATCTTTATCTCCTTCGGCATTAGTCTCGATAAAATTTGAGGGAGTAATAATCAGAATATTATTGTTTTTTGATTTTCCATTGTTCAGTTTAAGGGATTCCTCAAACTTACTTTTTTCATTGTCCGAAAAAGAAAATATAATAATCAATAATGTTGGGTTAGAGTCAGCTACTCGCATTGTAATTTTAGCAATATGTTCATCTGCAAACGAGAATCCCATAACGAACAATAGTGAATTTTCTTTCTCTAATACATTAGAATATATCCGCATTAGTTCATAAAAATGTAAGTCAAGAACTGTATCTTTAAATTTTTGCTTGGTCGGATTTATCATAACCAATTTGTCGTAACTATCAGTAAATGGTTTTATCGCTTTTTTATCTATTTTAGATAGCGCGCTTGCTTTGGTTATCATTTCTGAAAGCGTATCTTTTTGATCTATTTCTATGAGTACATCTTTCTGAATAGATTCTAAGGCTTTATCTACCTTTTGTACATTTTCCAGTAAATTATCGTGGGATATTTGTTTTATATCCGCTCCTATTGTTTTCCAATCTATTGACCCATGCAACTTTAGTAAATTGAAAACAGGAATTTCTGATACATTTTGATAATGAGTACTGGTTTTTGTATATGATTTTTGAAAATTACCTTCATCAAAGACCGGATTTATTCGACCTTTAAAACCATCATTGAATTCTATTCCTGTCTTTTCTGCGGAACGCTCAACAAACAGATCGATGTTTGTACTGAATATATTGATTTGCTTATTATGTAATCGGCTTGCTCTACGTACAATAATATCATTCCAAAGAATCAAAAATTGACGATAAAATCCCGAAACATCGTCATAATAACCAACAATATCATTGTCAATTTCTGATTGAAGATTTGGCTTGATTACATCAGTAAAATATTTTGCATATATTGAAGCTCGTATAATATCTTTTTGGAGGCTATCATCTTCTTCATTTAATTCTGTCAACCAGTTTTCAATATCGCCCAAAGTATTCAGATATGGACGAGATAAGCCTGAGCCAATTAAGAAATTGACATTGCAGGATTGAATCAGTTCCTTTATTCTTTCGACTTTCATCGTTCTATTAATTATAAGATTATAACAAATATAGCTATTTTACTGATACATATTATTAAAGCAAGACTTCATTGTTTTGTTATTTAGATTGAAAAATCTAAATAACAAAATGGGAGGAGAAAAACACTCTATTCCTTAAGCATCCCCTAGACAACCCCAGCCACAAGCTACCACCTGTTTAAATGCTTGCGATCAGTCCATTACTTCGTTTTATATTCGCTCTGTATTACTATTAATGCAGAATAAAAATATCATTTATTATGGATCAAAACAAAGTAAAATCCGAAGAGCCTAAAGTCTTACTGACCCAAGGCGAAGATGGCAAACTAAAAGTCATCACAGGGGAGCAGGACGGTAAACTCAAAACCGTTGACCCCACCAAAGAAAACGCTGACCAGTTCTTGAAGGTTGATACCAACAGCAACTTTCTGGAGAATTTCTTCAAAAAGATGTCGGCACAGTTCAATCATCCCTCACACACCGGTGTTTATGCTGTCGGGATGTCAGCCGTAGATAAAATAGCGGCTTTCTTAGACAAACTTATCCGCATCGATCACACCGACAAAGCTCTTGATCCGTATCGCCTTAAATTTGATGGTAAGGTAAAGATACATATTGAGCTAACGGGTAAGTTTCAACCTTTGGATCTCAATAAGATCGATTGGAAAGAAAGTGAAAAGCTGGGACTCTCCGGTGAGAAATTGCAAGATGCCCTCAAAGCAATGGTCTATGGACACAAGTCTCCCGGTCTGGTGGATATCAAACCTACCATTGACGGAAATGAGTTCCCGATGCAAGCTCGTTTGTCATTGGAACCACAGAAAGATGGCAGTATCAAGTTGGTGACCCATCCCAAGCAAGAACAGCCCGATTTTGACAAACCTTTTATGGGTGTGGTCTTTTCCGAACAGGATAAAGAGCAACTCCAAAAAACAGGGCATGGGGCACGTGTCTTTGAGCTTGAGGTTAACGGAGAGAAAATACCTTCAGTTATCTCTCTCGATAAACTGACGAATCGTCTTGAAGCTGTACCTCTTTCAGAAATCAATATTCCGCAGACCTTGAAGAATGCCCCTCTTTCTCCCGAACAACAACAAGGCTTGAAAGAAGGCAAAGCCGTATGGGTTGAAGGAATGGATAAAAAGGTAAAGCCGGGAGAAGAACCTCAGAAGATTGACCGCTTTGTACAATTCAATGCTGTCAATAAAAACTTCGATTTTAAATTTAGTGACGAACAACGCCAGCAACATAATCAGCAGCGACAAGCCAAACAGGGAGAAAGGCAAGAAAAACCACTTCCCAAAGCCCGTAAGATGGATGAGGTCTGGGTTTATTCTAAACAAGGAGGTGTACAACTGAGTAAAGAAGAATTTACTAAGCTCTGCAACAAAGAGCCGATTTTTGTTGAGGGTATGCAATCCCGTCCTAAACAACCACAACCCGATGCTTCGGGATCACAAAAAGTAGAAGCTACCGACCAGAAAGGGCAGAAGTACAATGCATGGGTATGGATTGATGAAGACAAGGGCAAAGTTCGCCATACCTCTAAACATCCCGACCAGATACGAGCCATCGAAGCAAAACAAGCGGCAAAAGATTCTCTGAAAGTTACTCCTGCTGCCGAGAGTAAAACACAGGTGGCTGTCAATAACGAAGGAAAGACCAACGAAGCGACCAAACATTCTAAGGAGCCGCTAAAGCAAGGTCAGACACAGCCTACCGCCAAACAAGTAGAAAAGAAAGAGCAGAAACAACAGGAACAAAAACAATCTCCTGCTGCCCCCAAGAAAAGCAAAGGACGTAAGATGTAGTTTTATCATTAACACCACTAAAAAATCAACGTTAAAATGAAAATAATAATAGCAGAAAAACCATCTGTAGCAAAAAGTATAGCAGCTATAGTTGGAGCAAACAATAAGAAAGACGGCTATATGGAAGGTAACGGATATGCCGTTACATGGGCATTCGGGCATCTGGTAGGACTTGCCATGCCGGAACATTACGGTATCACAGGATTTCAGAAAGAGAACCTGCCGATACTTCCACAAGAATTTAAACTATTGCCCCGACAAGTCAAAGAGGGCAAAGAATATAAGAACGATCCCGGCGTGATGAAACAACTCAAAGTAATCAAGGAGTTGTTTTCTCAGGCTGATGGGCTAATTAATTGTGCTGATGCTGGACGTGAAGGGGAACTCATATTCCGCTATATATACCAATATATAGGATGTACCCTTCCGTTTGAAAGACTTTGGATCAGCTCTCTTACCGACAGAGCCATCAAAGATGGTTTCAAAACGCTTCGTCCCGGAGCAGATTATGACAATCTGTATGCTTCTGCAAAAGCCCGAAGTCAGGCAGACTGGCTCGTAGGTATTAATAGCAGTCAGGCACTTTCGATATCCGCAGGCTATGGTGTTTGGTCACTAGGCAGAGTACAGACCCCGACACTGGCGATAATTTGTAGCAGATATTTGGAAAATAAGGATTTTAAACCACAAACTTATTTTCGTTTGAAACTCCATACTGCTAAGGAATCTACAACATTTGCTGTTCATTCGATAGATAAATACGATACTCGGAGCGACGTAGAAGAAGTGAAGTCAAAGATTGAAGCTATTGGAACGATACTCGTTACAGCCGTGGAACGTAAGGAAGTCAAACAAGAACCGCCATTGTTGTATGACCTGACTACACTTCAAAAGGAAGCCAACAGCAAACATGGTTTTTCGGCAGATAAAACCCTGACGATAGTTCAAAGTCTGTATGAAGCTAAGAAAATATCCTATCCCCGAACAGGTAGCCGTTATATTTCCGAAGATGTACTGGAGGAAATACCACACCTGATTGCTACACTTCGTTCACATGCTTATTTTAGGGATTATATCGATGGACGATTTGATACCAAACTCAATATTCGTTCGGTTAATGATGCAAAAGTCACCGACCATCACGCCCTTATTATCACAGAAGAATCTGCAAGCAATTTATCCAAAGACGAACAGCTTATCTACGATATGGTTGCCGGACGTATGTTGGAAGCCTTTGGTGAACCATGCATCAAAGAGAACACCACCGTATCATTTGATGCCGATGGCGTACACTTTTCATGCAAAGGAAGCGTTACACTCGTCCCCGGCTGGAGAGCGGTATTTGAAGCTAAAGACGAGTCGAACGATGAAGAGGATTCTATTGCTTTACCTGTTCTTTTGGAAGGAGATACGCTTTCTGTTCATGATTGTGAAATTCAGGAAAAGCAAACCAAACCTCGCCCACTACATACTGAAGCTAGCTTATTGAATTCGATGGAGTCAGCGGGCAAAGAGGTAGAAGATGAACAACAGCGTGAAGCGATGAAAGAATGTGGAATAGGTACACCTGCTACCCGTGCATCCATTATTGAAACACTCTTCTCCCGTGAGTATATTGTCCGAGAGAAAAAGTCTCTAGTTCCTACCAATAAAGGATTGGTGGTCTATCTGGCGGTCAAGGATAAGAAAATTGCCGATGTCGCTATGACAGGGCAATGGGAAGAAGCCCTCAATAAAATTGCTTTGGGTAAGATGGATGCCGCTGCATTTCATAAAGGAATAGAAGTTTATGCTTCACAGATCACTACGGAGCTGCTTTCTACCACTATCGAACGCACGGATAACCGTAATACCTGTTCCTGCCCCAAGTGTAAGAACGGGCAGATGGTATTTTACCCGAAGGTTGTAAAATGCAAAGATGAAAGTTGCGGACTGACAGTATTCCGTACCATTGCTAAAAAAGAACTGACAGACGGACAACTCTCTGATCTTATAATGAATGGCAAAACCTCATTGATAAAAGGGTTCGTAAGTGGTAAGACCGGAAATACGTTTGATGCAGTTATCAAACTCGATGCAGACTACAAAACGGTTTTTGAGTTCCCGCCACGCAAAGGCGACAGCAAAAAACGACGGTCTAAGTAAAATTATAGATCCAATTTCATATTGTAATTGTAATAACAGCCCTTCTTCAGTTGAATTTCACCTTCATCCAATTTTTGCAATCCTAATCGGATATAAAAAGTGACATTTTCCGGAAGTTGGGTTGTTAAACCAACAGTATGGCATATTCGATTTATAGATCTCAATTT
>POVV01000719.1_pt1 | contig 17830 bp, 11 predicted proteins | sample 1560271 | NCBI WGS metagenome assembly POVV01 (sample SAMN08337232, study PRJNA429181) | Bioreactor metagenome, whole genome shotgun sequencing project. | biome: cows' rumen and soil; feature: anaerobic; isolation source: anaerobic chemostat enrichment culture, galacturonate as sole carbon... | reverse complement strand
TCCTTGCTTAACCGGTACCGGCTGGCATTTTTATTGCCTCTTCTTATGCCGCAGTAATAGCAGTCATTTTTGCAGTAATTCGTAAATTCAATCAGACCCCTGATATAAACTTCCTTCTCATAATGGTCCTGACTGTAGGTCCTTGCCAGGGAAAATAAATATTCACTGTCTTCTTTATCATAATTTTCCAGCAGGTAGATGAACTCGTCCTTATCCAGGTTATGAGTTTCATACAGCTTATCAATCAAATGCTTCATTTTCTTTGCTCCTTGCTCTGTAGTGTCCGCTGCTGCCTGGTTTTTTCCGTTCATTCCCCAAGATTTTCTACAAGCTGTACTCTCATGCCATTTGGATCTTTTATAAAGGCAAACCTCACGTGGGGATTAGGCTGAACCGGCTCTCCCAATATAACCACACCTTTTTCCTTTGCAAGAGAAAGAGTCTGATCAAGGGATTCCACTTCAAACCCCCAGCTGATATCATCTCCCACATGAATTTCCCTGTCCCCGCCGCATATAAATTCGATTTGTGTTTCCCCATCGCCTAAAAATGCAATTTCAGTACCAGGACCGGCTGGAAATCTTCTGGTCACCTTCAGACCGATGATCTCCTCATAAAATTTGATTGATTCCTCTAAATTCCTAACGTTTAAAGTGCTCCAGCAAAACTTCATAATAATTCCTCCTGTTTTAATCATGTTTTCGTATTTTATATTAGCCTGTGCTAAAAGGATATTTATGTTTAATCATACCAGAATAACATGTTTATTCTATCATTTTCTATATAATAGTTAAAGTCAATTTTAAAACATTTTTTTCCATTCGATTCCAAGTTTCATATAAGTAGCCAAAAGTATGATTTTATCAAAAAAAGTCCCGATTACATAAGATTTGTAATACTTTAATCTATTATAATATTAATATAGAATCCAGGAAACTTTTTATGGAACGAAATTCTTAACAGGAGGAACCCCTTATGAAATACGAAAGTAACAAAGTCTGCGATAGCAGTTACTTCCATTGGGACGAAAGCGCCTTCCACATATATGGAGAGCAGGATCGTGAAGTAATTGCACTGTTGGCCAACCGTTTTATTGGGCATAACCCCCAGGCGCCTTATCAGTACCGGCTGGATTTTACATCCGGCATTACATGCGATACAAAAGGCTGGTATCAATTCGATTTCGGCAGCCGCTTTCCCAAGGCCGCTGTTGGAGAGGTCTGCTATGGAGCAGGAGATTTATACAGCCACAGCCAAACTGTCTCCCAGTTTCAGATTCAATGCTGCGGACCCACTGTTTTATGGGTAAATGGAGAAAAAGTATTTCACTCTCTCCCCCCTCAGGAAGGCTTGAAATCCTGCTGTACATGTTCCATTCCCCTTGAGGCCGGCCTTAACCATTTTCTTTTGGAAACCGAAAAAACGGAAATCGGTTTCGGCCTCTCTCTCCGCCATGCACAGCCCCAATGGCAGCCCTCCCATTTTACGGCGCCTTTGGCCGAAAGAAAAGGACAGGCAGGTTTTGTCTATTGCCCTCCCATTGGCCGGGAGACTGCGGATATCCCTGCTCTGACTGACGGTTCTTTTGAGGGGCTTCCCTGGTTTCCAAGGCAGGAGTATGAGGCGCCTGTCTCCTCCTGCCCGTTATCCCGTATTTTCGGTCTGGACAGCCAGGGAACCGCTGCTGCCAAAAGCAGTTTCTTCCTTGAGGATTCCGGCAAGGTCCTGATCAAAGGAAACTCCAGTCAGCCGCTTAAAGTCTATATCAACGGGGATCTATATCTAGAATGGCTGGAAGGGGCCTTTGAAAAGGAAATCTCACTGCCCAGAGGAAGATATGAGGTAATACTGATTTGCAAAAAGAAAGCAGGCCACGATACCGGTCTGGCAGTTGAATTTCAGGCTGCCGGCAGTCCCCTGCCTCTTAGCACCGGGATAAAAGGATATGAGGGTGAATGGATCTATACCGGTCTATTTGAAAAGGAAATTCCGCCCATCAGTCATTTGAAAGGCATGGATAAGGTGTACTCCGGATCAAAAGGCACCTGCTACTGGCAGGCAGACCTGCCAGATTCCTTTGTGAGGATATTTGCGGAGCAGGAATTATACGGAAAATGGACCTATCCCTGCGGCGTGACCCTTTACGGCATGTTAAAAGCGGGGGAGTATCTCGATCGTCCGGACTGGCTGGAATATGTACAGGAATATGCCCGGATGACAGCGGCAGTGTATGATTATTCCATTTATGATAAATCAGTATTCGGATATCCGGGAGTGAACACCCAGCTTTGCTGGCTGACCGAGTTGGATGACTGCGGCTCCTTTGGCTCCTTTCTGCTGGAAGCCAACCGGCGGTGTCCCACGGAAGAAGCCCATGCCCTGGCAGATGTGATTGCTGATTTTATGTTGAACCGTCAGCGAAGGGAAACGGATCAGGTGTTCTCCAGAAATGACAACACCATGTGGATCGATGATATGTACATGAGCATCCCGTTTTTATGCCGTTACCACCAGTTAAGCGGAAAAGAGGAATATTTAACAGAAGCCTGCCGCCAGGCAAAGTTATTCAAGCAGTATTTCTTTATGCCGGATCAGAATCTGATGTCCCATATTGTGGATCTGGAATATAAGAAAATGAATAAAATTCCCTGGAGCCGGGGAAACGGCTGGGTGGTGCTGGCCTTATCAGAGCTGCTTCTGGTTCTCCCTGAGGCTCACCCGGACTATAAGGCTGTGGCCGGATTTTTCCATGAGATGGCGGAAGGTATTTTGCGGGTACAGGCTGAAAACGGCCTGTGGCATCAGATACTGGACGACTCTTCCACCTATGAAGAGGCTTCCTCCACTTCCATGTTCATCTGCGCTCTTTCCAGGGGAATCCGCCTGGGAATTTTAAGCCCGAAGCTGTGCCGGGAAAGCGTTTTATCCATTCAGCGGGCATGGAAAGGAATGAAGCAAAGGGTAATCAACCGGAAGGGCGATCTTTACGGTGTCTGCCAGGGCTCCGGATGCTCCTTCAGCCGCTCTTATTACCAGCAGCTTGGATGGCGCTTCAACGACCCCCATGGTATTGGAATCGCTATTTTAGCGGGAGTCGAAAAGCTCATGCTTGACGATTTCCTTCAACATAACCATATCTCTGAATAAATAATATATGCTCCACGATTCTGACCAGTCCACCGGCCGTTTCATTGGCAATCTTTGTTCCGTCTTCCACCTTCCTGTTTCTAAGTGGCTGATGGTCCTTTTTGAAACCACTTTTCAATACTTTCTGCATCACCGGGCTTTGCAAAATAATACCCTTGGATATAATCGCATCCCATCTCCTTAAGAATCTCTCTTTGTTCCGCCGATTCCACTCCTTCGCACACCACCTTTAAGTTCAGGCCATGGGCCAGCTCTGTGATGCTTTTTATCACCTGATGCTCTGTTTCGCTTTCAAGAGCTCTTCTTAAAAATGACTTGTCAATTTTTAATATATCAATAGGGAGTACGGTTAAATAATTAAGGGAGGAATACCCTGTACCAAAGTCATCCAGTGCAATGCTGACCCCAAGGGACCGCAATTTTTTAAGGATTTCGATATTGTCCTGGGAAAGCTCCAAGAGGACACTTTCCGTAATTTCCAGCTCCAGCTGATTTACCGGAAAGTGTGTCTCTTTCAGAATCTCCTCAACCTGATCATAGAAATTCTCATGGCGCAGCTGGTGTACAGAAATATTTACGGACAGTCTGCCGATTTTACAGCCGCTGTCAATCCAGGCTTTTCCCTGTTTACAGGCATTTTTTAATATCCAGCTGCCAAGGGGAATAATTAATCCCGTATATTCGGCTACCTCTATGAACTCAAAGGGCAGGATCATACCCAGTTCTTCCGAATAAAGCCTTGCCAGAGCCTCCACTCCTCTTATTTCATCCTTTGATAAATCCTGCTGCAGCTGATAATAAATGAGAAGATTATCTTTTGCCAGGGCTTCTCTGATACATGCCTCCACATTGGATTTTCTGATAATTTCATCATGCATCTGTGCATCGTAGATGCAGTACTGGTTTTTTCCGCTTTCCTTAGCCTTGTTAAGAGCCGTATCGGCGTTCCGAAGCACATTATTTGCTGTCTGGCCGGCTTCAAGACCATGGACAACACCAATGCTGACAGATAAATAAACAGACTTTTCCATCAGCACAAAGGGAGAGTCAAAGATGCTTAGAATGTTCTGGCAAATCATTTCCACCTCTTTGACGTCCTGATGATTCCTGATAAGAATTAAAAACTCATCCCCACCGAACCTTGCTACCATATTTTCCTGCCCCAGGATCTGTGTCAGCCGGTTCCCTACCTGCTTAAGCAGCTGGTCGCAGAAATCAAGCCCAAGTAAATCATTGTGGATCTTGAAATTATCCAGATCAATCATAAGGATGGAATATCTGCATACCCCCTCTCCAATGCATCTTAATGTGTCCTCAAGGGTACCCATAAACTGCACCTTATTTGGTAATCCTGTCAGCACATCATAAAATGCCATGTATTCCATCTTCGATTCTCTATGCTTGCGTTCTTCAATGTTGGACACTGCACCTGCCAGCTTGCCAGGAAGACCTTCACCGTCAAAATAAACCTTTCCCTTGTTCAAGACCCAGGTATAGCTGCCATCCTTATTTTTAATACGGTACTCCCGGTGAAACTCCCGGGCCTCTCCCCTTAAGCAAGAGTCAAATTCAGCCAGCACTGCCTGATAATCCTCCTGATGAATGGTTTCTTCCTGTAATATCCCACGGAGTCCATGTCCTTTCGGGGCATTTCCGGTAATATCGATCCATTTATCGGAAGTAATGATCTCATCAGTTTTGAGATTCCATTCCCAGAGTGCATCATTCGCACTGTCAAGAGCCAGGGTGTAGCTTTCCTTCAGCCTTTCCAGTTCCTTGTGAAGGTTGGCAAGATGCTGGATGTTTTCATCCTTTTTAAAGAGTCCCATCTGCACATAGATGAGTACTCCCATAAGGAACAGCACCAGTACTGAGATAAACCCTATGACCGCTCCGTTGGTATTGATACTGTTTCCTTCCTTTGACAGTTTCATTGTCCAGTAAGTATCCATGACCGGGATCTGGACTATGTAGGAATTTCTGTCCTTCCAGGGGGAATCCCCCCAGATGAGCCCTCCTTTATTATTATAGATACTGATGTGGTAGGAATTCGGTACCGCCTCTCTGGTCACCCTTTCCATATAGGTATTAAAGTTAAAAACCACAACAAAAAATCCGTTAAACTGATCGTTCTTATAAAGAGGATACCGTATGACCAGCCCCAGCAAATTCTGGGTCCCCTTCAGGATAAAGGGATCATTGACCGTTATAATCCTGTTTTTAATCGACTTTTCAAGGGCTTCCTCCACCTCCGGCCGTCCAAGCAGGGAAGCGCCCATGGTATAATCATAGGCATCAGGATATACCATATCTGTGATCGTATCCTTATCTTTATGCTGGATATATAGGATGTCCGGGTTTCCCTCCATATATTTGGATGACAAAATATTAAATTTGTGCTCATCGATTTCATCATCAATGTCATAATTATAAGCAAGGGATGTTAATACGCCCTCTGTTATGGCAATATGCTGCTGAATAGAATAGGACACAGATTGTCCAATGCTTGAAAGAACATAATTGTCTTCTGACTTCTGGGAACGCAAAAGAACGAAAACAATCGTCATGAAAATGATAAGCATAATGACCGTCTGTACGGCTATATATCTGGAATACTTATTACTCATTACTGCCACCTCGGTACTGGTTTATTTCTCCATAACCAGCCATTTCATTGATTGTCTTTAATTAGTTGTATACTTTTGAATTATTGAAATACAATTTACCATTGAAGTATACAAAAATAATCTGCTATGATTATAGAATACAGCAGATTATTTTTTTCACATACTCAGTTATGTAGTATATTTGAGCTTTTTGACAGAACTCCTTGGTATCCAGTTCTGTTTTTGAATGGATATCAAGCTTGCTATATACACTTCTAAGAATTGTTCTGACAGTTGCTTCGGATATATACAGCCTGTCAGCGATTTCCCTGGGACTCCACAATAGTCAAAGGGTGATGGGATATTTGCTCAAACTGCCCCATTTATTCCAGCTTATTTTCATTTAAAATATTCTGTCTTAATATCTTAATTTCCTATAATTTACCACAAAAACCGACATATTTCAACATATAGTAACATGTAATACATTAAAAATGCATATTTATGTTATTTCTGTAACACCCTAAGATTTCTAATTTCTATACAAAAAGAGGCCGCGTTTACTGGTCATAATTACCTCCAATAAACGCAGCCCCTTACTTATAATGGTCCAGTCGTTTCATACTGGGATCACATCCCAAAGACAGCCTTTCCACCCTTTACAATGATCCGGCTGACCTGACTTCCAGCGGAGAGCGCGATCTGCCTCTATGATCGAAAGCAGGTCCGTTTCCTTATAATCATGCCGGTATTCCATACCCATGATCGTCTTGTCAGGATGGATGTGGGAATCAACAAATGCCGGTAAAAGCAAATATCCCTCCATGATAACAATAATAGCGGTCTGCATCCAGAGATATCAGTTTATGAAGTGAAGCTTTGGCAGCCTCCGTATCCAAGGTATACTGTGGATTTGCGATGACCAGTTGATTGCCCTCAATAACTGCGGCATCTCCTGTGATAACGGAATTGCTCTCCTTTAGATATAAGGAAATATGTCCCGGCATATGCCCCGGAGTATCTAAGATCTCACAGCCGCCGGCCCAGTCAAAATGATCCCCGTCCTTAACCTCTATGTCAACGGAAACAGGTTTGACTCTTCTTAAGGATTCACAGAATTGAATTCCAAAAGGCTTTTGCTCTTCCGGCAGCACATTCAACATCTCTTCCGCCTGTAACAAACGCAGCGATTTTTTCTCACCGGAGATATACCCGCTTTCCGTGCGGCCTGCCACGACCTTAATCTCAGGATATTTTTCCTTTATTTCATATAGAGCTCCCATGTGGTCGTCATCATGGTGAGTGATCAATACCTTTGTTAAAGAACCTGGATCAATCCCCTTTGATTTCATCTCCTCCTCTAATAAAGGCAGGAAACCGGGATATCCGCAGTCCACAAGAACAACATCATCGGCACTTAATAACAAAACCGGATGAAATGTCCGGGTTGCATTCTGATATTGAAAATTTATATCTAACATAATTACTTGATTCATTTTACTTTACCTCCCAAACGCCCTCAGACAGCCCCGAAATCCCCTGCTGCCATAAAAGCTGGGCACACTGTTGTGATATAGTTTGACATGGTTGATTTCCTCTCTTACGATTTCCTTTCGTCCAATAATGGACTTGCTTCTCCCTTACAAAATAAGTTGAGCCTATGAAGGGCCCTTGTGCAGGCGATGTATAATAGCTTTTTATCATCCTGGCTGTGGTAAGTTTCAGCGTCAGCATCACATATTAAAACTGCATCAAACTCAAGCCCTTTGGACATATAGACCGGTATAATGAAAACGCCTTGCAAATCTGTTGTGCTTTCATTTTTTATTAATTGGACATCAGCTTTGTCCTTTAAGCATTCAAAGAGGAAACGGGCACTTTTTTCAGTTTTACAGATTAATCCGATTGACTGATACCCCATTTCCAGACAGGATTTCACTTCTGATACAATCAAGTCATGATACGATGATTGATCCTTCGCCGCATATAATTGGGGCTCATCTCCTTTTCGGTTGAAACTCTTTATCTCTGTACTTTGCTCAAGGAATTTTAACCCATAATTTAAAATCTCATTTGTACACCGGAAGCTTTTGTCCATAGTAACAAGAGAAGATTTTTTCTTACTGAAGATTTTTTCGATCAATTGGTACAGGGATAAGTCTTCCCTCTTTTCCAGGGTCTGGTTGATATCTCCCAGGATTGTAAATTTCGCTTTTGTAAACAGCAGGTGAAAGATTTCAAAATGGAGAGGATAGTAATCCTGTGCTTCATCAATTACTACCTGCTTAATGGTTTTATATTTATTGATCCCGTATATTTTTAAATTCAAATAAGTGAGAACCGCTGCATCATCATAGTATAGCATATTGGTATCTAAATTTTCCTGGGCGAACGTTAAAATGTGGTCCATGCAGCCGGGAAGCTCTATCCCTTTTGCCAGGCTGTAAAAATATGCTTTGTCATGGAACAGCTTTCTATAAACAGCCTTAATATCAAGTTCCATGAATTTTAACATTTCTTCATTCATCAGAATTTTCTCTGATTGTTTTAAGCGGTATTTCTTAGATTCGCTGATCAGTTCCAAAATATATTCCCCTATCAGCTTTAATCTCATACCCAGAGGAGTTTCGTTAATTCCGGATAATACTTTCTCTTTTATCATCTCTCCGCTTATGATACATTCACCGCCATAGCAGATATCCTCAAAGTTCATCCATTTGTGGGGCAGATCATCAATGAACCGATCCAATATCTCCAAAAACTGGCGGGATGTTTTGAATTCAATGCTGCTTTTTATAATATCCCTGTATTGAGTATTTGAGATCAGGTTTTCTAAAAATTGATTTCTCGATTGTACTTGCTCATTCTTCAGTACAGAAGCAATGATATCTTCAAATACTGCCGATACAACATGTTCTTCTCCAAGCTCAGGCAATACATTGGAAATATACTGCTCAAATAATGAGTTTGGTGAAATAATCAAAATATTATCAGCGGTCAGCTTTGAGGAAAGGCCCTGGTACATCAGGTAGGCTGCCCTGTGAAGAGCAATGGACGTCTTACCGCTTCCTGCCACGCCCTGTACCATCATTAAGTCATTTTCCATATCCCGGATAACGATGTCCTGTTCCCTTTGAATGGTTTCTACGATCGTTTTCATCTTAGGAGAAGTATTAAGAGACAGCAGCTTCCTTAAAAATTCGTCCACAATCTGTACATCCGCATCGAAATAATACTCCAGCTCCCCTTTGCTGATTTCATACTGGCGCTTTAAATTAACCTCTCCTGTGATCCTTCCGCCAGGGGCATCATAAAATACCTGTCCCAATACAAACCGGTAAAAAACGCTTGCTATGGGTGATCTCCAGTCATAAATATAAAATTCGTTTGTCTCATCTTTCTTTAAAGAGGTGCGTCCGATGTAGATATTTTCGAATTCATCTTCATCATCGAACTTGAAATCAATCCGGGCAAAATAAGGGGATTGGATCATTTTCTCCAGCAACAGGATTTTGTTTTCTACCGCTTCATAATCGGCGATTTTATCTGTGATCGGATTTGCATACTGGTTTAAGTCAGCAAGGGCTTCAAAACCTTCGCTGCTCCACAGATTTGCAATGGAGTGAGACGTATTCTCACGCAGCTCTTTCTTGGCAGAAATTATGGCTGACTTATTCTCTACATTACGCTCTCTCGCTTGATCCAGCTGCTTTTTTGCTAAAGCAATGGTTTGTTCTAACCTGCTCTTTTCAAATTCTAATTCCGTCCGGTTATCTTCCATAACAAATACCACCTCTCTTATAGAATCGGCAGAAAACTTATTTCCTAAACCGTTATTCAAAATAGTCTAGCACAACCCGGATCAGAAAAACAGTCTTGTTGTGGCCGACTGTATGTGCTATAATAAAGGTGGATAGAGAAAGGTGATTGCGCAGACGCACAATCACCTTTCTTTTATATGCCATATTTTTATTAAAAGCAGGCCCCCGCCTGTACAACAAAGCCTATTATATGACGCTGCTGTTATAAAGCGGCTTTCTTTCCTGTTATACATAAGCCGAAAAACTCCATGCTGACAGCAGTATTCTTAAGCTTTGACTGACCAAGCAAGTTTGTTATTTCATCGATCGTATATGAGGCATTGAGCGAAGTTAAAAATCCCGGACGGATTTCCTTCGGCCTGGTTGAGAAATAAATAAACCACTTGATCAGAGAGTTCACATCACGGCGCATGTCGGTGATGCATAAAAGTCCTTGGGGCTTTAAGACTCGGTTTATTTCATCAAAAACCTTTACGGGGTCTTCCCATTCATGAAGCGATCCATTGGAAATAACAGCATCAAAGGAGTTGTCTGGAAACGGCATTTGCATACAGTTACCTTCCACGTAGACAGTTCTTTTTTCAAAACCGTAATCCCTCGCATTCTTTTCTGCGAGCCTGATCATCTCCCGGCTTATTTCACATCCGGTAAGAGCTGCATCTGGAAATTTCTTTAACCACTCAAGACCCACATACCCAGGACCGGGTCCAATCTCCAATACATTTCCTTTTGTAATCCCTGCTTTAATGAAGCTGTTTACATTGTTCCAGCCTTTATCCCGCATGATTCTGGCAAAATTATCGAAGATCTCAACCGTTATCTTATCCTGAATGCCTTCATTTGTTTCTATGATTCTTTGCTTTTTCATGATCTCTCCCCCTATAAACTCAAACGATTTAATGTCTCCTCCGCCCAGTAAAGCTCCGCCCGGTAATGGTGTTCATGATGGCTGAATATAATGCTTACCATTGTTCGGTCCTCTTCCGGCACAAAACCCATAGTCTCTTCCTTATGTTTTTCAATATTGGATATTGCTGTATTCAGCTTATGGATATAAGCAGTTAAATGGCTTAAAATCTCTGCATTTTCAATATAATCGGAAAAGTAAAAAACACCGTCTGAAGGAAACGTCGGACGGTATTCAAATTCAACCAGTCCGGCGATCAAATTCTTAAATGCAGCTATTCCTTTATCCGTAATCGTATAAATCGTTTTTTCCGGCCTGCCCTCCGGCTTTTCCCTGTTTGCAGAAAGCAGGCCATCTGTTTCCATCTTTTCAAGATGATAATAAATCGCCGGAAGCTTGATCTGTGTAAAATCGGCTAGCTGCTCTGCAATGATTTTCTTAATCTGATAGCCGTGCTGCGGGCCAAATCTTTGAAGTAAACCAAGAATATAAAGAGGGATCATAAAATTCACCTTTCTAAATTATAATTTAGTCAGTACTGACTATAATTATACTCAGCACTGACTAAATGTCAAGTGTAATATTTAGAACAGCCTTTTTAAGGGCAGCTATATCCAGCTTTATCATCTTCAGAAATGCCTCTGTGATTCGTTTCACTCCTTCCTGGGTCCCGTTTGCCAAAATATCATCCATGTTATCAGGCACGATCTTCCATTACTCATTATTTTCCTGTTTCGCTTTTTATATCATGTTAACATAAATAGGGTGCCGTCCATATTCAAGGACGGCACCCTATTTATGTTCTTCATATTTACATATTTAACGGTATAAAAAATGTTTTTTAGCAGGGATAAATATCAGCTAACCTTTTAAGTCCACTTTGAATAATCCAACGCAGACTAAGCTGAGCCACGGATTTTCATAATTATGTTCCTCTTTGATTTCTTATCGTATAAAATTAGTCATAACATGGCCTTCTTCCTCAGGAACAGGTGTGTTCTCTTTTCCCGCATCAATGATCTTAAGCAGCCATGCCATTGATCTGGCGTTTTTGAGGATAGTCTGGATTCCTTCCTCGTCCTGATTAACTTCTCCTTTATCCATGCCATACGCTACTGTCCAGTATTGGGACGGCGGTATCACTGTCTGGGCTAAATTAAGATAGTTATTAAGCTGATGTACCACATCCACACCGCCTGCACGTCTTACAACGGAAATGGAAGTTGCAACTTTATACTTGAAGTAACCTGAGCTTGTGAAAAATACCCTATCCAGAAAGGATTTCATTGTTCCTGCTATTCCTGCATAATAAGTCGGGGATCCAAGGATGAAACCGTCTGCCTCCCGCAGCTTTTTTGCCGTTTCATTGACAATATCATCTTTAAAAACACAGTGATTTTCTTCGGAGGTCCAACAGTATCCGCAGTGAATACACCCGTGGATATCCAGATGACCAACTTGAATAGTTTCAACTTCTATCCCCTGCTGCTCCAACTCATCTGCCATTATCTTAAGTGCCTGATTTGTATTACCGTTTTTACGTGGACTTCCATTAATTGCTATTACTTTCATAAATCCACACTCCTTTCTTTGATATACGGAAAGTATAGACCCAACACTTAGATGTAGGTCAATAGGCTAAATAAAAATTATAAAAATTATTTTTACATTTTACGACAATATAACATTATAATATGACAACTATAACATTTTACTTTATAATATGACTATTTCGAAATTTTTCAAATTTTTCATAATTCTCCTTGACCTGGAGCTAAGTGTAAGCAGTATAATAGTTAAATAAAACTGTCTGAGGTGATAAACGTGAACTATACCATAGCACAAGCCGCCAAAAAAATGAATCTAACAATCTATACATTACGTTACTATGACCGTGAAGGGCTGCTCTCTAACGTGAAAAGGGATAAATCAGGCAACCGTATTTTTACAAAGGACGATATGGAGATGCTTTCCCTTATATGCTGCCTTAAGAATACTGGAATGCCTATTAAGAAAATAAAGCAATTTACGGACTGGCAAAATGAAGGCAACCAAACCCTTCACACCCGTAATGATATGTTAGAAAATCATAAAGAAGATATTTTAAAGCAGATCGATGATCTAAATAAACATCTTCGTTTGATTGATCGAAAGTTGGATTATTACCATGATGCCTGCCATGCCTATGATACGAATTCACCAATTCCAACCTGCTGCGAATATGTCGATGATGAATATCCAATCTGCGAAGCTGCTTTTATGGAACCGATACCCCAATAACCATACTTTCTTGATGTTAAATCTTGTACTAATATAATAGTTCTATTCATATTTTATTAAAAAATGATTAGAATGGGGTTTGGACATTGGTAAACGTTAAGGTTCATTTGCAGCCATTAGTAGGTAATATAAATTTACCCACTGTTTTAAAAACAGCCATACTTCCGGGTGATAATGCAGAACGATTATTTATTGCAACCCAGGTCGGAGAAATCTTTTACATCGGAGACGAAGCTATAGAAACTTTTTTAGATATTCGCCCGAGAGTTTTAGAACTGGGGATTTCTTCCGGCGGATATGATGAACGCGGACTGCTGGGATTAGCGTTTCATCCCGATTTTTATAAGAATGGCCTGTTTTACCTTCATTACACAGTTGCCGGATCGCAGGGTCAAGGTGCTCTTCCATCATCTTTTAAACCGGACCCATGTGACCCAGCAACCTTAAACTTAAAGTGGACAAATAGGGAAACGCAATATAATCACATTGATAAAGTCGAAGAATGGAGCTTTCAATCCAATACCCAACCTCAAAAACGCCGTACATTACTTTGTATAAGACGACCGTATCTAAATCATAATGGTGTCAACAGCTTAAATTTTTCACCAGAAACAGGAAAGCTTGTTTTGACAACCGGAGATGGCGGCGCAGGCTTCGATCCATTTAATTTAAGCCAGGATGATATGGAAATTGCCGGCAAAATAATTGAAATTGATGTGGCGGTGAATACATTTAATGATAATCCACCCGTTATTACACGTTTTCAGGAGCTTCCTGTACCCTTTCAGGAAACCCTTACGGTTATTGCCAAAGGAGCCCGCAATATAACAGGCATTTCATTTCAAAGGTTTAACAGTCAATATGTCAAATACGTTGGGGATGTGGGACAGGATCTGGTAGAGTCGATTTTTTCATTCATTGATTATAAACCCATACCGGTCACTGAGCTTATCCTATCCTCTATGATGAATACCGAGCCAGAGCAAGAAGGATTTATTAACTTTGGCTGGCGTGGCTGGGAGGGTGCTCTACCTACTTCAGTAGTAAGTAACTGCTCTGCAAATCCAGCTTTAAATGAAAAAATAATTGCATATTACGATGAAACAATAACAACATCGGTAAAACGCTTACCGCCTCTTATCAGTTATTTTCACCAAGATCCCCGGCCCGATAAGTTTGGGGCAACTGCGCTTACAGGAGTCCAGCCATACATGGGAAATGAAATCCCAGATTTAACAGGGAGCGTTGTATTCACTGACCTTGCCAGAAATGAAGGAGCTCCGCCGCCTGTCAGAGGTGTTTTCGCTTATACCACGGTAAAAGCAGATTGTAAACTCCAGGATTTTAGTGTGATTGATATTGATTATGATTTTGGCTCTAAATCAGCTTATTTTGTCAGCTTGGGAACAAATCTGGATCAAACCAAGCTATATTTAGGAGTCTATGAATCTATGAGAGTAGCGGATCATTACCAAGGTACTGTTTTTGAAATTACTTCATGAATCGTCTATCGGATATTCACAATCCGCTTCGCTGCTTGATGAACCATGCCAACTATATTCATTGGTTTCAGGTTTAATAAGGCTCAAATGTTGAGCATAAAAATTCCGTCAGCCAATTAGTTGACTGACGGAAGAGAACTTATTATTTTTCATTGTCCTATTGACAGGTAGCACACCAAACAGTCGGCGGTAGGAACTTATTTCATCCACTGCATCTTAACAGGAAGTGCAGCAAGATCATTCGTCAATATATTTTAAAATTAGTACACAAGCTGTCGCGGTATTATTGTTAATATCTGGATCTGGTGTGGTTGAACTGACTTGTGCTGTATTAACTATTTTACAAGAACATGTTTGTCGTATGCACCCTTTTATAAGAACGACTCTTGATGTGCCTGCTGGTATTGTGCCTAAGTTAACACTCCCCGGCCATGGCTGGAAAGCCAAACCATCGTCCAGTGAAAACATGGGTTTTTTAAGAATGTTTTCCAGGCTATCAGTTAAAACAACATTCTGAGCATCTGCAGGGCCTGCATTTGAAACCACGATTGTAAACTCCACCAGCTCTCCGCAGCAAGCCGCTTTCTTATTTGCAAATTTCTTCACAGAAACGTCTGCTTCTGTTCCTTCAGCTGCAACTACTGCTACACATATTGATGCTACGTTGTTAAACAGATTAGGATCCGGCGTTGCTGAGATTGCAATTGCCGTATTATTAATACAGCCTGAAGCTGATTCTGCTACTGTACCTCTAATGATAATTGTTCTTGATTCTCCAGCCGGCAATGCCCCTATATTAAGGGAGCCCAGCCATGGATTAAAGGTTGCCCCTCCATCGACTGAAAATACCGGTCCTGTAATGCTTGCTGAAATATTATCATTTACAATCACATTTTCTGCAGCATTTGGTCCTGCATTGGATACTACAAGAGTGAAGGTTATCATTTCTCCTGGAGCCACTGGATTGGGGCTTGCAGTTTTTGTAATTGAAACATCTGCTTGTGCAGGAGATAATATTGGTGTCTCTGTCGTTGAAGTGTTGTTCTCCGGATTTGGGTCTGGTGTAGGGGAGCTGACTGTTGCTGTATTTATAATAATGCCTGCTGCCGTTGGGCTTACAGTTCCTCTTATGATGATAATTCTTTCCGCTCCTGCCGGTAATGTTCCTAAATTAAGAAATCCCGGCCATGGATTAAATGTTACTCCTCCATCGGTCGAGTACTCTGGATCAAGAATAGAACCTGGTATACTATCCGTTAAAAGAACATTCTCTGCAGCATTTGGACCAAAGTTATCAACTACAATTGTATAGCTAAGCGGCTCTCCCGGTATAGCAATTGCCTGATTACTTTGTTTTTCTACAGCAATATCTGCTTCGACAGCTGATACTGGTGTTTCTAATGTTGAAGTGTTATTCTCTGGATTTGGATCTGGTGTCGTGGAGCTAACGATTGCTGTATTGGAAATCACGCCTGTTGCATCAGGGCTTACAGTTCCTCTTATGATGATAATTCTTTCTGCTCCTGCCGGTAAAGTTCCTAAGCCAAGAAATCCTGGCCATGGATTAAATGTTACTCCTCCATCGATTGAGTACATTGGAATAAGAATAGAACTGGGGATGCTATCCATTAGAAGAACATTTTCTGCTGCACTTGGTCCAAAATTATTAACTGTTATCGTATAGCTGAACAGCTCTCCTGGTACTGCAGTTGCCTGATTACTTTGCTTTACTACCGCAACGTCTGCTTCGACGACTGCTACCGGAGTCTCTAAGGTTGAAGTGTTATTCTCTGGATTTGGATCTGGTGTAGGTGAGCTAACCGTTGCTGTATTGGTAATGATGCCTGTTGCTGTTGGGCTCACAGTTCCCCTTATAAGAACAATTCTTACCCCTCCTGCCTCTATTGTTCCTAAGTTAAGGCTTCCGGTCCATGGTTGGAAAATTACTCCGTCATCGATTGAATACTGTGGATTAAGTATATTTGTTGGAATACTATCCGTTAGAAGGACACTTTCTGCATCGGCTGGGCCAAAATTGGAAACTATAATTGTATAGGTGAACAGCTGCCCTGGGACTGCAGTCTGATTATCACTTTGCTTTACTACAGCAATGTCTGCTTCGCCTGGCAGTTCTTCAACCATAAGAGGAACTGGGTTGGATTCTTCTGAAAAGTTACCTGGTATGCCACCCTCAACAGGTGTATATGAATAATCGATAGTTGCTGTATTTATAGCAGGATTCGGATTCGGAATGCCTTCAACTCTCACCTGAAACATCACTTCCGTGACGGATCCACCTGGAATATCCGGCAGTGGAAAACCTATATTAGGATCAACTCCTGGCTCAGGAACTCCATTAACCGTTGCACTTCCAGGTAAGAATAATAAACCATCTGGTATATTATCCCTAAAAGATACATTCGTCAGAGGACTGGTACACGTATTTGTTAATTTAACCGTATACGTTACGATATCGCCCACATTTGCAGTAAACGTGCTGCTTGATTTAACTGGGGTAAATGTTGGTACTAAAATTTCCTGTAAAGCCACATCATCAATTGCATAATCGTTCCCTACAACAGCTTCTCCTTCACTGAAGAATTCCACTGTAATTTGAGTGTTATTCATAGAATTAATGACAGTTCCTATTTGTTTCCACTCTGGTGCGTTTATATTAACTGGAATTTCAACTCCTAATGCTTGCTGAAACAGTACATTACCGTTTTGATCCAGGATTCTGACACCTAACTGTGCCGGCGGAAAGCCTGTTACTTTAAAAAGATTAAGAATCCATGTGCTGAATAAATAATTAGTATTTGGTGTAACCGGTACTGTAGACCTAAAAAATACGGCTCCTGGATTAAACCCATTTACTACCATCATTCTTCCGGTTTCATTTCCTGTCGTATGGTCAGCGATACGCCACCAAGCCCCTATAACATTGCTCATTGCATCTGTCATAATATTTTGTACCGTATATTCTCCATCAATTGGTGTAAACTTAGTTGGATCCGGTTCTACATACGTAAAATCTGGTGTAACATTGGGATATGGTTCGACCGCAGGTCCTGTATTCGCTTGTGTCCCTGGCGGGAAGAATCCAAACGTTCCGTTATCTGCATCTGTAATAAGATTAGTATTGGATACAGTTGTACATGGGTCTAATATCGTTGCAATTGGTGTATAAATCACTGGGCCATTTAGTATATTTTGATTGGTTACATCCGCTCCTGTTACTGTTATTAATATTGTATTAGGCGTTAAACAATCCAGGTTTGTTGACCCTGCGGGGGGATTCGCAACAAAACTAATAGGGGGTGTTGCAGCCGTAGGAACTGGTCCTGCTGTTGCCAGGGTAAAATCACCTGGTGTTGGTACTCCCCCCGCAGTACCATACGCCTCTACAATTCTATAGCTGCCATTTGGAACATTAATAAATGCATAATTTCCTGCAGCATCCGTAAGAACTACAAGCCTGACACCTGTTGATATATTCTGTAATACAACAGGTACATTTGCTATTCCAGAATCACCAGCATCTATAGTAGCACTTCTATTTCTATCAAA
>POVV01000718.1_pt1 | contig 17847 bp, 20 predicted proteins | sample 1560271 | NCBI WGS metagenome assembly POVV01 (sample SAMN08337232, study PRJNA429181) | Bioreactor metagenome, whole genome shotgun sequencing project. | biome: cows' rumen and soil; feature: anaerobic; isolation source: anaerobic chemostat enrichment culture, galacturonate as sole carbon... | reverse complement strand
TCGCCCCTCGGCCGCTAGAAAAAGATTATATTTCGACATTCTTTTTGCGGACGAAATTGACGATAAAACTAAATTGAATCATTTTGTCATCAATTGGTTGAAGTGGACTCTATTTATCCCGGACAGCGGTGCGCTTCCGCGGGGATGACGAATATAAGGGCATTGATGGGTGTTAATAGGCTGATAGGCTGATAGGCTGATAGGCTGATAGGTAATAATAACCACTAACAGGCATTAATAATTATTAAAAAGGCCACAGAAAATCGCTCTTCTGTGGCCTTTAGTATCAAAAAGAAAGCTACGCGGTTTTCGCTGCCAGCGCTACCCAGGTCTTAATTACCGTATCCGGATTAAGCGAAATGCTGTCGATTCCCTGTTCCATCAGCCATACGGCAAAATCTTCATGATCTGAAGGACCCTGCCCGCAAATACCAACGTATTTCCCCTGAGCCTTGGCTGCTTTGATCGACATCGACAACAGTGCTTTAACCGCATTATTGCGCTCATCAAACAGGGTTGAAACCACGCCGGAGTCACGATCGAGGCCCAGTGTTAGCTGAGTCATATCGTTCGAACCGATAGAGAAGCCATCGAAATGCTCAAGGAACTCATCGGCTAACAAGGCGTTAGACGGGATCTCGCACATCATAATAACCTTCAGGCCATCCTGACCACGCTTCAGGCCCTCATGCTCCAGCTGTGCCACTACCGCTTTTGCCTGTTCAACCGTACGCACAAACGGAATCATAATTTCGACGTTGGTTAATCCCATCTCATTACGCACCCGCTTAACCGCCTCGCACTCCAGCGCAAAACAGGCTTTAAAGTCTTCTGAAACATAGCGACCGGCACCGCGGAAGCCTAACATCGGGTTCTCTTCATGCGGCTCGTAGCGGCTACCGCCCACCAGATTGGCATACTCATTTGATTTAAAGTCAGACAACCGAACGATAACCCGCTTAGGCCAGAACGCCGCAGCCAGTGTTGCAATTCCTTCCGACAGGCGACCGACATAAAACTCTACCGGATCGTTATAACCTATCATCAGGTCACGAATTTCCTGCTGAATAGACTCTTCCTGCTGATCGAACTCCAGCAATGCTCTGGGGTGAACGCCAATCATGCGGTTGATAATAAATTCTAAACGCGCCAGGCCCACACCTTCATTCGGCAAACGGGCAAAATCAAATGCGCGGTCCGGGTTACCGACGTTCATCATAATCTTCAGCGGAATTTCAGGTAACGAATCAAGCTGAGAGCTTTGAACGTTAAAGTCCAGAATATCCTGATAGATAAAACCGGTATCCCCCTCAGAACACGACACCGTTACGTTCTGGCCTTCGTGCAGCACTTCAGTCGCATTACCACAGCCCACAACGGCCGGAATACCCAACTCACGCGCAATAATCGCAGCGTGGCAAGTACGACCTCCGCGGTTAGTAACGATAGCCGATGCACGCTTCATGATCGGTTCCCAGTCCGGATCGGTCATATCCGTCACCAGTACATCACCCGGTAGAATACGATCCATCTGGCTCAGATCGTTAATCACTTTAACCGGACCCGCACCAATCCGATGGCCAATCGCCCGGCCTTCAGTCAACACAACGCCACGGTTATTTAACAGATAACGTTCCATCACCTGTTCGTTAGAACGCACGGTCTCAGGACGAGCCTGTACGATATACAGCTTGCCGGTATGTCCGTCTTTGGCCCACTCAATATCCATCGGGCGACCATAATGTTGTTCAATTAACAGCGCCTGACGGGCCAACTGTTGAATTTCATCATCATTCAGGCTGTACTGATGACGCTCGGCTTCCGGCACGTCTTCAATACAAACTTGCTTGCCGTGTTCCTGATTGTCTGAATAAACCATACGAATTTTTTTAGAGCCAATCGTACGGCGAACAATGGCCGGACGATTGTTGAGTAAGGTGGGTTTATGAACATAGAACTCATCAGGGTTCACCGCGCCCTGTACCACCATTTCACCTAAGCCGTAAGCAGAGGTGATAAACACCACCTGATCAAAACCAGATTCAGTATCAATGGTGAACATAACGCCCGCAGCCGCTAAGTCAGAACGCACCATGCGTTGAATGCCTGCCGACAATGCAACGCCGCGGTGGTCATAGCCTTGATGTACACGGTAAGAAATAGCCCGATCGTTAAACAGTGAAGCAAATACGTGCTTCACGGCAACCATCACCGCATCAATACCCTGTACGTTTAAAAAAGTTTCCTGTTGACCGGCAAAAGACGCATCGGGCATATCTTCTGCGGTTGCTGAAGACCTGACGGCAAATGAAGCACCGACGTTCCCTTCAGAAAGTTGCTGATAAGCCTCAGCGATAGCCTGTTCCAGCTCTGGCTGAAATGGCGTATCAATAATCCAGTTACGGATTTGAGTTCCCGCATCGGCCAATGCTTTTATATCATCAATATCAATCTGATCGAGCAGTTGATAAATCTTCTGATTTACACCACTTTGCTCAAGAAAATCATTAAACGCCTGAGCAGTGGTAGCAAAACCATTAGGGACAGACACACCCAGTTCAGTCAGGTTAGTAATCATTTCCCCTAAAGAGGCATTTTTACCCCCCACACGATCAACATCATTCATTCCCAGTTGGTTATACCAAACGACACTATGTTGATTACTATTTATATCAGGCATTAGAGAAGTTCCATTATTTAGTCAATATACCCATCATCTTTCAAGTGCCGTTAAGCTGGCTACCCTTGCTACGTAAGATCGGTTAGGTATAAAACAGAGTAGATGACAAAACATTGAGGTATAGGTCACAAAATACCTATACATCGGCAGCTTACACAGCAATGATGAACTTATGAAATGGTTAATCGTTTCCGCATTTAAACTTAGTTTTCTTAGACTTATAAATGCGCTACCTTGTTCGGAATCGCGCTTTTTATGCGCTTTTTCAACAACTCACGGCACGTTATTGAACCTGCTACCATACTTGTTACCGTACTTATTACTGTGTTATTTGCGTCAATGACGGTGGCTGGTTTACTTACCGCGTGAAGTATGGTTGATACATCATTAAACAGCTGACTATTGTTGCCAGACGATCAATATTACCGTTAACTGAACCGGTCTTCGGTTGACTAAAAAAGGAGTGACTCAGTGGAACGTACTGCATTTTTTATTTCTGACGGAACGGCAATTACCGCCGAAGTATTAGGCCACGCCGTGTTATCTCAGTTTCCTATTTCGTTAAACCAGTTCACCATTCCTTTTGTTGAAAATGTAGAAAAAGCCCATGAGGTTCGCCAACAGATTGATGACCTGTATCAGAAGACCCAGCTTAAACCTCTGGTGTTCTATTCCATTGTGTCGGCAGACGTTCGGGAAGTAATCGAACAAAGTCAGGGGTATTGCCAGAATATCGTTCATACTCTGGTGGCTCCGTTACAAAAAGAGCTGGGTATTGATCCTCTTCCCGCTGCTCATCGGACCCACGGGCTGACCGAAAACAATTTGATGAAATACGATGCCCGTATTGCCGCCATTGACTACACCCTTGCTCACGACGACGGAATTTCATTACGTAATCTGGAAGAAGCTCAGGTTATTTTGTTAGGCGTTTCACGCTGTGGTAAAACCCCGACCAGTTTGTATCTAGCGATGCAGTTTGGGATTCGGGCCGCTAACTATCCGTTTACCGCTGATGATATGGATAACATTCAGCTTCCGGCGGCGCTTAAGCCCTTCCAGAGCAAGCTGTTCGGATTAAGTATCGATCCGGAACGGCTATCGGCAATTCGTCAGGAACGCAGAGAAAACAGCCGCTATGCGTCATTACGCCAGTGCCGGATGGAGATCGCAGAAGTAGAGGCGCTGTACCGTAAAAATAACATCCGCTTTATTAACAGTACCAACTACTCGGTTGAAGAGATTTCAACTAAATTATTGGATACTCTGGGGATGAATCGTCGCATGTACTAGTTCAAGAGTATTTCTCTTTAAAGTCCCCGACCGGCAATAACATCTCTGGTTTATTGCCGGTTCCAGCGAATGATGTTGCCTATTTCTATAAATGCAGTGAATTAGTTCCTCCAGCTATTTGCATCCTATTATCTTTCCGTTATTGTGATGCCCATCACTTCCCGGTATTTCACCGCAGCGAAGACCAAGATTTAGAGAATTTACATGAACAAAACTGATGAGCTCAGAACCTCGCTGATTGACAGCCTGGTTACGCCTGAGCAATTGGCACAGTTGTTTCCGCTGACTGCGGAAATCAGTGCAAATATAATGCAGTCGCGCCAGCGCATTGAAAAAATTATCCATGGTGAAGACCGTCGGCTATTGGTGGTTATCGGTCCCTGCTCCATTCATGATGTTGACGCCGCTATCGACTATGCTCAGCAATTAAATGCCTTACGCGTCCGCTATCAGGATAGGTTAGAGATTGTGATGCGTACCTATTTTGAAAAGCCGCGCACCGTTGTTGGCTGGAAAGGGATGATTTCCGATCCTCATCTTGATAGCTCCTATCAGGTCAACCATGGCCTACAGTTGGCCAGAGAACTGCTGCTGAAAATCAATCAGTTAGGTTTGCCGACCGCTACTGAGTTTTTGGATATGGTGATCGGTCAGTACATTGCAGATTTGATCAGTTGGGGAGCGATTGGTGCGCGGACAACGGAAAGTCAGGTTCATCGAGAAATGGCGTCCGCCCTGTCGTGCCCGGTCGGGTTTAAAAACGGTACCGATGGTAATACCAAAATAGCCATCGACGCTATTCGCGCAGCCCGTTCCAGCCATATGTTTTTATCACCGGATAAGTCCGGCCAGATGAGTATCTATCGCACCAGCGGTAATCCGTATGCACATATTATTATGCGCGGCGGTAAGACGCCGAATTACCATGAGTCCGATATTGCTGCCGCCTGTGATAACCTGCGCCAGTTCGATCTGCCGGAACACCTGATAGTGGATTTCAGCCACGGTAACTGCCAAAAGTTACACCGTCGTCAGTTAGACGTATGTGAAAATATCTGCCAGCAAATCAAAGCGGGCTCACGAGCCGTTGTCGGAGTTATGGCCGAGAGCTTTTTAGTAGAAGGTACTCAAAAGATGCAGCCGGAACACGAGCTGACTTACGGCCAGTCGATTACCGACCCATGCCTGGGCTGGGTAGATACGGAGAGAATGCTGTTTAGCCTGGCGAATGCGGTGGAGAGTCGGTTTTAAAGAGTATTGTAGATTACCCCTGCCGCAGCGGGGGTAATCCGGCGAGAGTTTTTTGCCTTCCTTAGCCCTTGCAGTAAAGTCGTCATCTCGTTGAAAAACGGGATGACGACCTGGAGGGACAAGAATAAGGTCAGCGCCAAACGAAATATTGATCTTAAAGTCACGATAAAAATTACCGCTACGATAAGATTCTGACTGGATTCAATCTGACAGACACTAATAAAGCGTCGTGACTGTCAGATCTGGTTTACGCTAGCACAGTAAAATAAACTATAAATTAAGTGGTTCAACTTTTATTGAATTAAGAAATTCAGATATATTATTTTGCACCGATCTATTTACTGATTCCATTGCTCTAACTACACCATAGAACGCATACCCTACAGGAACAATACCCACGGCTGTGACTTCTTGGGTATATACGATACGTCCCGTATTTCGTTCTATTAAATCATAACGGGCAATAGTTTTGGTCTTCATATCAAAACCTCCTGCAGGCATATCCACAGCAAGTATCTTTACTGATAAGTTAATTTTATTTGTTGAATCATCTTTAAATATTGCCATTCTATTTAATGACTCTTCAAGTGATGATTTCCAGAGCTGGGGTACACTTTCCATACCTACTTCTATGTCCCCTTTTTTTTCATCCGGATGCGCTAAAGATACGGTGATTGACTTCAACTCTGCATCTATCTTTTTATCGCTGACGGCGACATTTTGTATGGAGAAGTTCAGAGGGGGAACTGATTGGCAACCAGATAAAACCAGTAATGCAAAACCCAGTAAAAATATTTTCTTCATGAATCCTATCTCAATGTTATTAGTGTGCCAATCAACAATAACATTAGGTAATAACTACTTCAAATTTACAGAAAAAACCCACACATAAATTTGTGAGCGTGCTCAAAGTACAACGCTAATAGAATGATGCTAAACCATTCCCTATTAAGATACCGCCTTATTATCAATCAATGAAATTATTTCAAGTTGAACTATAAATCTTATAGACATTGGCTTGTTTATTTCATTATTCTTTTGCTTTTAATCCATTAGTTTTATCTAATATATTCAATATAATTGATAGCAGAGGAATTGAAAAAACCATAAAAAATAACAGGTTGGCTGTAAAGCTTATGTAGGTAATCATATCTACACTTAACCGACTTGATATACTATATATTTTCATTAGAAGAGTAGATAGAAGAATAAAAGTCACAGAAGAAAGCCAATAGTGGGCATAAGATAAGAAAATAGAGCAAAAAAGAAACATATAATTATACTTTCTATTTTTTCTAGTAAACTTGAAGCAACTATAATAGTCACAAAGAATAGAATTAACTTCTTTATCTCTTATTGCAAACAATAAAATAGAGAAACAAAGGCACATTAATATTGTAAATATATTTTGTATTTTAAATAAGAATGGTAAATCCGGATAATAAATATAGAAGTTATGAGAAAAATTAATTATCGCGGCTATAGTTATCAAAAACAATAAAGTTCTAAGTACAGTAACGTTTAATTTCATATTGCGCTGGGTCCAAGTCCATTTGATTCCATTGTAGCAACTCTGCCACTATTAACGATGAGTTACTTTAGAAAAGGCCAATTTACCGTACTACCTCAGCAATCCACCTCTTTAGCCAACGGTTTAGTTCAGGCCTTCGGTAAAAATCTGACTGCGGGGTGATATGGCGCTCTGTTTCTCAACATAAATTTTTCTTCAGATAAATCATATCAACAAGCTGTATTCCTTCCTCAAAAATTGGCCGGTGGTAATTATCGGTAAAAAAGTTCTTCACTCGATATGATTTTTCAAATCCGCAACTTTCATAAAATGACAAAATTGTGGGTGTTTCCCCTGTTCCGACAAGCATTGTCTTATAGTTGTCTTTGTAAAAATCAAAAATAAATTTTATCAATGCCTTACCATAGCCTTTACCTTGTTCATTTTCGTATGTCGCTATGTTTTTCAATTCGCAGGTTTCGCTGTCTATAGGCGCGACAACGCAAACGCTTTTCAGCTCATTGTCATATAAAGCAAACAAGTCACCAGTCGGTAAATACTTATCAATCATATTTTCCTGCTCGTCGGCCAATAGCAACAAGTCAAGGAACTGTTTCTTGTTTTCGACAACTTTGTCTATTTTCATTGTATTGCTCAAATTGCACATAACCTCTCTACCGCACTACCTCAGCAATCCAGTCCCCTAATTCTTTAAGCTCTTTTTCCTGTTGCGGATAATCGGCTATCAGCCCGTCGCACTGTGCTTTTAGGGCATCGCTGTGGTAAATACAGCCCTGCAGATTTTTAGCCAACTGTTCAAGGGGGGCCGGGTTCAAGCTGTCGGTGAAAACCTGACTGCGAGTGATATGGCCTTTTTCTACATCAAAGTGAATCTCTACGCCACCCCAAACAAAGCGCTGATCCAGTAAGTGGGTAAAGGCCGGGGCTTGGCCGAAATTCCATTCCCAACTGCTCTGGCGGGCGAAGGTCTCAACAAAGTTAGGTAAATCAGGTAAGGCATCAGGAGAGATAATCTCAGCCTCGGTGTGTTCACCATAGTGGTCAAAAAAGGATTTAGTGACAGCGTCACATATCATTTTATGCGTTATACCCGGCACTAATTCACTTAAATTAGCCACTCTGCCGCGCACCGATGAAATTCCCTTGGCCTGAAGCTTTTTAGCATCAGGATTGAGGTAATCCGCCAAACGAGTGAGGTCGGCATCGAGCAGCAAAGTACCGTGATGAAAACCGCGATCCATGGTCTCTTTATAGGCTGAGCCGGAGACTTTTCTTTCACCCTCTGGCGTCGCAACGACCAGATCGTTACGTCCGGAAGCATTAGCATTAACCCCAAGCGCCTTCAGCGCATTAACCACAATGGTGGTAGACACGGTTTTGTCATACTCAGGTTTGCCGGCCATAAAGGTAAAGCAGGTATTGCCTAAATCGTGGAACACTGCCCCGCCACCGCTGCTGCGCCGTGCCAGTTTGATATTGTCTTCATCCATTCTTCGCGTATTGCACTCTTTCCACGGATTTTGAGCCCGACCGATCACCACCGTATTGGCATTTCGCCATAAAAACAGCACTCGCTGAGTCGCCGGCATCTGGCGGAAAATGCACTCTTCAACCGCAAGGTTGAACCATGGATCGTGAGAATCAGAAATCAAAAGGCGTAGAGAAGACATAGGCAGTAATATCCGCATAGTTGGAATGCTTGATAATAGCACAAACGGGCCATTTTTCCCGCCCGTTTGTGCTGCCTTATGCCCTAATATCAGGCTGGTAGAGTACGATCTTGCTCTCTGGCTGACATGGCTGAAGCGATGGTTCTCATATCCCGTTCGCTGACGTCAAACAACCCAAAGCGAAGTTGGTATCCCCAGTTTCTGCCGCCGGTCACATTTGCACAAGCAAACTCTAATCTGGCCAACAGTGGTCTAATCGGGGCAACCTGAGCGTCGAACCAGACTACGTCACGACGATAGGGATAGAACTCATCAAACATATGAACCTGATAAGGTTCACCGCCAGCCACCCAGCCAATCGAAGTGAATGACTGGCACGGAGACTTTTCGCCTAAACGTTCAGTGGGTGAATAGTAAGCCACAATATCCCCTTCCCGCAGCCGTTTTAACGGGGCGGCTTTACCATGGCATACCTGCATAAAGCCACCTTCCCGGCCAATTCTTACATGTTCATAACAAGCCACGGCAATCCAGTAACGAGTCATTTAGATTATCGAAAGTACGCGCAACCGGTGACCATCAGGATCCGTTGCAGTAAAGGTATAGCCAAAATCCATCTGCTGCGGGCGCTGAATAATAGTGACGCCCTTTTCACTCCAGCGCTGATGGTATTCATCAACCATTGCGACAGATTCAACCGAGATAGCATATTCTCCGCTGGCGGTGATTTGCCCGGCCTTCGGTTCCACCGTATGCTTAGACCATAGTGCAAGCATCACGCCGGATGACAGGCGAAACATGGCAAAGGTCGGTGAGGCTTCTAACAATGTCAGCCCGAGTAAATCTTGATAGAAATCTTTGCTGGCCGTCGGGCTATCGACATAAAGAATAAATAAGCTGGGTTCTGACATGATGCTCTCCTTAAATTGATGGGTATATCAGGTACACCTGATAACAGGCATATTAAACTCGGAGAGTGACAGTTTTTGTCAGTAGGATGTCATCACTTACGGGAAATGTTATTTAACTTATACCATGCGTTGAGCAGCTGTTGACGCCGCTGCGGATAAACGTCTTCGGTAACAACCAACTCTTTAATCCGGTCTATTCTGAAATGACGAATATCACTTCTTAACTCACACCAGGCCATAACCACCCGCACATCGTCAAAAAATCCAATGGCAAACGGCCAAATAACGCGCTGCGTACGTTGGCGGTCTTTATCACCATAGCTGATAAGAAGTTTAAATTCAGACTCAATAGCTTTGCGGATTTTAAGAATCTGAGGCAGATAGAGCTGGCCTTCGCCTTTCGGTCCTATCAGCAAGGCTGACTCTTCTAAACGATAGCGTAGCTCAGGTGTGACAATCGCCGAGATCTTGGATAACGCCCGGCGAGCCCCTTCAGCCAGTTCAGCATCCGTCCGTTCAGAAACCCATCGGGCACCAAGCACCAACGCTTCTATTTCATCAGGAGTAAACATCAGCGGCGGCAGAACAAATCCGGCCCGAAGCACGTAGCCAAGCCCTGCTTCACCTTCGATCGGTGCCCCCTGAGCCTGTAAGCTGCGAATATCGCGATAAAGCGTGCGCAGGCTGATACCCAACTTAGCCGCAAGATCGACACCGCTCACCGGGTAGCGGTGGCCGCGTAATAATTGAAGTAATTCGAGCAGGCGTTCAGAACGGGACAATGCCGGTTTCCTTATGCTTAAGCCAACCGGCAACGGTCAGATAATTATAAACGACGGGATTGCCAGTAAGCATTTTTCCAATACGGGCTATTTAACGATGAAATCATCACCCCTTTACTGGTTGATGCGTGTAAAAAGGCACCGTCAGCGTCATAAACCCCAACGTGTAATCCATTCTCCCCTCTGCCGGTTTTAAAGAACACTAAATCACCGGGCATCAGCTCATCACGAGAGACTTTAGATCCGATCTCGGCCTGAAGTTTAGTGGTTCGGGGGAGGTTAATATTGAATTTATCCTGAAAGGTCCGGTAAACAAAACCCGAGCAGTCAACACCGCTGCGTGCCAGGCCACCGTAGCGATAAGGTGCCCCGCGCCATTCTCGGTGTTGCTCTTTTAATTGAGCAAGAACAAATATCGGATCCGACAGTTTGCCGGTCGGCGGCGGCGCATGGCTGGAACACCCGGCTAATACCAGTATGACCAACATCAATAAGTAACGTAAATGCATCGGTCCGCGTCTCTCCAACTTTTATGCACGCAATAAAGTAATAATTAGCTTAAATAGCCGAGGAATACAATATACCCAGCGGGAATATCTGTGATATTGGTAATATTTTTAGTGATTATGGCGGTTTAATCCACCATTGGGTATTTATTTAAAGTCATTTCTTATTTCAGCGTTAACTCAAATAACCTGTTTATCTGCCCCCAAATAATACCATGGCTAAACGGCCATAATTTGCCAAAATTCCGTCCGGCTATCAGCACCAACCTCTTTTCTAATCTCATCAACCGTTGCCGTATTCAAAAATAGTGAGCCGAGTGCACGGATAAACAGATTAAAGTTGGTTGCCACTAATTCAAACTCATCCATAGTTGATTCACTGGTCATGGCATAAACTCGCTTATCCAGCGTATTTAATAAAATGGTGTAAGGATCAGATATGGCAATGACAACAATGCCCTCCGGCCGGTTATCCCCTAACCACCAGTGGTTAAAGCCGTTATACTGATTCATCTCAATGATAAAGCCCGGGTAGGATTTTCCACAGCCAAATGCCACTCTTCCTAATGAGAGGTTATCAATATTATAAGCCATAATAAAAGATAAAAAATCTTCGGGTAATTGGATACCAAGCTGTTTTTCCATTTGTTCAATACCCAAAACAGGCTCCGTTGGCCTTAATAACTTAAGATCGTCAAGCTCACCGTTAAAAGCGGAAAACTTGGTACTTAACCGGCCTTCAATATCTTCAACTGTTAGTAACATTTATCCCTCTGATTATCACTCTCGTCATCATCAATGCCTGAAGAACTTTATTTTCCCGTCATAAAACAGACTACAGAAACAGGCCAAAATGTAACAGATCATTATTGTTTATAAGCGGATGCGAATAGTTAACTACAGGGAGATATTATTTGGTATAAAGAATGTGATTCGTATAAACAGATAACCGCCTTACATCACTCTGCAATTCTATAATAATTAAGGTACCCGCCAATATGATAGACCTACGAAGCGATACAGTAACTCAACCAAGCAAAGCCATGCGTCAGGCGATGGCAGACGCTGCGGTAGGCGATGATGTTTATGGTGACGATCCCAGCATTAATCAGCTAGAACAAGAAGCGGCAGCGCTTTCAGGTAAAGAGGCTGCGCTGTTTTTACCTACGGGTACACAGGCTAATTTAGTCGCCCTGCTGACTCACTGTCAGCGCGGTGAAGAGTATATTGTCGGGCAGAAGGCCCATAACTATATGTTTGAAGCCGGCGGTGCCGCCGTGCTGGGCAGCATCCAGCCGCAGCCTATTGATGCCGCCGCCGATGGCACGCTGCCGCTCGATGTGGTTGCCAGCGTGATTAAGCCGGACGATATCCATTTTGCCCGCACCCGCCTGTTGTGTTTAGAAAACACCCATAATGGCAAAGTACTGCCGCTGGATTATCTCCATCAGGCTTGGGCTTTCACCCGCAAAAAGAATCTGGCGCTGCACGTTGACGGAGCGCGCATATTCAATGCTGCGGTGGCCATGAAAGTGCCGTTAACTACCCTGACTCAATATTGCGATACCCTGACTATCTGCCTGTCAAAAGGCCTCGGAGCCCCCGTTGGTTCTCTGCTATGCGGCAGTACTGAATATATTAAACAGGCCCGACGCTGGCGTAAAATGGTCGGTGGCGGAATGCGCCAGGCCGGTATTCTGGCTCAGGGTGCGATTTATGCTTTGCATCACAACGTAGAACGCCTGCGTGAAGATCACGACAACGCCCAATGGCTGGCCGAACAGCTGGCTGCGTTAGGCATCGACGTTCAGGCTCCCGGAGCCCAGACCAATATGGTTTTCCTGCGCCTGCCGGCAAATGAAATAAGTCAGCTCGGCCCGTGGATGAAACAGCGCGGAATATTAATCAATGCCGGACCGGTAACGCGTCTGGTCACCCATATGAACGTATCCCGCGAAGACCTGCAACGGGTAGTGAATTTATGGCGGGAGTTTAAGGGCAGGATCTCAACCCCGGGCAGCGGTGAAGGCAGTCCTAAAGGGATTTATGGCTAATTAATATGGCTAATTAATAATATTAAAAAGCCTGAGGGTAAATCTTCGGGCTTTTAATCATTCAGCCCTTAAGGCTAAAAACAACGCTGGCAAGACCGATTAATCCTTTTACATCCTCCGCGCTGGCAACGGTATGCAACCACTGCTGTTGCATCGATACCGGATTGTCAGAATATTTCATCAAATCAATCTCTCCGGTTCTGGGCATCGGCGTATTTTTTAATGCGACCTGAGTATATTGGGTTGATGTTCCTTTATGCGACCACGAATAGTCACGCCTAAAAGTAAATCGGGTAAAGCTGTCCAGTATAAGGTGCCCCACTTCATGGGCTGCGGTAAGTTGGAATTTCTGACTGGTTAACACAGCGGCTTTGTTGGCTGATTGGCCACTATCGGCAAGCTTATGGCTATAGAAACCCGAATTGTAATAAACCCGCCGCAGCAGAACTAAGCTGGTCGAACGCCCGAACCTTGCGCTTACACGATCAATCAGTTTGAAATTAGCCATTTTTGGCTCTGCATTAATATCTGCCGTTATTCGAACGTTAAACTCACCTTCGCGGGTTATAATGCTTTCGCCTATTCCCTGCGCCAAACGCCCATCCCGTGACCAAAATCGCTCGATGCCCTCTTTGGCCAACTGCTCTAATTCAGCGTAGCTTTTTGGTATCACTGCGGCACATTGACCACTCACCCCGCCATATGAAAATGATGGGCGAAGGGTTACATCAACCACATAAGCACTGCGATCGATCCGAACGTCTAACCAACGAACTTTAGCCGCCGAGTTATTTAACGGATAGTCATATACCACTGAGCTTTCATTGTGCCTTACCGTTAACCGCATCAATAAGTCCGGGCTTTTAAGCACCTTGGTATCCAAAATGTCATCATTGCCGTAACCATCCCAGCTCCAGCAATATCTGTCGTTAGCCGGTAAGCAAACCGCCTGATTGTCACTAAATACCAAAATCCCCCTGTTCCATACTTCGACTAATACTTCTTCCGGCTGATTTTGAAGGTTATGGATAATAAAACTGACAGCGGATTTATTCAGCGTATTGATATCATTTTCAGCAAATCCGGCAACAGACAGCGGCGTCAGGGTATTTTTGTTTTTGCCTGAGAGGGTTATTTTTTGAGGACGTTGCGGTGAGGTTCTACGTTTGTGCATCGTTTGGGCTGTCTCCGAAATTATTTTCGTCTGGCTGCGCGGCTACCACACTAATACCTTTACGCAGGTCAGTAATTTTCTCCAAATTGTCGACGGCATCATAAACATAATCCCGCATTAGAGCATCGTTGGGCTCTAAAGATTGAGAAATAAGATATGGTTAAATGCTTTCCATCCTGTATTTCTTAATTTACGAGACGAGCGGGCATTACGCCACCGGATCCCATTCAGATGCTGAACAGTGAAAATAAGACGCAATGTCGGAAGGAAACTCATCACACAAACAGGCGCGAATGATAGCGTTATACAATATAGCGAACCCCGATTCACATCGATGGTAACGGTTAACACAATAGGTCTTTCCACTGCTTATTATTTCTAGACGGTAAGCCATACCATCTAGCACCGCATATTCAATGCCATTGATCGTTAATGGCGCATCTGATTCATACTCTGTGAGTTGATGGATCCCTGATTGGACCAATAATGTTTGTAGATGAACGATCATTCCCTTAGCGAGTGGCTTTTGATTGACTCTTATTTTATCGGCTACTTGAGCCTCTAAATTAAAGAATCCCTGACGTTTATTGCCAGCATTGAACAGAACTAACTCCAATGAACCAACGGTTTCCCCATCGGCAAACAGACGAATACCAAATGATGACTGATTTTTGGTCATATAACGTTCAAGAGAGTTCATTTTTATTCCTCCATGATTTTCACTTTTTTATTATAACTCGTTATAACTACCAATGAATATTTTCACGCACCGTTATAGCTGTGATCTGTCCTTGATTTAATGCCCACATTATTTTCAAATCAATTAACCAAAGTTTAGTAGCACAGTGAACTTGCACCGCCTGAATAGAAGTGAAATCACGGCAAACCTTTCTCTACGACTTACAGTCAGGATTACGTACTGATTGATGTAAATAAACTAAAAACGCGCAGACATTCCCGATAAATGATTTTTAATCTGATATAGAATTTTTAATTCGCGCTAATTTACTCAATATAGACGTATGCACCTTTTATATCATTGATAAAATCAATAGTGTCATCGACTTTAATGAATATATTTTTACGTCCAGCAATCGAGGATGTAAAGCTAACCTCTAACACATTCAAACTGAACAGAGATAACCCATCTTTATATTTAACATATACTTTTTTGTTCTTTATCTCTGACAGAAAATCCATAGACAGTTCTTCATTCGGCAACTCACTACCCGCCAAAACAGTGCAACCGCCTGACACTGAAAAAATATCACCTATCTCCATTATTTTTGTCACTTCCATCGAACCTTACTTTATCTATAGTTTAAATTTAGCTGATCTTACCCTCGTTCTCTGTACATCAAATTTTCAACTAGTTCTAACTAATGGTAGTTGAAATAATAAGTTATATTGTAAATGGTTCTTGCTTATATGCCTCTCTAACATTTATTCTCCCCAACGAATTATTACCCAACAAAAATTCACCATTATGATATTCAACAGAACAACCTCGTTCAAAACAAATAATAAGGGGTTCATACATATCATAAAATTTCATTATATTTTCATTCTCGTTATCATAAAACGCCGACCATTTTATATATTCAATCATTAACTTTTCAACATAATAAAAAGGCTGATTTAGTATTTTTTCAATATTATTAATAGTTTCAACCTGTTCAGGAAAAAGTACAGAATTAGCGATTAGCTCAGATGATAAGAATGGCCTAAAAACACTTTCAAGCGATAACTCATTAACCACGACAGAAACTCGCCTTAAATACTCCCTAATTAAAAGTGCATCTAAATCCTCTATATTTTTTCTTTCCTCTATTGCTGGAATTTTAATGATCCTGCTGATTGAATTGTTCATATAAATTGACATAATAAACACACTTTATAATTTACTCTTCAAAATAATATATTTCTCTTTGACGTTCATTTTCTAAATTAACACGTCCGATAGAAAAATCCCCAATCATAAACTCGCCATGCCTAGAACCAACGGAAGAACCTGATTCAAAAATTCTAATCAATGGCTCATATATGTTGAAATATTTCATGGCAATTTCATTTCCAATATCAATAAATGCATTCCACTTAATATATTCGATCAAGTAAACTCTGACATAAGCATAGGGAAACCTCTCATCAATAACGACTGTAACATTGCTCAAATCATCAGAAATTGCAGTGGGGAGTTTATCATTCAACATAGACTCACAACTAAATATGGGTAAAGTTATGTTATTAATTTCTAATTCATAAAGCATTTCAGAAACTCTTCGAAAAAACTCCCGAATCAAATGAAAATTAATATCTGGAACATCATCACTATGAGATATACACTTAATATTTAATACTCTTTCTACTGCTTTATTCATGTAATAACTCATATATTTTTACCTTTATAATTTATACTTATAGCCAAGAAATATACTTACTGGTCCTCTTGGAGCCAAATCATGAGCAGCAAACTGATTAAAACATTGTTTTTGAGCTTCTGTTAACACTTTTTGTTGTGCTATTTTCTAAGCATAAGCAATCTCGCCTATCAGCTTCAAATCGTTCTCTTATAACGCAAGACAAAAAACCTATCATCACCATCAATAACGATATCCAGCGCTAGCTGATTAAATATTTCATCCGGAAATATATAATCCTTCAATATTATCCTACCTATTTCCTGTGCTTTTTTTCTAAGATATCCATTGGTATTTTTTTCATTATTTAATACATCCATTCTGGACTAACCAAATCACCATCAGGTGAAAATATTGTTCTATATCCATAGGGATCACTTTTATTATTGAGGCCACGTACTTTAAATATTTCTAAACTTACCCCTCATCTCATATGGAAATGGGTGGTAGGGGTTATTATATGTCGTCATTTCATATCAAAAAAACATCTTAATAATTTCCCCTTCAAATGTATGGTTCTGCAAGTGCACACCTTGTGATGCCTGAAAATTCAGCAGAATATCATACATTTTTATTTAATTAAGTTTAACTTAATCAAATAACTTCTACTTTTTAATGAAATAGAGCGAAACCATTCTATCCTTAGCCTCACACTCACACCATTCTGGTGTCGTAAAAAAACCATCTAATAAAAATTGCTCTATCTTGTACACAGCTAAATCAGTAGAGTCATCTGATAATAATAAATTAATAGATGAAGGCTTAATCTCTATATAATCGCCCTCATTATCAGAAAATGAACAATTTAAAAGAAAATATGATTTTTTACCTTCACTTTCTAATTGAAATGAAAAACCTACTTTTTTAGAGATCATTTCTTTAAACATCGATAATAAATTTACAGCATCATCTTGATTCATAATTATATGAATACTGCTTAAATTATTTTTTATTATCATTTAGTTCTTCCTATATTCAGAGCAATATGGACATTTTTAATGACCGTAAAATTACCACTATTTGTTGGTTGAAGAAATTCAAAATGTACATGAGACTTTCCAGGAGTATTTGGCATTCCCATACCATGACCAGAACCATCAAATGAATAATCATCAGGCTTAGCTCGGAATTGTCTTTTACCATCAATACTCCGCCATTTACCTTCCCCAACTTTCACATAATCATCGCCTAAAAACTTTAGCCTTTCACTAGCAAGATCTTCCGCATTAATCGTTCTTCTATTTTCAGAAATATTTTCAGTCGACTTTTTAGATTTGTCCTTACCTGAAACAACTGAGGAATTTCGGCATCCTGCCTGATATTTTAACCCCAACGGATCAATCCAAGTCAGCGGATTCGGTACATACGCATACCCGTTCATTCCGCCCGCCAGCCCTATCGGATCCTGACTTAAATATCGCCCCGTTAACGGATCATAATAGCGATACCGGTTATAATGTAAACCGCTCTCTTCATCATAATACTGCCCCTGAAACCTTAACCGCTGTTCAACATTACCGGCTGCAACGGCTAAGTTACCGTAGGTACGGTAGATACCACTCCAGACAATTTCAC
>POVV01000717.1_pt1 | contig 17906 bp, 15 predicted proteins | sample 1560271 | NCBI WGS metagenome assembly POVV01 (sample SAMN08337232, study PRJNA429181) | Bioreactor metagenome, whole genome shotgun sequencing project. | biome: cows' rumen and soil; feature: anaerobic; isolation source: anaerobic chemostat enrichment culture, galacturonate as sole carbon... | reverse complement strand
CACTGCCAACAGTGATTGCTGCGGCTAATGCTGCTACCATTAGCTTTTTCATCTTCATAATGTTTCTCCTTTCAATATCCTACCTTCAATTTTGTTACAAATTAAATTGATGTGTATATTTTAACTCTATTTATGTAAAAATGCAAGGTTTATACGTTTATAACCTCTGTTTATTGTATGTTTTAAGCATTTTTTATCGATAACGCTGATTTTGCTTCATTTTTTTCACAGTCTTTTAGTGTATATTTGTATATAAAATACATCTAACTTAAATAAAAGTTTAAATTCAAAATAAAAACAAAGAAGCAGTCAGTAGAAAATCAACTATTTTCTTTACATTTCTTTACATTTCCATATATAGTTTGTTTCTTTGTAACTATTATTTATAATAATCATAACTTTTTCTCTTTAAGATATTTACTGAATCTGCATAAAAGTTTCACGGATACATAGAATAAATATCCTATCACTGTTCCCATAACATTCACTACAACATCGTCTACCTGCATATGACCACGTTGGGAGAGAAATTGAGCATACTCAAGACTAACCGAAAAGAAAAATCCCAACGGAATACAGCAGAAAATATTTTGCGCAGGTTTAAGAACGCTTGGAAGAAGAACTCCGAATGGGATCATCATCAAAATATTTTCAATAACATAAGCCTTACTACGAACACTACCTTGCCACGTTTCTCCCAAAATCAAGCTAACCGTATTTCTTGAGCCTGGAAGGCGGGAAAAATAGGACTGTTGAAGCAATGTATATATGTATGCTATAAATAACCCCAAGCAAATTACCTTTATTGGAAATATGAGCAGACTTTTTCTGAACTGGTACCATAATTCGTTTATTAGTATAAGAACCACAATCAGTATTGCACCATATAACAGCCCTTTTGGTAAGTATAAAAGCGGTTCTATTATATCTTGTGCTATAATTTTATATAATATTTTATTTATCATTGTTTTATTCTTAACCGTCAAGTATGTTCTTTTATGGTCTTTCCCCTTTGTTTGTATTATAATGCAGATTCTAGGTATGTCAAGAAGAGCAGCCTTCTGACAATCCGGAAAACTTAATAATCAAGACAGTCCATTCAGAATCTGGATGTGTACTATTTATCTAAACTACAGTTTTCTTTAAAATCGTTCTTTATAATAGCTGCCAAGTTGTCAATCTCCTTACGGAGATCGGTATAGTCACACCAGGCACAGAAATGTTTAAATCCTGTAGATTCCCTAAGCATGGTTATTACCTTACAGACCATTGCCAGTAATTCTTTCGGGGTGTTTTCATTAATGGAGATAAGATGGTAAGCTGAGTAGCAAAGTTTTACGCAGCCGCCTCATTCAGCTCGGAATTCTCATTTACTGGCAGAGGTCCAGGAACCAGAGCTTTCAACCCCGCTGGGGCATTCTTTTCTCAACGGGTCAGCCAATTCTCACTTTTCATGGACCATCACACCTTCGTAAAATTGCACTTATCTTTTTACCACCTTAATTGGACATACTTTCAAGCACATATAACACCTTATGCATTTTGCTTCATCCACCTGAGGATACTCAAATCCCTCCTCATCTTCTACCATAGATATAGCAGATTTTGGGCAGATGTCTGGTCCTCTGTCAAGATTAAGTACAAGTTAAAATGAGAAATTAATCTCTCATCTCAACCTACAAGTAAAATTCCATCAGCCAGGCTCTTTTGATACAGCCTTTCAAAGTCATTTGGCGACATGTCGTCACAGTGACTGTGAATCCTTTTAGTATTGTAGAAAGCTTCCAAATATTCGTATACGAGTTGATAGGCATGCCTGAAACTTTGTATTTCAAACCGGTTCAGCCATTCTCTTTTTATCATTGAATGGAAAGACTCAATGCAGGCATTGTCCCATAGAAAAGCCTTTTTAGAATAACTACACTGCATTTTTTCAGTTGCTTTCCTGTACTGTTTAGAAACATACTGACTTCCACGGTCGCTATGCATGATCAATGGTAAATCCATGCTTCTTCTTGCTTTTGCTTTATTTATAGTTTCAATTACATAGGATACTTCCAGTGTTTTTGATAACGTCCAGACAATGATTTTCCTGGAAAATAAATCTATCATGCTGGTCAGATTGACAAATCCATCTATCGTCCATATATAAGTGATATCGCTGCACCATACGGCATTGGGCCTGTCAGGATTAAAGTTTTCATCAAGGATATTTTTCAAGGAATGACTAAAGTCAGAATCTTTGGTAGTGATCGTATAGGGCTTTACCCATTTGGCTTTTATACCCATTTCCTTCATATACTTGCTCATGGTTCTTTCGGAGATGATTTCACCGCTTTTGCGAAGTTCCATGGTTATTTTAGGAGCTCCATAATTCTGCTTCGATTCATCATGGATTATTTGTATTTTATCCTGAATTGCTTCCTTACGTTTTTTCTGGTACGATGGCAAACGTTTTAGCCATGCATGATATCCCGACCTTGATATGCCTAAGATTTTGAGCATTCCGGAGACAGAGACAGGGCGCATATCTTCTTCTGATTTCTCTGCCTTTTGAATAACTTCGATGTAGATAGCCTCCGTTAATTTCCCAGAATGCCGATGGCTTTTTTTAAGATATCAAGCGCATCCAGGTATCGCAGAGTTCCCGTTTTAATCTGGCGATTTCCTTTTCTTCATCAGAAGAGTAATTGCCCGAACCACGGAATTCGATATCACCAGAATCTTTCAGCTCTATTTTCCAACGGGACAAGCTCTGCTGGCTGATTCCTAAGTTGCTGGCACAGCCAACCAGCCCAAGGTCTTTATGATCCTGATAGTACTGGACTGCATCGAGTTTGAATTGTTTGTCGTACTGTTATGCCATAATGAGATCCTCCTTTATCTGGTGCCCCTATTGTACCACGAATTATTTATTTAGGAATTTCTCATTTTAACTTGTACTATTTATATTCTAACAGCACTTCGGTTTGTATCTTATCGGGTGGGATTCACACTCACTAAATGATATGTCCTTATTCTGGATGCACTGACAGGCACATTTTTTTATCTTCTATGTTGACTACATTGGAAGCGCCCCTTATTTTTTGCTGCTTCTGTGCTTTCTACCTGTTAACCAACGTTACTTTGTCAGTTCACAATCGCTAGCTGGTTTCTTGTTTCTTATTTCTTCCATGAAATGTTTTTATTAAGAACTTTATTGATTCCACCAATCAAAAGATTGTGCTCGTCAAACTTTTGTGTAACGGGGTATTAAATTTCATTCCAAAATCATGAAGAATTACCCCCCCGTGCAATTATTTGAAACCAAAGATAGATTTGTATTCCTAAGCGATATACATTTTTTGCTTAATCGAATTTTTCTCATCTTTTCATAAAATGATTTAATTTTATCATCTTTGTATCTTCTCCTTCATCACACTAACTATATTTTATCACCTAATGTCAAAAGTTCCCCTTCCACCTGCGATATGAACAACCTCACCATCTATCATCTTACCTGCATCACTTACCAGTAAACTAGCAAGAGTAGCTACCTCATCAGGCATGACTAATCTACCTAATTCATTTTCACTTGAAGATATACTATCTCCTTCTTTTACACCAATCAAACTAGTAGCTGTAGATCCCGGTGCAATAGAATTTACATTAATACCATAAGGTACAAACATTTTTGCAAGCCCCTCTGTCAAACCTTTTAATCCCCATTTCGAAATGCCATAAGGAGACCATGCTGGTTCAGAACCTCTTGAAGAAGAAACTAGTAAAATACTTCCTCTTATCTTATTAGACTTCATATACTTACCAACTGACTGGCATGCAAAAAATACTCCTTTAAGATTAATATCCATTACCCTATTGAATTCATCGGAATTCATTGTCCAGAAATCCACCTTTTCAGTATGGACTCCTGCCGAACTGATAAATACATCTAATTTCCCATGTCGAGCAACTACTTCCTTAATAACAGCATCAAAGGATTCCGTTTTATAGTAATTCATAACAATGGCATCTAATCCTGTTTCTATTTTAAGAGACTCAAGTTTCTTTTCGTTTGTTCCTGCAATTACAACAGTCCCCCCCGCTTCCTGTAATGACTTTGCAATTGCAAGTCCAATTCCACCAGAACCGCCAGAGATTAAAGCTACTTTACCATCGAATTCTTTATTCTCTTGAACCAGATGTGAAATTGGCAGATATTCTCTTCGTAAAAATATTTTTTTAATCTCGATTTTATTCCCATAATATTTTAATCCATTGTATCGTTTTGAAATGCTCTTTTTGCTTTATAATCTCCATACTTAATGAAAAATACAGGGAATATCGTCTTTAATAAAATTTTGATTTTATCAGAAACTGAAATAGTACTATTTATCATTACTTTTGGCATATAAACTCTCATTTCATTTTTAGCTTCTATGTATTCATTTTTATATTCTTTCACTGCAGATGCAGAATAAATATAATCAGCTAAATGAAAATAATTGGTCCATATATGCCAATTTAATGCATCTTCAATTGATTTCGAGTTTACTTTCAAGCTCTTTTTGATATAGAGAATATTATTCATTGAATTAATACCATTTTGTACTTCTTTAAGTGTACATCCACTATTAGGATTATTTAGCCTATAATTATATACTTTTCGATGCCCAACCGCCATCTTATTGGAATATTGTGCCGCCATAGCGGAAAAATAAAGTCCTTCGCCAAACCAAGGAACAGAAAATGAAAGATTATTTTCCTTTACTATTTTCATACTATATAATTTATTCCATGGACCAACTGGAATATAAAAAGTATTAATTATACTGGCTACTGCATCTGACTTATTCATCACTCTAATACTATCAAAATTATTCTGTTCTCTATTTCTCGTAGTGAATATTGCATCTGTTGTTGACATTTCACATCCATTGTCTTCTGCAATCCTAACCAAATATTCAATACAGTCTAATTCCATCCAGTCATCCCCATCTGCAAACATTAAATATTCACCAGAAGCTTTTTCTAACCCCTTATTTCTAGCATCGCAACAGCCACCATTTTCTTTATGAATGACCAAAAATCTACTATCTTTTTTTGCATAATTATCCGCTATTTCACCGCTAGTATCAGGTGAACCATCATCCACTAGAATTATTTCAATATTTTTGTATGTCTGATTCATAATAGAATCCAATAGTTTTGTTAAAAATTTTTCTGATTTATATAATGGAATTACAATTGATACTTTCTTCATTTTTTTACCTTCTTTACTTTATCTATAATTCTAAATAGCAATGGCTTCCATGTCTTTTGGAACAGTACAATTATTACAAATGCAATCAATATCTGACAAATCTGCCCAACTAAATTGTCTACAAACATAAGAGCACCAGAAAGCCAAAGCGCAACTGTTCCAATACAAAAATCCCTTGTAAGAACTTTATACTTCAAATATTTCCTTGTGTGGAAAACCCTAAATGAGAATACACCAATATAACTTACACATGTTGCTATCGCTGCACCATATACTCCGATTAATGGTATTAGCAGGAAATTCAATATTATATTAAGCATTGCGCCAAAAGAGCCTGATAACAAAAACCCCATACTATCTTTATGTATCATATAACTTGTTGATAAAAATGTGCCAAGTGTTATATATACTATACCAACAATTAAAAACGGAGTATATTTCCAAGCTTCAAAATACTCATCTGCAACATATACATTTAAAAAAGGTTTAATTATCGACATCATGCATATTCCAATAATCATAATGGCTGATATAAGGTTAGCAAACACTTTATTGCTATACTCCGTTTCATCTTTAGATCCTTCTTCTTTGATTGCGGAATAGCCCCATGCTTGATTAAAAATACCGGTAAATGTGTTAATAAGTGTCGGCACCTTATACGAAATTGCGTACACTCCATTTGCCGCCACGCCTATCATGCTTGTAACCATAATGTGATCTGAAGAATTCATTATCCACCACATAAACGAATTCGGTATAAGGACAACTGAATACTTGATCATCTCTATCATCTTTACTTTATCTATTTTTGCAAAAATAGCTTTGTATCCTTTTCCGATTATAAAAGCATATACCGCTATTAATGTATTTGCCAATGTGTATGCAAGAAGATAACCAGTAATCCCCAATTTAAAAATGACAAGAAAACAAATATTAAACAGTACAATAAGGGCTGTATTTGCAATATTCCCTATACAATACTTAATTAATTCCTCTTTCCCTCTTAAATCACATAAAAACAATTGACTTGCAGCTAAACTTATCACATAAAGGTAAATAATCGCCTCAAGCCCATCAACTTTATCCCATAATCTACAGATGGGAATTAGAATTAATCCTACAACCATACTAACTAATAGAATTACCATGCCTATTTTAGTAATTTTATCTTTATCAGCATCTTTATCCATATTGAATCTCATCACGGATTCCATAATATTAAGTGTAATAATAGAAATTGTGACAGTTGAAATTGTAGCAACTAAATCGACAATTCCATATTCAGCTGTACATAATGAACTTGTATATAATGGGATAAGAAAAAAAGAAATAATTTTTGTCGCAAAATTACCTATGGCAAAAATTGCAGTATTCTTCAATAAGTATTTTGATCTACTCTCTTTCATAACTAAATTTGCTCTTTCAGGTATTTGTATGATTTTTCCTTTTCCATGGCAATAACACTTTCTATAGTATCAGTTTCTTTTTTTAAGCCATAAATCTTATCCAAATCCCTTATATCTTGTGCCAGATGATTCTTTACACCTAATCTTTCAACTAAATCTTGAAGTTTATTTCTATTACCATCTCGGACAAGTATTGCAAATCTTTCAGTATACTTTATAGAAAAAATTGCTCCATGAAAAGTATCAGTAATAACAAAATCGGCTTGACTAAATGCTTCTAAAAGTTCAAACGGCTTCAAATACAACTGTTCCTTTAACCATGATTGATATGCACCTGCTGCTACAATTCTCAATCCTTTTTTCTTGCAGAATTCTTTGATATAATAAATCTCCCTCGGATCTGAAATTCTATCCTGATATGCATAAATCAAGCATATATTATTATATTTACCTTTAGAAGTAGAACTAATAGATAAATCCTTAGAAAAATCATATATTAGTGTTGGATCGAGACTATAGTTACACTGTCGATATCCAAAAGCATTAACTAAATCCATTGTATTTTTATCTCGTACAGAAATTGCATTAAGATTTCTTAGTGCACATTTAATCTTTTCTTTCTTATCATCTGTCAATTGTTCAAAAGATGTCTGCCCACAAGAAGCAGCATATGTAATGACTTTTTTTGCATTTGTAACCTTACCAAACAATTGCATTGAAAAACCCCAACTAGATTTTTGATTACAGTTAAATACTTCATCGCTACCAATGACACAAACATCATACTCCTTCAAATTATTAGTCTCATTAAGTTCAAGCACATCAATCTGAAATTCTTTTATCTTTTTTCGTTGTAAATGGTTAGTAAGTCTATGATACAAATACATAAAATTGCATCTCATATTATCGTTACTATAATCTATTTCTGGTATGCTATCACCATCTCCTTGTATATCAATAAAATCAACTTCATGTCCCAGATTTTGCAGTAAACGTCTGAGAGCATATGCCTGTAGAACCGAACCATAATTTACTATACTTTGCATTGATAATATACATATCTTCACTTTATAATACTCCTTGCTATTTTTACACATTTTTTGGTGTTACTAAATTATCATTTTCAAGCCAACAAACTAATGCTATGCCTATAATAAAAATCCAATTTATTGTCACTTCGACAATAGATGCTAAAGTCAAAGCATATATTAATGTTTGTATTCCTACTACTTTTCTAGTCTTTTTAGTCTTTTGAAAACACTTATAAAACAATATCAAAAAAATTGTAACACCAACAACACCAAATTTAACTACAAAATCTAATAAACCATTTTGTGCATTGGCATAATATGTAAGTTTTGAATTCCACATAACTCCACTCGCAAGTTCCAATGCATCATTACTATACCCATGCCCAAACCACAATTTTTCCTTTATTACAGGAAATAGATAAATATTATACAGATTTAACCTGTTTGTTAAATTGCTCGTCTTATGCAGCACATTTACAACAAAATTTTCTACAAATGGTAGATTTAATAGTACTCCCAAGAAAGGAACAATAATCGCAGACAGCAATAAAAAAACAGTTGCTATTCTTGGGGAAGTCAAAAATCTCTTTAATTTCTCTGGCAAAAATAAGAAAACAACAAATACAAATGTTGATACTAAAGCCGTGGCACAGATGACGTATGCCGAGAAAATTACACTTATTAGAATAAGTGAAACAAAAACAGCTTTCCACAATAAATTTTTCTTTATTTTTTCATAATAAAGTGAATAAAACAGCGCTAAATAAAATATAAAAAAGTAGCTAGAGCTAAATTTAGACCCAAAAAAATACAAAGCATCATTTGAATTATTCTCAATTCCATATATTGCTACAGATACAATGGATAATAAGCAATAAACAAACGTTATGTTTAGTAAGCACTTTAGCAAACGACTACTCTTGCCCCTATTACAGCAATACTTAATGAGTGCAAAAACCTCAAAAAAACATATTCCATATAATATTCCGTCCAAAGCAGCTTTAATATTCGCCATTTGTAATACATATAGTATAACTCCTAAAATACTCACATATGCACAGAACACAACTGACTCATTTTTTAGTTCCTTTACTTTCATATGATTGAATAAATAAATCATCACTATTGAAACAAGAACTATCTTAAGTAAGGTTCTAATAGTTTCTGGTAAAAAATACGGTTTAAATAAAGCTATATATAAACAATATATCGCCATATCCATCTTATTTATTGTTTTACTACCCATAAAAGTACTCCTCTAATTTCCGTTTTGCTCACCTAATCTTTCGTTTAAAATACAGTAAGCTCTTGTACTAACCATAAATAGCAAAGCCTTTGCTATATCTTTTTTCATACAAGATAGTTTAAATGGCAGAAATCGATCTATACAAACGCCATCATTTTTTTTATACAGCTTCCCAATAGCGGTACCTTTCATATAGAGCATAGCTATATGATTTCTAAATAATTTTCTTATATGCTTATTATGAATCATATTAGATACTCTAATCAATTCATAGCAGGTACATATCAAATCGATTCCGTTTTGTGTTTTATCTTTAGTTTTCGTTATGGAATTATCTCTACGAACATAATGATAGAATGCAATACCACTTGTATATATTGTATGAGCCCTCATTAATATGCTTGGCGTCCATAACTCATCCTCATGAAGTAATCCAAGCTTAAAATAAACACGATTTTCAACTATTAGACTTCTTTTATACACGCCAAAACATGCAGGCGCATACAGCGTTCTATTTGAAAGTTCACTTTTCAAAAATCCCTCTCTATCATACAAACTCTCTCTTTTACTAACATATCCAAATTTTGTCTCCGCTACATTCTCTCTTTCTTCTACAAATCCTGTATAAATAATATCAGGAAATCCCTGGTCAATTATTACATTACTTAATAAGTCTAATGCCCCATCTTCAATATAATCATCAGAATCCAAAAAAATTAAATAGTCTCCTGAGCTATTATCTATGCCCACATTTCTAGTATCAGACAATCCCATATTCTTTTTCTTTTTTATTAATCTAATATTTTTATCGTTGGTATACTCCTCAGCAATCTTAAGAGAATTATCTGTACTGTAATCGTCTATCATAATTATTTCATAATCATTAAATTTCTGATTGGTAATACTTGTAACGCACTTTTTTAAATATTTCTCAACATTATAAATTGGTATGATAATTGAAAAAATCATTCTATTCATCATCCTATAATTTTGTGTTTAATTCTAGCAATTTTATCGTAGGCATGATTGCCCACGATTTTTTTAATTAATTTCCCTATTCGATAAATTCTTTTATCATTTTCACTTTTCCAAGAAGCAGCATAATGATGAATAGAAATTGTTGAATCTGTAATTTTCATCCTGTCATTTTCATAGTCAAATGGATCAAATACCTCACTTGGATATAGTGTTAATGTTGAAGGATCTTCATAATAGTCACCATTTAAGATAAATCCATTACCTTTTAAGATGTCACTTACTATTGTTACAACAGTAGTATTATCAGGAAGCTTATTTTGTAAAAGAAAGGATTTTTTTGAATAATATTCCAAAATTTCTTCAAGCATTTCTTTTTTAGGCTCGCTCCCCATTATCAATCCAGTTGCAATTAAACCTTTTTGATCATAGCCCATAAAAAGGTTATTATTCAATAACCTTTCTATCGGTTTTATCAGTTCTACATCTGTGTCTAAATATATTCCACCATATGTATTTAACACATCAAACCTTGCAACATCAGATACAAATGCATATTTCTTTTTTTCATATGCTTGTTTGGCGTATTTGTATTTGCTAATATCAAAATTCGTTTTATTCCATTCTACAATATCAAAATCTGGTGCAAATTCTTTCCAACTTTCAATACATTTTTTTATTAACTCACTCTTAGGATTTTCGCCGAACCAACAATAGTGTATCGTTTTGGGTATCATGATATCTTCTCCTCAAACATCTCATTTACAATTTCACTTAAGTCCGCATTGAACTTGGCATTATTACTGGTATTTTTCCCTTCGTTCTTAATTTTATCATAATTCTCAAGAATCGTCCCCAGATTCTCCACATCTTCAACAACCAAAATAGTTCCCATTCTACTTTCTACTTCTTTACAAAACTTCACTTGGTGATCATTAACATGCTCATTAAAACTATGTTTTCTCGGAACAACTACTGGCGTTTTACCAATTTGCAATGGCATGATAAAGCTTGATGGTCCACCATGCGTAATTACAATTCTTGCTTCTTCAACCATTTCTACCATCTTTGAGTATGGAAACAGTTTCGACCATGTTGCAATCTTAGGCTCATATGTGCTGTAACCAGATTGAATAATCACTTTCTCATCATGTCTCTCAGCCCATTTATCCATGTACTCAACCAAACGATTAAACTGCTGTTCATGTGTTCCAACTGTAACAAAAATCATATTATTTTCACCATCCTTAGAATATACTGCCTAGATTAATTGCTTTAGGATATACTGCCTTCATCTCATCCCATTCTACAATAAATCTATCTGTGACTGGATAACATAGTTTACCTGCAAGTGTTGAAGCATCAATTCTATCAAACACTTCTATATATATTGTCTTTGACCCAAATATTTTTCCTATCCAAAAAAAAGGAACAGCTGCTGCAGCTCCAGATGAAATAATTAAATCTGGCTTTTCTTTTCTAAGTATCCATAGAGCACGCCATGTATTAATTAGAAGTGCCTTAATTGATCGGTTTGAAGGATAATATGCCGGATAAAATATTTCCCCCTGAAGTAAAGAACGTGCATCTTCTTTGTCAAAGGTAACCCAAAACCGATCTTTATTTTTCCAAAATGGTTTCAGCATATATAAGTGTGTCAAATGCCCACCTGACGATCCAACCAAACAGACCTTTAATTTATCGTTTTTCATAGTCCCCCTACCCTTTATGAATATCATATTACAATTCTTTCATATTCTTTCATCACTGAATATTTTAACCATATAATTTTAGGAGTGCCCTTACCAAGCACTCCTAATCGCTCTCACAATTTTCTATGTGCTGTTTTTCTAATTTTCCACTCTATTCATTTGTAATTCCAATGAAAGAGCATAATACGGAGTTGTTCCTATTATTTCGCATGCATATTATGCCGCATTCATATTATGATACATGCTTAATATGGCATAAGCATATTCTGTGGCACTCATATTTTGGCATATCCATATTATACTGTAAGATTTCATATCACATATACTTTTTATGACAATAATGTTACTTCTTGATCATTTCTTTTATCCATACACAAATTCGGTCAGTTTTTATTATAAAATTTTTAATTAACTAATATAGGACTAATAACCGTATACGCTTCATACAAAATTCCTATCATAAATCGAGAAACATAATTAGAATAAAATCACTCTCTTATAAAAATGGATACTTTTCATTAAATAACTGTTAAAAACATACTTTTATTATACCTAGATAAAAGGTGTTGTCAATCTATTCCATTAAATCCAAATAATCTAAATCCTACTTTATCTTACAAATTTCATATTATAATATGTTTCACCTTAATCTTGTAACCAGTAACACTTTTGTAACACTCCTTCATTAAAATACTACGAAAAACAAGCAAAAGCCCTCACTAATTCCCGCTCAAACATTGACATTCCCTTCATAAAAGGTATAATTAATACAGGTTATAGACATACGTTTATAACCTGTTATTAACGCCAGATCCGAATCAAATATTAAATGGCAAACGGGGTGAGATGATGTATAAAAAAGCAAATGAAGGCTGGTTTAAATATATCGATTTCATAATTCTAGATGCATTATGTCTTCAGATATCATTTATTCTGGCTTATTTTATCCGGCAAGAAAATTTCAGGCCGTACCGGACCTTTCTTTACCGTAATATGGCCATTCTTCTTTTTATGATTCAAATCATAGTCACATTTTTCTTTGATAGCTTTAGGGATGTCTTAAAAAGAGGATATTACAAAGAGTTCATTGAAACGCTGAAGCATACCAGTTTGGTGATCCTTTTTACCGTTTCATATTTTTTCCTATCACAAACGGGAGAACTATATTCCCGTATCATATTGCTTCTTACCGGAATGTTCTATGCATTTTCATCATACTTAATCAGAGTATTCTGGAAAGATCACCTAAAAAACTCTGGGCTATGCAATAACGGGAAACGTTCCCTGTTAGTTATCACAAGCAAGGAAATGGCATCAACGGTTTTGAATAATATATGTAATCACAATTATGAAGGTTTTCAAATTAGTGGAATCGTAATTGCAGATGCCAATATGACAGGTAATGAGATAGACGGCATACCTGTGGTCTCCGATATAAGGAATGTGGTAAATTATGTATGTCACAAATGGGTGGATGAAGTATTTATAAATATGCCTAGAGATTTTTCTCCATTAGAAAATACCATCGATAGTTTTACCGAAATGGGTATAACAGTTCATCAGAATCTAATTGATATCGCAGCTTTAAGTGAGCAAAAGCAAAGGGTGGAGCGTATGGGAGATTATACGGTACTGACCACCAGCATTAACATGGCAAGTTCAAAGCAACTTTTAGTAAAAAGAGTTATGGACATTGCCGGCGGTACAATTGGCTGTGTCATAGCCGCTTTACTCTATCTGGTTCTCGCTCCTTGTATTTATATCCATTCTCCCGGACCCATCCTATTTTCTCAGGTCCGTGTCGGTAAGAATGGAAAAAGATTTAAAGTATATAAATTCCGTAGTATGTACATGGACGCAGAAAAGCGCAAAAAAGAACTGATGTCTCAGAATCGAATAAAAGATGGAATGATGTTTAAGATGGACCGCGATCCACGTATTATAGGGGGAGAAAAGGGAATAGGAAGCTTTATGCGTAATAATTCCCTAGATGAATGGCCCCAGATGTGGAATGTATTAAAAGGTGATATGAGTCTAGTCGGAACCCGCCCCCCCACAATCGATGAGTGGGAGAAATACGAACTGCACCATCGGGCAAGGCTGTCAATTAAACCCGGGCTGACCGGCTTATGGCAAGTCAGTGGCAGAAGCAGCATTACGGATTTTGAGGAAGTGGTCAAGTTAGATAAAAAATACATAACCGAATGGAACTTTAAACTTGATGTCAAAATCTTGTTGAAGACAGTAGGTGTAGTCGCTTATAGGGAAGGTGCTTTATAAATTTTATAATAGGTTAGAATAGTGGTTTTATAACCCCTATTCTAACCTATTTTTTAGCTATTACCTTCCGCATAACTTCAATAATATCTTTTACTTCTATGACTTTTATAGCTACCTTCATTCTTCCTCTTACAACATTTACTAGCTCATATTCAAACTATCCCCTTCTTCAAAAATTTTCCAGCAATTTTAATTTGCATTGGTGATATACTTTTAAAACAGGTGTTACCAATATCTTTGTTCGATATAATTATTTCGAATAATAAAACAGAGATTGGGGAAAGTTTAGAGGTCATGAATGAAGTACAACAAGATTGAAGTAGGTCAAAGAATACGTTATCGGCGAATTCTAATCGGTTGGACGCAAGAGGAACTAGCAGAAAAGATTGGTCGTGCTTATAAATATTGTCAGGATATCGAACGTGGAACGTGTGGGATGTCTGTCGAGACTATGCTAAGCATCGCATCAAGCTTGAATGTTTCTTTAGATTATTTAATTTATGGAACAACAGAATCAGAAAAAGAAACAGACGCACTTCTAGGCGAACAGCAGGCCGTTATTAACCTACTTGGGCAATGCAGTGATCAAAAACGACGTTATGCGCTGGATCTGTTAAAATTATTTATGAAAGCCAGCGATAATAGATAAAGATAAAAAGGAACATATTACACCCCCGCTTTTGAAAGCGAAGTGCAATATGTTCCTTCTATATCTGATTACATAAAATCTCTAAACCAGCATCTGATAATTTTCTATATCCAACATTTTTCCAAACTTAACTCCCACTTCCCTTATAGTCCCACAATGAATAAATCCCAATCTCTCATGAAGCCGGATACTCGCCTCGTTCCCTCCAGTTATTACAGAAATGACCGTATGAATATCGTCCCTTTCCTTTGCAGTCTCAAGAATTGCATAGGCCAGCTCACCGGCTATTCCTCTGCGGCGGTATTCCTTATCAATATATACAGACAGTTCTACTGTAGCTGCATACGCCTCTTTTGGGCGGTAAGAGGAAAGGCTTGCATACCCCACTGCTTTACCATCTTCTTCTGCCACGATTAATGGATGATTCCCCACGTTATGTTCCCGAAACCAGATCAGTCGCTCCTCCATTGTTTTTGGATTTAAATCAAACGTAGCCAGTCCATGTTCCACTTCATAATTATAGATGTCTAAAAGCTCCGGCATATCTTTCTCTTCTGCGGTTCTGATCACCATATTCTTTCCTCCTGGGTATGTGATTGGACTTAACAAATGTATCATACCTCAAACTACTGTCCTCGTCCAATACAAATTGCAATAAAATAAACCCTTTTTATTCCAGCTTTTTTCAACGCTCGTGTACAGGCCTCTATGGTACTTCCCGTGGTATATATATCATCCACTAAAATAACCCCTTCCACCCCTGTTATCATTTTTCCCGCCGAAAACGCCTCCTCCAGGTTCTTAAGCCTTCCCGCCGGGTCAAGCCCCTTTTGGGGCATGGTTTTTTTATTTCTGACTAGCATTGAGGGGCAAACAGCAATTCCAAGACGTTCTCCGATCCTGCAGGCCAAAGTTTCCGCCTGATTAAATCCCCTCTCCTTTCTACGCGAAGGATGGACCGGAACAGGAACAAGAACGTCCGCATCCATACGCTGGATCAACTTCCCATACCGGGCACATATCGCTTCCCCATAAAAGTCCAAGTATTCCCGCTTATTCTTATATTTGATTTTCGCCATGGAACTTCCAGCATTTTGATCATAATTCACAAGAGCCCTTCCATACTCAAAAGTACGCTTATGCCTGACACAGTCAAAACAATACTCCATATCAGAACTTATTACCTCCTTCCCACATTTTTTACAGACAGGGTTCTTAACAAATGACAATTTTTTCACACATTCCGGGCAGATTAGCCTACCTTTTGGCATAACGATTTCGTCACAGACTGGGCATCGTCTGGGGAATAGCAGATCAATTAAAAAAGATGGGTACATATAAAAGATTCTCCTTAAGTAGATTTGAAATTAAGATATAAATTTGAAATTTAATTTTAGGATTGAATTCAAGATATGAATTTTAAGAATTGAATTTTAAGTTTGGATTTAAGATTTAGATTTTGGGATTTGATATAGATTTAAGAAAAGAATATAAGAAAAGTATATAGAAAGGAATATTAGAAAGGAATATTAGTTAAGAATATTAGTTAAGAATATTAGAAAATAATATTAGAAAATAATATTAGAAAAGATCTAATATAAATAAATCAAAAGGATTTATAGATGGCCCCCCCATACAACTCCCACGCGCCAAAGAACTTACGCAAGCGACGAGCCGAACGAACATGCATACATGTTCACTCGACAGCCACCGCAATAACAAGAAAAACAAACAAGCAAATTTCTCTCCGTTAAGATAACATACTAATCTCACAAATCCGGTCCTTCAAGCCCGAATATCTCCGCTGCTCCATTTCATTATTCACCATATCTCCGAAGATTTCCGGCATTCCCACCAGGCAGACACAAGATTTCGCCCGGGTCACCGCGGTGTAAATCAGGTTCCTGGTCATCAACATCCTTGGTCCGGAAAAAACAGGAATGACCACTGCCGGGTATTCACTTCCCTGAGACTTGTGAATGGTAATGGCATAGGCAAGCTCCAACTCCTCCAGCTGCTTAAAGCTGTAGTCCACCATACGCCCTTCGTCGAATTCCACAGTTACCAGCTCTGCAAAGGCATTGATCTCCCGGACAATGCCCATATCCCCATTGTAAACACCGGTGCCCTTGTCCATAGGAATCCCATACTTGTTGCGGACCTCCCACTCAATGTTATAATTGTTCTTGATCTGCATGACCTTATCACCTACCCGGTAAGTGACTCCGGCCGTTTCCTTTTCAGCTTTCCCATCTCCTGGGGGATTTAAATATTCCTGTAAAATGGTATTTAACCGTTCCACACCGATGGCGCCTTTTCTCATCGGCGTCATGATCTGAATATCATAGGTCTTTGCATGAACATAACCTGGTAATTTATCCTGAACCAATGTAATCATGGCATTGATGATCGCATTTGGATCCTCTCTCTTTATGAAGAGAAAATCATTGCTCTTTTTCCCCAGGGGGACCTGCTCTCCCCTGTTGATTTTATGGGCATTGACCACAATATCGCTTTGGGTTGCCTGACGGAAAATCTTAGTGAGCATGACCACATTAAAGCTTCCGGAATCAATCATATCCCGTAGCACGTTACCAGGGCCGACGCTGGGAAGCTGATTCACATCTCCCACAAGGATAAGCCTTGTCCCCGGATTAATTGCCTTTAGCAAAGACTGCATCAAATGGATATCTACCATGGAAGTCTCATCAATGATCACCGCATCAGCATCCAGAGGATTTTCCTCATTTCTTTCAAAATGCATTCCCAGAGACCTGTCATCTCCCGGGACTCCAGTCAGCTCCAGAAGCCGGTGAATAGTCCTCGCCTCATATCCAGTAGCTTCCGTCATCCTCTTAGCCGCCCTACCGGTAGGAGCCGCCAGGAGAATTTCCATCTCCTGGCTTTCAAAGAACCGTATGATGGTGTTGATGGTGGTCGTCTTACCAGTACCTGGACCTCCGGTAATAATGAGAAGCCCGCTGTTTACCGCTTCTACCACTGCCTGAACCTGCTTTTCATCCAGCTCAATCTGTTCTTCCTTTTGAAGCTTAAGAAGCTGGGTCTGTATCTCCTCTTCCGGCATCCTCCCCCTGATATTTAAGTCGTGAAGCATCTTTGCCACATTCAGTTCCATGTAATAATACTGGGAAGCGTAAACAATCCGTTTCCCTTCTAACTCCCGGATGACAAGCCGTTTATCCAGCTGCATATCCATCAGATGCTTTTCTATAAAAGAAGGTTCTATTTTAAGAAGCTCCGAGGCCTGGGATAAAAGGTCTTCCTCTGGCAAATAGGTATGGCCGTTAGCCGTAGCCTGTAAAAGGATGTACAGCACGCCACACTTGATACGGAAATCCGAATCT
>POVV01000716.1_pt1 | contig 17910 bp, 15 predicted proteins | sample 1560271 | NCBI WGS metagenome assembly POVV01 (sample SAMN08337232, study PRJNA429181) | Bioreactor metagenome, whole genome shotgun sequencing project. | biome: cows' rumen and soil; feature: anaerobic; isolation source: anaerobic chemostat enrichment culture, galacturonate as sole carbon... | reverse complement strand
CGCGATCAACATCGGGTTGGGAGCCCGTATTGTGAAAATCACCGATCAGACCAAACGTTTCTGGGGAGTAAAATACCTCTCCTACCTGGCCGCGTTCTTCTTGTTGGTTTTTGAGCGAAGCTTGTATCGCATGCACCTGCGAATTAACGATGAACACATTCGCGGACGCATCATGACCGTATGTGTAGGTAGTGCTTGTGGCTACGGACAAACACCGAGTGCCGTGCCTTACAATGGCTGGCTCGATGTATCGGTTATCTATCGTCCCGAACTCTTACAAACCATGTCGGGGTTGTGGATGCTCATACAAGGGCGTATACTGAATCATAAGGTTGTGAAAAGCTACCGCACCAAAAAGGTAAAGGTGCTACGCGCCAAAAATGCAGCCGTCGATCTGGATGGTAGAATATTGCCCAAACATTTCCCACTCGAGATAGGTATCCTGCCCGAGAAAATTACATTGATTATACCGAATTAACAAACAATTTATGATAGAACTTAAAAACAACCCGGCCGGAAACTTCTTTCTGCTTGCCGGTCCGTGCGTGATAGAAGGAGAAGAGATGGCTATGCGTATTGCCGAACGCGTAATCGGCATCACCGAACGTTTGCAAATACCGTATGTATTTAAAGGGTCTTACCGCAAAGCAAACCGTTCGCGCCTCGACTCTTTCACCGGTATTGGAGACGAACAAGCCTTGAAAATATTGAAGAAAGTACACGATACGTTCGGAGTACCTACCGTAACCGATATTCATACGGCCGAAGAGGCAGAAATGGCTGCGGCTTATGTCGATATTCTACAAATCCCGGCTTTCCTTTGCCGACAGACCGACTTGCTGGTAGCTGCCGCACAAACAGGCAAGGTGGTCAACATCAAAAAAGGCCAGTTCCTTTCTCCGCAAGCCATGCGCTTTGCAGCCGACAAGGTGGTAGAAGCAGGAAATAAACAGGTAATGATTACCGAACGTGGAACGACCTTCGGCTACCAGGATCTGATTATAGATTATCGCGGTATCCCCGAAATGCAAACATTTGGTTTCCCGGTGATACTCGACGTAACACATTCGCTGCAACAGCCCAACCAAACAAGCGGTGTAACAGGCGGTATGCCACAACTGATTGAGACTGTAGCCAAAGCGGGTATAGCCGTAGGAGCTGATGGTTTATTTATCGAAACACACGAAAATCCGGCCATAGCCAAAAGTGATGGAGCCAATATGCTGAAGCTCGATTTATTGGAAGAACTGCTGACAAAGCTAGTTCGCATCAGGCAAGCCGTCAAGTAAGACGGGCTGATCGTTAAATATTTATGGCCGGTTTGTGATTTTTCACTTCTTTCTTCCGACTGATGTAGCATTGAACGAATAACTTTTAAAATAAAACGAAAATGAAACATTTATTCCGCGGTTTATTTTTAGCTGCAACAGTGATTTGTTGCAGCTTTCAACAAGCAATGGCTCAACAGCAACTACCTCCTATCCCAGTCGATCCGAACGTACGTATCGGGCAACTTGACAACGGATTGACGTATTACATTCGTAAAAATGCACTTCCGGCCAACCGTGCTGATTTTTATATCGCACAAAAGGTAGGTTCCATTCAAGAAGAGGCTAATCAACGTGGATTGGCTCACTTTCTGGAACACATGTGTTTTAATGGAACAACCCACTTCCCGGGCAACTCTCTGACATCTTATCTGGCAAAGATCGGTGTTAAATTTGGCGAGAACCTCAATGCATATACCGCTATCGACGAAACAGTCTATAATATTTCGAACGTTCCGGTACAAACACCGGGAGCAATCGATTCTTGTTTACTGATTTTGCATGACTGGTCGAACGATTTGTTGCTCGACCCCAAAGAAATCGATAAAGAGCGTGGGGTTATCAACGAAGAGTGGCGTACCCGCATGAGTGCCATGCAGCGCTTGCAGGAAAAGCTATTGCCACAGATGTACGAAGGTACAAAGTATGCTACATGCTTTCCTATCGGAACAATGGATGTGGTGATGAACTTCAAGTATCAAACACTGAAAGACTATTACGAAAAATGGTATCGCCCCGACTTGCAAGGTATCGTGGTAGTAGGTGATATCAACGTTGATGATATAGAGGCTCAAATCAAAAAGATATTTGCCGACATCCCTGCACAGCCCAATGCTGCCAAACGTGAGTATTATCCGGTTAATGATAATAAAGAGCCCATTGTCATCATTGAAAAAGACAAAGAGCAACCACACATTCAAGTTCTGGTATTCAACAAGCACGAAGCCACTCCCACCGACCAAAAGAACAATATGGGTTACCTTGTTCAAAACTATGCGACTACATTGATAAGCAATATGCTCAATGCACGCCTGAGCGAACTGGCTCAAACAGCAAACCCTCCCTTTATCTATGCAGGAACCTATGACTCAGATTTCTTTGTAGCCAAAACGAAGGACGCCTTTACCGGTATCGTTGTTTGTAAAGAAGGAGCGGTGGATAGCGGTATCGCAAGTTTATTGCGCGAAACAGAACGTGCCCGTCAGTTTGGCTTTACCGAATCGGAATATACGCGTGCTCGTGCAGAGTACCTGCGCCAATTAGAGTCGGCCTACAACGAACGCGACAAACGTAAAAACGAAGAATACATCAACGAATATGTTCGTCACTTCCTCGATAAAGAACCGATTCCGGGAATTGAGAATGAGTATGCAATCATCAACCAAGTAGCTCCTGCCATCCCCGTAGCAGCACTTAACCAGATGATGCAAGAGCTTGTTACAGACAGCAACTTGGTTGTTGCCATTCTTGCACCCGAAAAAGAGGGCATGGTCATCCCGTCGAAAGAAGCAATTCTGAACACGATCAAAGAGGTGAAGAGCGAAAAACTAACCGCTTATGTAGACAAAGTATCGACCGAACCATTGATGGCCGAAAAGCCTAAGGGTGGAAAAATCGTATCAGAAAAAGAGAACAAACAGTTTGGTACAACCGAGTTGACTTTATCGAACGGTGTGAAAGTAATTCTTAAAAAGACCGACTTCAAAGCCGATGAGATACAAATGAAGGGTGTTAGTCTGGGCGGTAGCTCGCTATTCTCCGACTCGGAAATCATCAACATCAAAGAGTTGAACGATGTGATTGATGTAGGTGGTTTGGGCAACTTTAGCAAAGTAGATCTTGAAAAAGTACTCGCCGGCAAAAAAGCCAGCGTAAAAGCCGGTATCGGAAACCTGACAGAAGCCGTAAACGGTAGCTGTTCGCCCAAAGATTTCGAAACCTTACTGCAACTGACTTACCTCACATTTACCGCACCACGAAAGGATGTAGATGCATTTACTTCGTACAAAAACCGCGCGAAAGCCAGTTTACAAAATCAAGAACTCAACCCGATGGTTGCCTTTAGCGACTCTATTCAAGCTGCAATCTACAACAAACACCCCAGAGCAATCAGGTTAAAGGCTGATATGGTCGATCAGATTGATTATGACAAAATTATGTCGATGTATCAAGACCGCTTCAAAGATGCGAGCGACTTTACCTTCATCTTTGTAGGCAACGTAGATACGGCTAAAGACAAAGCACTGATTGCCGAATACTTGGGTGCACTACCTGCCATCAACCGCAAGGAAACATTCAAGGACAATAAGATGGATATGCGCAAAGGTATCTATAAGAACGAGTTCATCAAGCAACAAGAGACTCCCAAAACATCGGTACTTGTGTTGTATAACGGCACTTGTAAATATGATTTAAAGAACAGCATCCTGATGGATATGACAAGCCAGATTTTAGACCTTGTTTATACGGAGAAAGTTCGTGAAGAAGCCGGTGGAACCTATGGCGTATATGTAGGTGGCGATATCACCCGTTATCCGAAAGAGAATGCTTATGTGCAGATTATATTTGACACAGCTCCTAGCAAGAAAGCCGAGTTGATGAAAATCATCTTTGCCGAAGCTGATAAGTTGGGAATATCCGGACCATCGGAAGCCAACCTAAGCAAAGTAAAAGAATACATGCTCAAGAAATATACCGAAAACGTGAAAGAGAACAGTTACTGGCTCAGAGCCATCGACGAATACTTGCTCACGGGCATGGATATTACCAAAAATTATGAGACAATAATCAATAGTATCACTGCCAAGGATGTACAGAAGTTTGCAGCAGACCTGCTCAAACAAAAGAACGAAGTGGAAGTGACCATGACAAGCCCTGAGACAAAATGATGTTATTCAACGAATTACGCAAACATGGCAAATTGGCTGCCAAGCGGCATCCAATGTATGACAAAAACCGCTTCGGCAAGTATTTAATGATTGCCATGTCGATATTTTGGGCAGGTTATCTGGTCTTCTTCGGTATGACCTTTGCATTTGCCCTCGACACCGAAAGTATGGAACCGTATCACCTATTGAATAGTGGGTTGATTTTTGTTCTGGCTATCGACTTTATCATGCGTTTTCCGTTTCAAAAAACACCGACACAGGAGGTAAAACCTTACCTCCTGCTGCCGGTTAAGCGGAATAAAATCATTGATTTCCTGCTCATCCGCTCGGGATTGGATACCTTTAATCTATTCTGGCTTTTCTTGTTCGTTCCGTTTGCAATCATCACCCTTCCTAAATATTTCGGTATAATGGGGGTACTGAGCTATAGCATCGGTATTTGGCTACTCATGATTTTCAATAACTACTGGTTTTTACTTTGTCGCACCTTGATTAGCGAGCGCATTTGGTGGGTAAGTTTACCGATAGTAGTCTATGGAGGCATAGCAGCAGCGATTTTTATTCCTAAAGAGAGTCTGTTAGGAGATTTTTTCGTTAATCTGGGCGAAGGATACATTGAAGGAAACCTACTGTTCTTTGGAGGTACATTGTTGGCCATATTAATAATGTGGTTAATAAATCGCAAAATCATGTCGGCATTGGCCTATTCGGAGTTAAACAAAACCGAAGATACGAAGGTAAAACATCTGTCGGAGTATAAGTTCCTTGATAAATATGGCGAAGTAGGCGAATATATGCGGTTGGAACTTAAACTCCTATTGCGCAACAAAACGTGTAAGCATGCGTTACGTATGGTGCTTATCGTTGTAGTAGGATTCAGTTTAGCACTGAGCTTCTCGGATATCTACGACGGCGTATTCATGACCAACTTTATTGTAATCTACAATTTCGCCATTTTTGGTCTCCTTTTCCTATCTACCGTAATGAGCTACGAAGGCAATTACATAGACGGACTAATGAGTCGCAAAGAGTCAATCCTCAGCCTATTGAGAGCCAAATACTATCTCTACAGCATAGGTATTCTGATTCCTCTCGTACTGATGATACCCGCTATTGTGATGGGGAAAATAGCCATATTGATGGCCGTATCATGGGCGATATTCAGCATCGGATTTATCTACTTTGCGCTGTTTCAGTTGGTGGTTTACAACACGAAAACGGTACCGCTTAATGCCAAAATAGGCGTGCGTCAAAACGCAGGAACAGGCTTGCAGAACCTGGTTAGTTTCGCCACGCTGGGACTACCGATTTTGTTATACTTCGTCTTAAAGTCGATTTTTAATGAAACAGTGAGTCTATACATACTCCTCGTTATCGGCATCGGGTTTATAGCGACTTCGCGTATATGGATAACCAACGTATACAACCGCTTCATGAAACGACGCTACAAAAACATGGAAGGCTTCAGAGACAGCCGCGAATAAGAGCGACTAAAGTGCAAACTTATTCATTCATCATTAACCATTAATCCGTTTATTATACATGATTACAATCAACCAACTTCAAAAGAACTTTGGCGATAAACAAGCCGTTCATATAGAAAACTACACCATCCATCAAGGCGATATGCTGGGGTTAGTAGGCAACAATGGAGCAGGAAAAACAACCCTCTTTCGTTTAATGCTGGATTTATTAAAAGCCGATGCAGGCAATGTTACAATCAATCATATTGACGTAAGCCAAAGCGAAGATTGGAAAACAATCACCGGAGCCTTTATCGATGATGGCTTTTTGATTGACTACCTCACTCCGGAGGAGTACTTCTACTTTATCGGCAAAATGTACGGTTTGAAAAAAGAAGAGGTAGACGAACGCTTGCTTCCTTTCGAACGTTTGATGGGTGATGAAGTGATGGGACAGAAGAAGTACATCCGTAACTTCTCGGCAGGAAACAAACAGAAGATCGGTATTATCTCGGCCATGTTGCATTATCCGCAGTTGCTAATACTCGATGAACCGTTCAACTTTCTGGACCCCAGTTCGCAATCAATCATTAAACACCTTTTAAAGAGGTATAACGAAGAACATAATGCAACGGTTATCATTTCGAGTCATAACCTCAATCACACGGTCGACATCTGTCCGCGCATTGCCTTGCTCGAACATGGCGTTATCATTCGCGATATCAACAACGAGGACAACTCGGCAGAGAAAGAACTGGAAGATTACTTCAACGTGGAATAACCTATATACGCGAAAAATCATCTCACTAAAAACACCCAATCAGGATGAAAAAGATTCTCGGACTATTATTATTGATCTGCACTGCACTATCTGTGCAAGCACAGCTTTTATGGAAAGTATCGGGCAATGGCTTAACGCAGCCCTCGTATATTATGGGTACTCATCACCTATCGCCGTTAAGCATTAAAGACAGCATTGCCGGCATGAAGCAGGCATTGAACGATACGAAACAGGTGTATGGCGAATTGCTCATGTCTGAAGTACAAAAACCGGCCATCATGCAGCTCATGCAAAAAGCGATGATTATTGCAAGCGACACTACATTCAAATCGCTCTTTACGCCCGAAGAGTATGACATGATCAACAAATACAGCAAAGAGAATTTAATGTTTGATATTGCCATGATGCCCAAAGTTAAACCCGCTTTCCTATCCAATAACCTGATAGTGATTCTATACATGAAACACGTAGGCGGCTTTAATCCGCAAGAGCAACTCGATACATATTTCCAAACGTTGGCAACCGACAATGGGAAAAAAGTAGGCGCTTTGGAGACTCCCGAGTTTCAGTTCAACTTGCTATACAATGGAAGTTCACTCACCCGGCAGGCGCAGTCGTTGTTATGCATGTTAAACAACATCGACAAAAATATTGATCAGATGAAAAGGCTGACAGCTTATTACAATGCACAAGATCTGGATGCCATGTATAAGCTTTCGGAAGAACTGCAAGGAGATGAATGCGATCCGCTACCCGGCGAGAAGGAAGCGATGATTAATCACCGGAACAAAGATTGGGCAAAAAAGTTACCAACCATCATGAAAGAGGCTCCGACCTTTATTGCGGTAGGCGCACTACACCTGCCGGGGAAAGAAGGATTACTCAATTTACTCAAACAACAAGGATATAAGATAGAAGCTGTAAAATAACCCTGAGTCAGGGTCATTTTACAGCTAAAACAGATCAAAAATGAAGTACACGACATATTTATTTGATTTCGACTATACATTGGCAGACTCTTCGAAAGGTATTGTTACTTGCTTCCGAATCGTACTCGAACGGCATCACTATACCGATATCTCAGACGAGGCGATTAAAAGAACCATTGGCAAAACACTCGAAGATTCTTTTTCTATACTAACTGGTGTCAACGACCCCGAAACACTGGCTGCCTGGCGAAAAGAGTACTCGATCGAATCGGCCAAATACATGAACAAAAATACGTTCTTTTTTCCCGAGACGATAACAACACTCACCGAACTTAAAAAGCAAGGAGTACGTATCGGAATTATTTCTACGAAGTATCGCCACATGATTGTGAGCTACCTCAAAGAGAGTCAGGCAGAGGAGTGGTTCGACTTGATTATAGGCGGAGAAGACGTAAGTCGGCACAAACCGCACCCCGAAGGGCTGTTGCTTGCCATAGAGCAATTGCAGGCCACTCCGTCAAAGACACTTTATATAGGTGACAGCACTGTCGATGCCGAAACTGCCGCTGCAGCGAATATTGATTTTGTCGGAGTGACCAACGGAATTACAACCGATAAAGAGTTGAAAGTGTATCCTCACAAGAAAATTGTCGATAATCTTACAGGAGTATTAAAATAGCGATGGTGCCACTTACCTCTACATCTGGAACTATTTGCATCATACGTATTTCCTTGTAAGAGAGCATTCTTTTCTGAAAAAAAGAAAGAAATATTTGCTCTTAACGAATAAATGCACTACTTTTGTGCCCTGATTATTCCGCACCGGGTTCAACCAAGTGTTCTCTAAGTGATTAAAGACCACCCGACGGAGCTAACTTACATTACTATACATAACAAATGTACGCAATTGTAGAAATCAATGGCCAGCAGTTCAAAGCTGAAGCCGGAAAGAAAATGTTTGTTCACCACATCCAAGATGCTGAGAATGGTGCAACAGTAGAATTCGACAAAGTTCTTTTAGTAGACAAAGACGGAACAATCACCGTAGGTGCTCCTACAGTAGAAGGTGCTAAAGTCGTTTGCCAAATCGTTTCTAACCTTGTAAAAGGTGACAAAGTAATCGTTTTCCACAAGAAAAGAAGAAAAGGTTACAGAAAACGCAACGGTCACCGTCAGCAATTTACAGAAGTAACAATCACAGAAGTAGTAGCTTAATCAATTAAAAAGTAAAAAGAAATGGCACATAAAAAAGGAGTCGGTAGTTCTAAGAACGGCCGTGAATCTCATAGCAAAAGATTAGGCGTAAAGATATTTGGTGGCGAAGTTTGCAAAGCAGGCAACATCATCATCCGCCAGAGAGGTACAGAATTCCACCCAGGTGAAAACATGGGAATGGGTAAAGACCATACTCTTTTCGCATTAGTAGACGGAACAGTAAGCTTCAAAGTAGGTAAAGGCGACAAGCGCTCTTGCTCTATTATTCCATTCGAAAGCACAGAAGCATAAGTTTCTAAACAAATACAAAAAAAGAAGGAGATGTAATCACGTGTGATTACATCTCCTTTCTTTTTTTTGTTTATCTTTGCATCTTTAAAAAGATAGTTCATTAAAAGTATAGATATGCTTACCATTAAACAGATTACAGAAAACACAGACGCGGTGCTCCGCGGTCTGGAAAAGAAGCGCTTCAAAGGTGCGCCCGAAACGATTGCACAAGTAATCGAAGTCAACGACAAAAGACGTAATGCGCAAAATGAATTAGACAAGAACCTGGCAGAGGTAAACTCGCTTTCGAAAACCATCGGACAACTAATGAAAGAAGGCAAGAAAGAGGAAGCCGAAACTGCCCGTGCTCGTGTTGCCGAACTCAAAGAAGCCAACAAAGTATTCGATGAAGCAATGAGCAATGCTTCTACCGAATTGCTGAATCTGCTTTACACAATCCCCAACATACCATACGAAGAGGTACCCGAAGGAGTCTGTGCAGAAGACAATGTTGTTGAAAAGATGGGCGGAATGGAAACCGAATTGCCTACAGATGCTCTTCCTCACTGGGAACTCACACAAAAATACGATCTGGTCGATTTTGATTTGGGCGTTAAGATTGCCGGTGCCGGTTTTCCGGTATACAAAGGCAAAGGAGCTCAGCTTCAACGTGCACTTATCAATTTCTTCTTGGACGAAGCACGCAAATCGGGTTACCTCGAAATCATGCCTCCGACAGTGGTCAATACAGCATCGGGATACGGAACCGGTCAACTTCCCGACAAAGAAGGACAGATGTATCATTGTGAAGTAGATGATCTCTATTTAATACCGACGGCAGAAGTTCCTGTGACCAACATTTACCGGGACGTTATACTCGACGAAAAACAATTGCCAATCAAGAACTGTGCCTACACACAGTGTTTCCGTCGCGAAGCAGGCTCTTATGGTAAAGATGTACGGGGGCTCAATCGCTTACACGAATTTGCCAAAGTAGAGCTAGTTCGCATTGACAAACCCGAACACTCTCGTGAGTCTCATCAAGAAATGTTGAACCATGTAGAGGGTCTGCTGCAGAAGTTGGAACTACCCTATCGTATTCTCCGCTTATGTGGTGGCGATATGAGCTTTACAGCAGCACTTTGTTTTGACTTTGAAGTATATTCGGAAGCACAGAAACGCTGGTTGGAGGTTAGCTCCGTATCGAACTTTGATACGTATCAAGCCAATCGCCTGAAATGTCGTTATCGCAATGCAGATAAGAAAACAGAACTTTGCCATACGTTAAATGGATCTGCTTTGGCCTTGCCACGTATTGTGGCCGCATTGCTTGAAAACAACCAGACACCCGAAGGTATTCGAATTCCAAAAGCATTGGTACCTTACTGCGGTTTCGATATCATCGATTAATCATTTCGAAATACAGCCTCTTGCAAAGATGAAGCCCATCTACTGCAAGAGGCATTTTATAAATATCAAAAAAATAATACCATGACAAAAAACACAAAAAACTTTGCTTTACCTTTAGCATTTATCGGTATCATGTTCTTTGCAATCGGCTTCGCACTGGGCATCAACTCGTTTCTTATCCCTGTTTTACAAGGCTCGTTGGGTATCACTTCGGCAGAATCATACTTGATTATTGCAGCTACATTTGTTCCTTTTCTTATCTTTGGCTATCCGGCCTCAATGACAATCAAAAAAATAGGATACAAACGAACCATGTCTCTTTCATTCCTGATGTTCGCACTTGCATTTGGCTTATTCATTCCGTCGGCCAGTTACGAAAGCTTTCCATTGTTCTTGTTTGCCGCTTTCGTTAGCGGTACAGCAAATGCATTCTTGCAAGCTTCCGTAAATCCATACATTACAATTTTAGGACCGATAGACAGCGCTGCCAAACGAATCAGCATCATGGGTATCTGCAACAAGCTCGCTTGGCCGGTGGCACCAGCTTTCCTGGCATTCCTTATCGGAAAGAATATGAACGAAACAGCTATCAGCGATTTGTTTCTGCCTTTCTACGTAATTATCGCTATCTTTATTGTATTGGGACTTATCTCGCTGATGGCTCCGCTACCCGAAGTAAAAGCTGCCGGTGAAGACGGCAACGATGAAGCGACTACTTGTCCTTATGCAGCTACTAAAACTTCCGTATGGCAGTTTCCTCACTTACTACTGGGCTGTCTGGCCTTGTTCTTGTATGTGGGAGTAGAAACGGTATCGCTAGGAACATTGGTCGATTATGCCGCGAGCCTCGGACTTCCTAACCCCGAAATCTATGCATCGGTATCGCCAATCGGTATTGTAATTGGTTATATTTGTGGTATCATCTTTATTCCCAAATACATTAGCCAAGCTACAGCATTGAAAATTTGCTCGATCATTGCCATTGTTGGCTCGTTGCTGGTTGTTCTTACACCGGCCGATCTTTCGATTTATTTCCTGGCATTATTGGCATTGGGCTGCTCACTGATGTGGCCTGCTCTATGGCCTTTGGCAATGGCCGATTTAGGCAAGTTCACCAAAGCAGGTTCATCGCTTCTTATCATGGCCATGGCAGGTGGAGCAGTAATCCCTACCCTGTTTGGCTTATTCAAAGACATGGCCGGAGCACAAAATGCTTACTGGATTTGTTTGCCTTGCTTCTTGTTTATTCTTTACTACGGAATAGCCGGATACAAAATCAGAACTAAATAACAGTAATTGATCATCATTTAAATACTTTTTCGGGAGATTTGTTACTTTTCTTTTATATTTCCCAAAATAGCCATATCTTTGTGAAAATATCATTCTGATAGTAGTTACGTAATCTATCTAACAAATTAATTATATAATGAACAAAATCATTAGCAAGGAACATTTCTCTGAGAAAGTGTTTAAACTGGAGATTGAGGCCCCGTTGATTGCGAAATCACGTAAAGCAGGTCATTTTGTTATCGTCCGCGTGGGCGATAAAGGCGAACGTATGCCGTTGACTATTGCCGGCGCCGACGTAAAAAAAGGAACAATTACCCTCGTTGTACAAGAGGTGGGATTATCATCGACACGCCTGTGCGAATTGAAGGTAGGAGACTATATCACCGACGTAGTAGGCCCTTTGGGACAAGCTACTCACATTGAAAACTTCGGTACCGTGGTTTGTGCAGGTGGCGGCGTAGGTACTGCACCGATGCTCCCCATTGTACAAGCATTGAAAGCAGCCGGCAACCGGGTAATCTCCGTTTTGGCAGGACGCAGCAAGGACTTAATCATACTTGAAAAGGAAATTCGCGAAAGCTCGGACGATGTAATCATTATGACAGATGATGGTTCGTACGGACAAAAAGGATTGGTTACAGAAGGTGTAGAAGAGGTTCTTAAACGCGAAAAAGTAGACAAATGCTTTGCCATCGGTCCGGCTATCATGATGAAGTTCGTTTGCTTACTGACAAAAAAATATGAAATACCAACTGACGTTTCATTGAATACCATTATGGTAGATGGTACGGGTATGTGCGGAGCTTGTCGCATAACCATCGGTGGAAAAACTAAATTTGTTTGTGTAGATGGTCCGGAGTTCGATGGACATCAGGTAGATTTCGACGAAATGTTGAAGCGCATGGGTGCTTTCAAAAGCATCGAACGCGAAGAGATGACCAAACTCGATGAGCATTGCGAGGCTGTCAAAGAAAACGACGAAAACAGTCGCAACGCACCATGGCGCGAAGAATTGCGTAAATCGATAAAGGCTAAAGAGCGCTCAAATATCGAACGATGCCACATGAACGAACTGGATGCGGAATACCGTTCGCACAGCCGTAAAGAAGAAGTGAATCAGGGACTGACAAAGGAGCAAGCCATGACCGAAGCCAAACGCTGCCTAGATTGTGCCAACCCCGGTTGCATGGAAGGCTGTCCGGTAGGTATCGATATTCCTCGTTTCATCAAGAACATCGAGCGTGGCGAGTTCTTGGAAGCTGCTAAAACCTTAAAAGAGACAAGTGCCCTGCCGGCTGTATGTGGCCGTGTATGTCCGCAGGAAAAGCAGTGCGAAGCCAAATGTATTCATTTAAAAATGAATAAAGAGGCTGTTGCAATTGGTCACTTGGAGCGCTTTGCTGCTGATTACGAACGCGAAAGCGGACAGATTTCCGTACCGACCATTGCCGAAAAGAATGGAATCAAAGTAGCTGTCATCGGCTCTGGTCCTGCCGGACTATCATTTGCCGGCGACATGGCAAAATACGGATATGACGTCACAGTATTTGAAGCATTACACGAGATTGGTGGTGTATTGAAATACGGAATTCCCGAGTTCCGCCTACCCAACAAAATTGTAGATGTTGAGATAGGGAATCTGGCGCAGATGGGCGTTAAGTTCATCAAAGACTGTATTGTAGGAAAAACAATCGGTGTGGAAGATCTGGAAGCAGAGGGATTCAAAGGAGTATTTGTAGCTTCGGGAGCGGGACTTCCTAACTTCATGAATATTCCGGGAGAGAACTCTATCAATATCATGTCATCCAACGAATACCTCACTCGTGTGAATCTGATGGATGCTGCCAGCCCCGATTCAGACACGCCGGTCTCTTTCGGCAAGAATGTAGCTGTGATTGGTGGTGGCAATACAGCCATGGACTCCGTACGTACGGCAAGACGCCTTGGTGCCGAACGCGCCATGATTATCTACCGTCGTTCGGAAGAAGAAATGCCAGCTCGTTTGGAAGAGGTAAAACATGCCAAAGAAGAAGGAATCGAATTCTTGACGCTGCACAACCCGATCGAATATCTGGCGGATGAGCAAGGACGCGTTAAGCAAGTTGTATTGCAAAAGATGGAACTTGGCGAACCCGATGCTTCGGGTCGTCGCAGTCCGATTGCGATTCCGGGCGCTACCGAAACAATTGACATTGATTTGGCAATTGTCAGTGTAGGTGTGTCTCCAAACCCGATCGTTCCCAGCTCGATAAAAGGGCTTGAAGTTAGCCGCAGAGGAACCATCACGGTCAACGAACAGATGCAATCATCGATACCTACTATTTATGCTGGTGGAGATATTGTTCGTGGAGGTGCTACTGTTATTCTCGCTATGGGAGATGGACGCAAAGCTGCTGCTGCAATGAATGAGCAGTTAAAAGGCTAAGAATACACCTGGTTAGATAAAAAAAGAATCCCGTTTACAAATTGTAAACGGGATTCTTTTTTATTCTATAAACATTCATTCTTTTTACTTCACCACACTATTTGTAGTCGGGTCGGGAAATATCACCGAAGGTTTAAATAGTTTAGCTTCTTCAAAATCCAACAACGCATAAGACATAATGATAACGATATCATCCGGTTGAACCTTACGGGCAGCAGCACCGTTAAGACATATTTTACCGGAACCACGCTCTCCTTTAATTATGTACGTTTCAAAACGTTCACCGTTATTATTATCGACAATGTATACTTTTTCACCTGCAATCATATTTGCAGCATCGAGTAAGTCCTCATCAATCGTAATACTACCCATGTAGTTAAGATTAGCCTCTGTCACACGAGCACAATGGATTTTTGACTTTAACACTTCAATCATCATAAGGATTGGTCTTTTTTTAGTTTAAATCTCTTTGTATTTTATATTATCAATCAGTCGAACATCGCCACAGAACACCGTTATACAGCCTACCACGTACGATGTTTCATCCCAGCTACCAATCTTCTGCAAGGTATTTCCGTCTACGATTTCGAAATACTCAAGACGCAATCCCGGTGCAGCATCAATAGCATCTTCTACCATTTTCTGTGTTTCACTCACCGTGTGAGCGGCAGCAAAGGTACGACTTTTAAATAAAGTACGAGATATATTTAATGCATTTTCACGTTCTTCTTTGGACAGGCGGGCATTACGGCTACTCATAGCCAATCCGTCTACTTCACGAATAATCGGGCAACCGACGATTTCAAGCTCTAATTGCATCTGCCGAACCATCTCACGAATAATAGCCAATTGTTGAAAATCTTTCTCGCCAAAATAAGCCCGATCGGGACGTACGGCATCGAACAATTTACTAACAATTTGACAGACTCCGTTAAAATGGCCGGGACGGAAAGCTCCTTCCATGACTATATCCAAAGGAGCATAAGTAAACTCACGGGTATCTGGTTGCGGATACATTTCTTCGACCGAGGGTGCAAAAACAAAGTTGGCACCACACGATTCCAGCAGCTGACAATCGGCTTTTAAGGTACGGGGATATTTTTCCAGATCATTCTTATCATTAAACTGAGTAGGGTTCACAAAAACACTTACAACCGTTACTTCATTCTCACTAACGCTACGTTTCACAAGCGATGCATGTCCTGTGTGCAATGCGCCCATGGTAGGTACCAGCCCCACTTTCTTACCCAAGATCTTCAATGCTGAAAGCTCAGCCTGTAAGTCTTTGATGGTATGTATTACTTCCATTATTCTTAAATAGGTTTATGATTCTTCGTTGTTTGCAAAAACTCTGCAAAATAAACTAATATTTACCATATAAAGAAAGATTATGCTGTTTAATGCCCGTTTTTTTTTGTATCTTTGCAGAATATTTACGAGAACGAGTGCATTATGACAAAGGCGAACAAGGTTTTATTTATTACTCAGGAGATTACTCCCTACGTTTCAGAATCTGAGATGGCTAACATTGGTAGAAACTTACCACAAGCCATCCAAGAAAAAGGCAGAGAAATCCGTACTTTTATGCCCAAATGGGGAAACATCAATGAACGAAGAAATCAGCTACATGAGGTGATACGTTTATCTGGTATGAATTTGATTATTGACGATACGGATCATCCGCTAATTATAAAAGTAGCTTCCATTCAATCTGCACGTATGCAGGTATATTTCATTGATAATGATGACTATTTTCAAAACAGACTACAAACGTGCGATGAGAACGGCGTGGAATACGACGACAATGACAGTCGCGCTATTTTCTATGCAAGAGGTGTTTTAGAAACAGTGAAAAAGCTTCGCTGGTGTCCGGATGTTATTCACTGTCATGGTTGGATGACCGCTTTGGCACCACTTTATATAAAGAAAGCATACAAAGACGAACCTTCATTCCGCGATGCAAAAGTAGTCTTTTCACTTTATGAAGACGATTTCAAAAGTACGCTTAGTGATGATTTTTCTACGAAGTTATTGCTAAAAGGTATTTCAAAAAAAGACGTAGCTTCATTGAAAGAACCGGCAGATTTTGCTGCTCTTTGCAAACTAGCCGTCGATTATTCGGACGGTGTTATACAGAACAGCGAAAAGGTGAACGAAGAAGTTATGAATTACGCCCGTGAATCGGGCAAACTGGTACTCGACTATCAAACTCCCGATACTTATGCAGAAGCTTGTAACGAGTTTTATGATAAGGTGTGGGAAACAGAACAAAAATAAACAGTTGAACTAAGAAACAACGATCATGAAACTAAAATATGCATGGGCAGCGTTAATCGCTCTTACTATCTTCGGATGTGATGACAACACCGGTTCGCTGGGCTTAAATATGTTTCCGGACAGCGATCAGAATATCAAAGGACATTTAACAACCTTTGATGTAACAACCCAATCGGAACTCTCCGGAAAAGTGTTTGCCAAAACAAGCATCGGATATGTTGGTAAGTTTACCGATCCGTATTTCGGGTTTTACGAAGCCGGCTTTCTGACTCAATTGCATTGCACGGAAAACATGACTTTCCCAACTATATACAGCGCAGAGAATCCTACCGGAGTAATGGTAAAGGATGAAATTTATCTGGCTGAGTTGGTTCTTTCTTATTCCAGCTATTTTGGAGATTCTCTGAACGCTTGCCGAATGAGCGTGTATGAGCTTGACAAAGATTTAAATAAAGACGCAGCGCTTTATACCAATATTAATCCTGCCGAATACTACAATGCCTCAACCGGTTTACTCGGTCGGAAAGCGTATAGTGCCGTAGATTTGTCTATCAGCGACTCAATTCGTAAACTGAAAGATTTTTACCCATTCGTACGAGTTCCTCTTCCTAAAAGTCTTGGAAACAAAATATATAAAGCCTGTAAAGATGCTGGTAAAGATGGACTTAGCAATGCTGACTTCCAGAAAATATTCAAAGGCATTTATGTAAAAAGCGATTACGGCGACGGTACCGTTTTATATGTAGATCAGATTGAGCTAAACATTGCTTATGAGGTTTATGTAAAAGATAGTACCAATACAAAAGTACTGAAGAAAAAGTACGAAAAAGACGAGCAGGGAAATCTTAAAGATTCGACAGCCTATGGCAAACGTTTGTTTGTTGCGACTAAAGAAATAATCCAGGCAAATCAATTCAAGAGCGATGAAAATCTTATCAAAGAACGCCAGAAAGAGAAACAATGGACATATTTGAAAACACCTGCCGGCATTTACACAAAAGCAAGCTTACCTCTGAAGGAAATAGAGACGCAACTAAGTAAAGATACAATTAATGCGGTAAAACTGGCCTTTACAAATTATAATCAAACCAATGATTATAATAAGTATGAATTCAGCATGAATGCACCAACCTATGTACTATTGGTTCGTGAAAAGGATAAAGAAACGTTCTTTGAGAAAAATGAAGTAACAAACAATACAACCTCCTATTATGCTCAGCACAATAGTCTAGGAACGAATCAATATGTTTTCCCGAATATAACCAAACTGGTATCTGCCTGTTTAGCGGAGAAAGAAGAAGCTCGCAAAAAGGCTGGAACAGCATGGAACGAAGAAGAATGGTTGAAAGAAAACCCGTCTTGGAACAAAGTAGCTTTGATTCCTGTTGTTGTTAAGCTTAACACCTCTACCAACCCTCCCCAAGTTATCAGCATACAGAATGATCTGAAACCGGGCTACGCAAAATTGAAAGGTGGAGAAGATGGTCTTAAACCTGAGAACAAGGATAACAAATTGAAGTTAGAGGTTATCTACACTTCGTTTAACGGTACAAAATAAAACGATATAGGCCCATTTATATATGGCGCAACATTCATATTACTATAAGTGAATATTATCGTATCAACCCTTATTC
>POVV01000714.1_pt1 | contig 17959 bp, 18 predicted proteins | sample 1560271 | NCBI WGS metagenome assembly POVV01 (sample SAMN08337232, study PRJNA429181) | Bioreactor metagenome, whole genome shotgun sequencing project. | biome: cows' rumen and soil; feature: anaerobic; isolation source: anaerobic chemostat enrichment culture, galacturonate as sole carbon... | reverse complement strand
ACAGAATATGCCTGGCGGCACTAGCGCGGTGGTCCCACCTGACCCCATGCCGAACTCAGAAGTGAAACGCCGTAGCGCCGATGGTAGTGTGGGGTCTCCCCATGCGAGAGTAGGGAACTGCCAGGCTCCAAATTAGAAGTATGCAGTGATAGTAGGGCAGTTCTCTACTCGATAGAGAGTAGGACAAAAGGTACGTTCTTTTGAACGTCGCTTGCGACGGCCCGAAGAGTGAATGACAAAGTCATTCATAAACTGTCAGGCTTTAATTAGTGATTATTAGACATAGTTAGTCTGGTAATGTAAGACAAAGATTATCAGATCATCTCTCTGATAATGGTAAAGAATCGGTGGAGCGGTAGTTCAGTTGGTTAGAATACCTGCCTGTCACGCAGGGGGTCGCGGGTTCGAGTCCCGTCCGTTCCGCCACTAAAATTAAAAGGCCAACCTTACGGTTGGCCTTTTTGCTTTTGTTCAAAAATGATATCCTATCTCTAAACACTCATTTGCTCCTTTCTTATCGAGTATCGTCGTCGCATATTTTCATATAACCTAACCTCAATTCAGATTTTATGAATTAGTTGACATGGCTATTGGCGTTAATGAATGTACATGCACAAAAGAGGTAGTTAAGTCACGTGCCGAAACCTACATATGCGCTTAGATATACAGCAAAAAATCCAGCAGAACGAATATTTCCTCATTCGGAAAGTTCTTCCGGCGTTGTTTTACCCGGAACGGGTCTATTGCAAGTTATGGTCTGGAATATATTTAAGCAGCAGCGGACTGACTGGTTAAATGTATTAAATAACCATGCATTAGACAGTCAGCTTGTGCTTTTGCAAGAAGCTCAGACCACGCCTGAATTAATCAATTTTGCGACTGATAATTATCTGGCGGCAGATCAGGTTCCCGCAATTATAATGCCTCAGTCAGCCTATGGCGTGATGACGCTGGCTTCAGCTAACCCAGTCTACTGTTGCCCACTACGGGAGCGTGAGCCGCTTCTGCGCCTGTCTAAATCAGCATTAATTACAGTGTATCCGCTAGATGACGGCCGGCAGTTGATGGTGGTAAATATCCATGCCGTTAACTTTAGCTTCGGCGTTGATATCTATCAGCAGCAGTTGAAGCCGATTGGTGAGCAAATTTTGCAACATCGCGGACCCGTCATATTGGCCGGAGACTTTAATACCTGGAGCCGCCAACGTTTGTATTCGTTATATCGTTTTTCGACTCTGACAGGGTTACAGGAGGTTCGTTTTCCGAATGATAGGCGTAAGAAAGTATTTGGCAGGCCGTTGGATTTCGTTTTTTATCGAGGGTTACAGGTTGCAGATGCATTAGTGCTAGAAACGCTGGCGTCAGATCATAATCCGTTAATCGTTAAATTCCACGCTAATCCATAGTGGATTAGCGTGGTAGCAATTTTATCGCTTATATAACGTTAGCGAGTCACCTGGCTGTAGGTTATGTACATCAGCCAATGCGGAGTTCCAGTCTAAAACATCGTTAATATCGACATTGTGGCGCTTCGCTATGCTTGTCAGTGAGTCCCCTTTACGTACCCGATATGTAATCGGACGCTTACGGTTACTATTGCTAACGATCTGTAAAGGCTGACCTATTTTCAGTTTGCTATTTTTAGCCATTTTATTCCAAAGCTGAATATCGCTGGCTTTGACATTATGACGTTTAGCAATTGATGATAAGGTATCGCCTTTGCGGACGGTATACTTAGTTTTAGATATCGCCTGTTTAGAGGCGTTTTGGGCTACTTGGGTCTGTTGCGCCGCTATTTGGCTGATATATTCGCCAGAAATTGGCAGAGTAATGATCTGACCCACAGATATCTGAGCGGTTAATTCGTTGGCCTGGCGAATATCTTGCGCAGCAATACCATAACGTTTTGCTAAGATCTCAACCGTTTCTCCCTTAACAACTCGATGCTGACCCCAATTCACTAAGTTCAGTTCACCATTGCTCAATGATTCTTTCAACTGCTTGGCATTATCAATAGGCAGCATGATCGAGTGAGGACCATCCGGTGCTGTAATATTATGCTTATAGCCTGCATTGTATGTTTTGAGCTTTTGTAACGGCATTCCTGCCATTTTTGCGGCCTGAGTTAACTCAATTTGCTGACCAACTTCAATGCGGGTTAATGCCCGGGTTATGGTGCTGTTGGGCAATGAAATGTTATAGCGTTCCTGATGCTTAATCATGTCGCTTAGGGCAAGCAGCTTAGGAACATAAAGAGAGGTTTCTTTAGGTAAATTTAACGACCAATAGTCGGTAGGGCGCCCCTTAGATTGGTTGTCTTTTATTGCTCGAAGAACTCGGCCTTCACCACAGTTGTAGGCGGCGATTGTTTGGAGCCAGTCGCCTTCAAACATACCGTTCAGGCGCTCCAGCATATCCAGCGCGGCCGTTGTAGACTCGGCGACGTCTCTGCGACCGTCATACCATTTGTCTTGTTTCAGACCGTAGTAAAGACCCGTTGTTGGCACAATCTGCCATAAACCAGCAGCACGTGCTGATGAGGTGGCATTTGGGTTAAAAGCGCTCTCCACTATGGGTAATAGTACCAGTTCCATCGGCATATCACGTTCTTTGATTTGGCTGATGATCCAGTACATATACGGTTCAGCCCGCAATGTCACATCGTGGAGATAGCTCTTATGCTTTAAGTAGTACTCTTTTTGAACGCGAATCCGGTCATTATCCGGAATCTCCATCTTCAGCTCTTCGCTGACTACTTTCCAGATATTCTTCTCTGTTTGGCCATCGTCATTCATAAGCCAATCGATATTATCTACCTGAGAAGTTGCTGTGAAAAAGTCACTGGCTGAAGACAAATTCTGATCTACTTGAGGTAATTGTGAGACATCTTTATTTGTTGCCTGACAACCGACAAGTAGCACAGAGGCGAATAAGATCGCTCTTGCCTTCATGTATCGATTCATTTGTTGATTAAAAGTCGAGCGATAATACTTTGCTTAGCAAGATAACTCAACTAAAAGCATTAGTAATTGTCTTTCATTGACCGTAATCGCTCAAAAACTTGCCAAGTTTCAATACTTGGAACGTTCATTCCTAACTTTCTTTGTAAATCAACCTCATGGCATCGTAAAAAAAGATTAATCTTTCTTTCTAATTGCAGCTCTGTTGGTATAGAAGCTTGTCCTTGTGCGCGTAACAGTTCGATTTGTTGCTGATATGTTTCAATTTCGATGTTTTCAGGTAAAACTGAATGCGCAAAACGTAAATTTGACAGTGTATATTCGTGAGCGCAGCACACTTTTGTTGAATCGGGTAGTGAGGCTAATTTTTGTAGCGAGTGATACATTTGCTTAGCCGTGCCTTCAAAGATTCTCCCGCATCCGGCAGAAAATAGCGTGTCACCACAAAATAAATAAGGCTCAGAGTAGTAGGCTACATGCCCGAGGGTATGCCCGGGAACTTCAGTAACGCTGAAGTGAATAGTACCAATGCTGAGTTTATCTCCCTCTTTTACAATTATCTGGGCGCCTTTGTTACGGGTTTCTTCCGGACCATAAACCTTTAGCTCTGGATATTGTCTAACTAGTTCAGCAACGCCACCGGTATGATCGTTATGGTGATGGGTTAAGAGAATGGCCGTTGGCGTTAAATTCTGTTGTATTAATGTATCAATAACGGGCTTAGCCTCACCGGGATCCACAATAATCGTTGTAGGGTTATTGTTGGTCAATAGCCAAATGTAATTGTCTTGAAATGCCGGAATCCTGATAAGATGCATGATAGCCCCTGATTTTCAGATGAAGATAACAGAGATAATACGTCATGAGAGCTGCCCGTACCTCAAAGATTTTATCACCGCCATCATCTTGGGATGAACTCTCTTACGGTAATTCTTATCGCAAGGCTTTAGAGCAACAGCTTGAACCTTGGTTGCCCAAGCTATTTGGTTTTCATCTGATGAAGTTAGGCAGACTGAGTGCATTATTAGATACTCAATCTTGTATGGTCTCGCATCATTTCAATGTTGCTTCTTCCGGTTGTGATATTCAGGTATACGCAGATAGCTTCCAGTTACCTTTTCTAGATAAAACTATTGATGCCTGTTTATTGGCCAATACTCTGTCTTATTCGGAAGATCCTCACCGTATTTTGCGTGAAGTGGATCGGGTTTTAATTGATGATGGTTGGTTAATTATGAGTGGCTTTAACCCCTTTAGTATTGTCGGGGGAATGAAGCTGGTTCCATTTATCAGAAATCGCCATCCTTACTGCTGTCGAGTATTCAGCAAAATGCGCATGATTGACTGGTTAAGCCTGCTAAATTATGAGGTATTGCACCATTCACATTTTCAGGTGGTGCCATGGGGGCCTCAAGGACGATCGTTACTGAGTGCCCATATTCCTGCAGTAGGATGTCAGACTTTAATTATTGCCCGTAAGCGGACTATTCCATTGACACCGAATCCGCTTTTGGCATTTCAAAAGCGATTTCGTGTTAGCCGCGGGGCCGTCGGTGCAACGAAAGATATGCATAATGAAAAATAGCGTATTTCTCATTATGCATCTGGTTGGTAACCTTCATCTTTAAGCGTTGGTTGCTCTGCTGCAGCTCTGGCTAGCTGGTCACAACGTTCATTTTCTTCATGACCTGAGTGGCCCTTGACCCAACGCCAGTCAATAGTATGTCGAGTAATTGCGTCATCGAGACGTAGCCATAAATCAACATTCTTGACTGGCTTTTTGTCACTGGTTTTCCAACCACGTTTTTTCCAGTTATGTATCCAGCTCATGATACCCTGACGGACGTATTGGCTATCGGTACTAAGAATGACATTGCATGGCGATGTAAGAGACTCAAGCGCCGTAATAGCGGCTAAAAGCTCCATTCGATTGTTGGTGGTAAGAAAATAACCTGCGCTAAGGGTTTTCTCATGCTGTTTATAGCGTAAAATAGCACCATAGCCTCCGGGGCCGGGATTACCCAGACAGGAGCCATCGGTGAATATTTCTACCTGTTTTTGCATCTCTGGTAGACTCGTCATTAAGTTTAAAAACGGTAAGTCTGACACAAAATGGAACCAATAAGCACTGAAATTACACGCCAGATCGTTCTGGATACTGAAACCACCGGTATGAACATGGTTGGCGTTCACTATGAAGGTCATCGAATTATTGAAATTGGTGCCGTTGAAGTGATTAACCGTCGGCTAACGGGACGGCATTTTCATGTCTATATTAAACCTGACCGCTTAGTGGATCCTGAAGCTTATGGCGTTCATGGTATTAGCGATGAATTCTTAGCGGATAAGCCGTCGTTTGCTGAAATTGCTGATGACTTCTATGAGTTTATTAACGGTGCTGAGCTAGTCATTCACAATGCATCGTTTGACGTCGGCTTTATGGACTATGAGTTCCGTAAGTTGCGCAGTGATTATCCTAAAGTTGACTCTTTTTGTACTATCACCGACTCCCTAATGCTGGCCCGTAGAATGTACCCCGGTAAGCGTAATAGCTTAGATGCATTGTGTAGTCGTCTGGATATTGATAACAGCCGGCGTACTCTCCATGGCGCTTTACTCGATGCTGAAATACTCGCTGAAGTCTACCTGACCATGACCGGCGGCCAGACTTCTTTATCGTTTTCGGTCGAAGGCGAGTCTGCATCACAGTCCCGAGGTGCTGAAGTTCAACGTATCATTCGTGCTGAAACAGCCTTGAAAGTTATTTATGCCAGTGACGATGAAATAGAAGCCCATGAGTCACGCTTAGATCTGATTGCCAAAAAAGGCGGGAATTGCCTCTGGCGAACAGCGACTGATGAAGAGACGATAAATTAACCCATTTTACGCACTTCGTTGAATTTATGTGCAAATGACGCTGTTTTAGTAAATTTTCATTGACTCACCATGTGGGTAACCGTACTATCTGCTTCGCTTTCAAAGAAAAGCAACTGTGGAGCGGTAGTTCAGTTGGTTAGAATACCTGCCTGTCACGCAGGGGGTCGCGGGTTCGAGTCCCGTCCGTTCCGCCACTATTTAAGTCCCTTGAGCATCAGCTCAGGGGATTTTTTTTGCCTGAATTTTATATTCGTTCTTATTTCACTTTACACACGCCTTTTATTTAGTCTTAATCAGCTTATTGATGGACTGGCAGAATGACTATTTTGGTTGAAGGTTTCTATGTGGTTCTTAAAATTTTTATTTAAAAAGCGTTTTGATTCAGAATTTGTCGAGCAGCTTTTCCTGTCACTCTCTGAACGCATTAGTGATTTAGAGATCGTCTGGAAAAAGGGTGGCTCAGTCGTTGTGAAGTCAGACGCTTCATCGGCCATGATTAAAAAAGGCAAGAAAGTGCTCTTTGTTCAAAATTCGCGTGGCGGATGGGTTGATTTATTGTTTGCCGGAGAAGACCGACAGGCTTTGACTGAGGTGATTAAGCAATACAAACTGGGGCAAGAAAAACCTAATTTTGCTCCCGGTATTATTTTGGCAGTGATTTACCTTTTGTTAGCCTTAAGCTCTTTAAATGTCAATGAAGGAACCGTCGAAATAATATACCGCGTTTCCATTGCTACCGTGGTGCTGGGAACGGCGCTAATGGTGACGGGCTATTCATCAAACTGGTCTAATAATGTGCGTAGCTTATGTGCCACTATTTGGATTATGGGAATGATTATTGCCGTGCCCACTTCTTTGCTGCTGTTACCTCTGGTTATGGCCTCTAATCGACAGCAATTGACCCGCTTATATCATTAAGCTTATCGGTGGATAGCTGTTCACCTATATTCAACGATAGCGCTTCTCGCTGTAAGCGCTATCCGCTAAACTTGTATTTAATAATTTATTAAATTTCATCAAGCAAAAGAGGTTATTCATGTATCAAGATCTGATCCGCAGTGAATTGAATGAAGCAGCCGATGTTTTACAAAAATTCCTGAGTGATGATGCCAATATAGAATCAGTACAACGCGCTGCTCTATTGTTAGCTGATTCTTTTAAAGCCGGTGGCAAAGTCCTCTCCTGTGGTAACGGTGGCTCTCACTGTGACGCCATGCACTTTGCCGAAGAACTTACGGGTCGCTACCGTGAAAATCGTCCGGGGTACCCGGCAATTGCAATTTCAGATCCGAGCCATATCTCTTGCGTCAGTAATGATTTTGGCTATGACTATATATTCTCGCGTTATCTTGAAGCGGTAGGCCGTGAAGGGGATGTATTGTTCGGTTTATCAACGTCCGGTAATTCAGCAAATATTTTAAAAGCGATTGAAGCAGCCCGAGCTAAAGGGATGAAAGTGATCGTGCTGACGGGTAAAGATGGCGGCAAGATGGACGGCTTGGCTGATGTTGAAGTACGAATTCCTCATTTTGGTTATGCAGACCGCATTCAGGAAGTTCATATTAAAGTTATCCATATCCTAATGTTACTCGTTGAAAAAGAGATGGTTAAATAGTCGCTGTTATTAGTGGGTATTTTTCGTTGAAAGGTGGAGGCCGGTATGTGTGAGTTGCTCGGAATGAGTGCTAATGTGCCAACGGATATTTGTTTTAGCTTTACCGGCCTGATTCAACGCGGTGGCCGTACCGGGCCACACAAAGATGGCTGGGGTATTACTTTTTATGAAGGGAAAGGATGTCGGACATTCAGAGATCCTCAACCGAGTTATAATTCTCCGATAGCGAAGTTAGTGCAGGACTACCCGATTAAGTCCTGTGCAGTGATATCCCACATTCGCCAGGCAAATCGCGGGGCGGTGGCGTTAGAGAATACCCATCCTTTTACGCGTGAACTTTGGGGTAAAAACTGGACCTTTGCGCATAATGGCCAATTGAGCGGGTATCGTGGATTAAAGATGCCATTCTTTCAGCCAATCGGTGAGACTGACAGTGAGTATGCTTTCTGTTGGTTATTGGAACAGCTAAAACAACGTTATCCGCGTAAGCCCGGAAACTGGCCGGCGGTATTTAAATTTATTGCTGAGTGTGCTGCACAGCTAAGGGAAAAGGGCATATTCAATATGCTGCTTTCAGATGGTCATTACGTGATGGCTTACTGCTCAACCAATTTATATTGGTTAACTCGAAGAGCGCCGTTTGGCAAAGCGACATTACTCGATGAAGATGTTGAGATTGATTTTCAAAAGCAGACAACGCCGGATGATGTCGTCACGTTGATTGCTACTCAGCCGCTAACCGGTAATGAACAATGGCAAAAAATCCCGCCGGGAGAATTTGCCCTGTTTCATTTCGGCGAGCGAGTGCTTTAGTGAGCAAAAGGATTACGCTGATCTTGGGTGTGGTTACTCGCCAGTAATCCCTGAGGGGCTAAATCGTAGCGCCCATTATTCACCACCATGGTTGGCGGCAGGCGGTTTTTCTCAAAGAAGTCGTAGCCGGTTTTAAGCTGCTGCCAAAATTCATAATGCACATTGTGGCTATAACGCTGCATATTTTCTTCGGTCATGCGAAATGGAAATATATTTACATCCACTTCCGGCTGGCCGTTGATCAGCGCATATTCTATAAACTGGTAGATCTCTGCAATTTGTTTATTGGTCATCGCATAGCAGCCTTCAGATACACAATCACCGTGGACCATTAGATGCTTACCGGTAAAACCATGGGCCTGATCGTATTGATTCGGATAACCAATATTAAATGAACGATAGAATTTACTGTTAGGGTTGAGGCTTTTCATCGTCACCTGATAAAAACCTTCAGGACTTTTAAAGTCGCCCTGAATACGTTTTGGTCCTAATCCGCCAGAGTAATTGCATACCGGATACGACTGAACTAATTTATAGCCACCCTGATTTTTAACAAATAGCTCCAGAGTCTTGTCTTCTTTTATAATCCGGATATAGACTGGTAAGCCTAATAGTTTTTGTTTTTCTGGTGACATTTGTGGTGCTGTTGGCAGTTCTACTGTTGGCGCTTCTGCATTTGAATAAAATGAAATCGGCGACAATAATAATAGGCTGAGCATTAATATGTATTTGCCCATGGTTCTTCCTGTTGTTAATGGCATATATCCGGATAGTTAATTAATACAATATTGCTATATTTATAACCAATTTTCTTGCGCGCTAGTGTAAGTCAGATTATAGAAAAAGAGTAATTCTTTTTTTATGATAAATTGTTATTTTTGTTTTTAACATTATGTATATTAAGGTAAAAAGTTTGAAGATTTTATCTAATTCATTGATGTCATTATTAGTTTTTGGCCTCTCTATTTTTCTTACGGCATGTAATCCTCAACAATCGTCAATTAACGGTCAAACCATGGGGACTTATTATTCGATTAAATATGTTGGAAATTCGGATTTGCCTGATGAAAAGACCTTACAAAAAGAAGTGGATAAATTACTAGAGCAGGTTAATGACCAGATGTCGACTTATCGGCCGAACTCCGAATTAAGCCGATTTAATAGTAGCCGTGAGGTTAATCAGCCATTCCCGGTTTCAGCGGCGACGGTAAAAGTCATTAACGAAGCCATTCGGATTAATCAGCTAAGTCAGGGAACCTTAGATATTACCGTTGGGCCGTTAGTCAATTTATGGGGATTTGGTCCGGAAAATCGCCCGGATGAAGTTCCTTCAGACAGTGAACTGGAAAAACGTAAAGCTTGGGTTGGTATGGATAAATTCAGCGTTGAGGGAAATACGCTGATCAAACATGTTCCTGAACTCTATCTTGACCTGTCAGCCATTGCTAAAGGCTATGGCGTTGATGTTATCGCTGAATATCTGACATCGTTAGGTATCAATAATTATATGGTTGATATTGGCGGGGAAGTCCGGACTAAGGGACTGAACGATCGCAAAAAACCGTGGCGTATTGCGATTGAAAAACCGGTCGCCGGCATCGAGCAAAATGTTCAAGTCATTGTTGAGCCGGGTGATATGGCTATGGCGACATCCGGTGATTATAGGAATTTCTTCGAGGTCAACGGCGTTCGTTATTCCCATACCATAGACCCGCGCACCGGCAGGCCGATATCGAATAATATTGTATCTATAACGGTAATGGATTCATCTTGTATGACTGCAGATGGCCTTTCTACTGCCCTAGGCGTTCTGGGGGAGGAAAAGGCCATCATACTGGCTAATCAGCTGAATATACCGGTTATGATTATTACAAAGTCGGCTGAGGGGTTTTCTGAACACTATTCTGACAGCTTTAAAGCTAAGTTAATCAAACAGTAAGTTCCCGCATTTAGACAGACTTGAGCTATTATCGTTTAGCCTGTATATTTATACAGTCTTAATGGTGATGGCTAAAGGTGAGTTGTGCGTAAAATCATACATATTGATATGGATTGTTTTTATGCGGCAGTTGAAATGCGCGACGATCCTTCATTGGCTAATATTCCCATTGCCGTCGCTGGTCGTTCTGAGCAGCGCGGGGTGGTAAGTACCGCAAACTATATGGCTCGTCGTTATGGCGTTCATAGCGCAATGCCGGTAGCTCAGGCGCGCAAACTTTGCCCGCATCTAAAAATTCTACCCGGCCGCATGGCTGTGTATAAAGCCATTTCACATCAGATCCATGAAATATTCCTGCGTTACACCTCAATCATCGAACCACTCTCTTTAGATGAAGCCTATCTGGATGTGACTGACTGCTTAAAATTTAACGGCTCAGCGACGCTAATTGCGCAAGATATCCGACAGGCTATCTTTAATGAATTAAAACTAACGGCCTCAGCCGGCGTTGCATCGATTAAATTTTTAGCCAAAATTGCCTCGGATATTAATAAACCTAACGGGCAATATGTTATTGCTCCCGGCCAAATAGCCGATTTTTTGGCACAGTTACCATTAACTAAAATATCCGGGGTCGGGAAGGTTACCGGTAGTAAGCTGGCTGAGCTTGGGCTGTACACCTGCACAGACGTTCAAAATTATAATTTAGCCGATCTGTTACGCCGGTTTGGTAAGTTTGGCCGCGTTCTGTATGAACGCTGCAATGGGATTGATGAACGGGCGGTGTGTAGCGATCGCCAGCGTAAGTCGATTGGTGTTGAAACGACATTGTCTAAAGATATTCATGACTGGGATAGCTGCCTGAGCGTGATTGACGGTCTGTATACGGAATTGGAACGGCGTTTGTCGAATGTCAATCCGGACCTAAGAATTGCCCGTCAGGGCGTTAAACTTAAGTTTGATGATTTTCAGTTAACCACGCAGGAACACGTTTGGCAGAAGCTCGACAGAGAAGATTTGTTAACCGTCGCTGAACAGGTTTGGCAACAAAGGCGTAATAACCGGGGAGTCAGGCTGGTTGGCCTTCATGTAACCTTGATTGATCCTCAAATAGACCGGCAACTGGCGCTATTTTCATAGTCCGACTATTTTATCGATTCAGGCGGTTATTGTTTTAAACAATAATGGCGGGAATTGCTCCCGCCATTGTTCATCAGCTATCAATATCAAATACTATTAATTGCGCTCTGGTATTGATTTCAGTAGCTGAGTCAGCAACTGCCAGTAACGTGCAACGCTCGGAATATGAACCTGCTCATCCGGTGAGTGCGGGCCGGTAATCGTTGGTCCAATAGAGACCATATCCATATCAGGATAAGGGCGTTTGAACAGACCGCACTCCAGTCCGGCATGAATCACCATAATATTGGGTGTGGTATCAAACAGTTTTTTATAGCTATCACGAACCAGGCTCATAATCGGAGATTCAGGGTCTGGCTGCCAGCCAGGATAACCGCCTTTAGCACTGGTTTGTGCACCGGCCAACTGCCCCAGAGAGATCAGCATATCGGCCACATACTCTTTTCCGCTATCGATTAGCGAACGAATCAGATAAATAACCTGTGCCTGATCCTGATCGGTTGTTACAACACCAAGGTTAAGGGATGTTTCTACCACGCCTTTTACCGAGTCACTCATACGAATAACGCCATTCGGGCTGGCATTGAGTAATCCAATCAGGCGAGATTGGCTATCCGCGGTCAGTGCTTTCAGCCCGCATTCGGTAGGCTCAACGACCAGCGCCAGATTTTTTTCAACTGCGGATAATTCGTGTTTGATTACGCTGAGATAATCGGAAATAGCCTGTTTTAGTCGGTCAACATTACCCGCCGGAAGGCTTAAAACTACGGTTGCTTCACGAGGAATCGCGTTACGTAAGGTACCACCGTTGAAGGATAACAGACGTAATCCAAGGGATTCAGCATTAGCAAATAAGAAGCGCGACATTAACTTATTGGCATTACCCAAGCCTAAATGGATATCTCCGCCGGAGTGACCACCTTTTAAGCCTTTTAATGAGAGCTTAAATAGTTGATGGCCTGCGGGTATATCTTCGCGGCTGAGGGGTAAATTAGTCTTACAGTCAACGCCACCGGCACAGCCCATATAAATCTCGCCTTCGGTTTCAGAGTCTGTATTAATCAGGATCTCACTCTGTAGCCAGTTAGGCTGTAGGCCAAATGCACCGTCCATACCGGTTTCTTCCGTCATAGTCAGTAACACTTCAATCGGGCCATGAGACAGACTGTCATCGGAAAGAACGGCCAACGCTGAGGCCATTCCAATTCCATTATCTGCACCTAACGTTGTTCCACGCGCTTTAACCCATTGACCGTCAACATAAGCCTGAATCGGATCTTTCTCAAAGTCATGCTCGGTATCATTATTTTTTTGCGGAACCATATCCAGATGGGCCTGTAGCACCACTGATTTACGATTCTCCATACCGGCAGTTGCAGGCTTACGAATCAGGATGTTACCCACAGCATCACGTTCAACGTGAAGTTTTTTCTCTTTAGCCCAATCAACAATATGATTAGCTAAAGCTTCTTCATGCTTCGATGGGTGTGGAATAGAGCAAATTTTTGCAAAGTGTTGCCATAAAATGGTTGGCGTAAGTTGAGCTAAATCAGACACGATAAATCTCCTGTAAAGATGTTTTGCTCTGTGACCGTGGATTACCGGTACGATTGACGATAAAAATAAGCGGGTAGCTACAGATAGAATGTGTTAGCTAGTTGTGAGACAGAATAACACTTAAAGAACAAAGTTTTTCTTAGTAAATGCGTTTATTGGTCACGCTTTTGCCTTTTTTTTTCACTAAATGAATACTATTTGACCATAAGATAGCCATGACTGAAATGGGCTTGCTTTGAGAGATAAACCTGTTGATCGTTGTTGAGCGATTTGTTCACTATAATTAACTCATTGGGATGTAGACCAATTGGAGAAATTTTATGACAGATACACTTTTTGCCATACCGCTGGTAACGATTAGCGGTGAAAAACGCACATTAGCGGATTATTCTGCCAAAGCAATCTTAGTGGTGAATACCGCCAGCGAATGTGGTTTTACTCCGCAATATAAAGGTCTAGAACAGCTATGGCAGGCTTATAAAGATCGAGGGTTGATGATTCTTGGTTTTCCGTGCAACCAGTTTGGCCGACAGGAGAAGGGGAGTAACCAGGAGATAGCCGCTTTTTGTGAAGTTAATTTTGGCGTCAGTTTTCCGCTGTTTGAGAAAATTGACGTCAATGGTGAAGATGCTCATCCCCTGTATGTTTATCTAAAAAAACAGGCGCCGGGCGTGTTAGGCAGTGAGAAGATTAAGTGGAACTTCACTAAGTTTCTGCTCAGTAATCAAGGCAAAACAATTGAGCGCTTCTCTCCGACGACTAAGCCTGAAGAACTTAAGGCCAAAATTGAGGCAATACTTAAGTAATGTTCTCTTGGCTGATGACGGGCTTGTCTCTATCTGGATGCAGATAAGTTTATATTTCTCTGACAGAACCGCTGGTTTTTATGGGCCAGCCTCTTTATAATCCCCTGCAACTTTTTTCCCCTGATTTTATAGGCCACCAGACTGGCTTGGATACGATTGATATGAGCGAAAAATACGTCGTCACTTGGGATATGTTGCAAATGGAAGCCCGCAAACTGGCCCGCCGTTTACTGCCAAGAGAACAATGGAAAGGTATTATTGCGGTAAGCCGCGGTGGATTAGTGCCTGCAGCGCTTTTGGCGCGTGAGCTGGGTATTCGCCATGTTGATACCGTTTGTATTTCAAGCTATGACCATGATAATCAACGCGAAATGAATATTATAAAACGCGCTGAAGGTGATGGTGACGGCTTTATCGTCATTGATGATCTTGTTGATACCGGCGGTACGGCGAAAGCAATTCGCGATATGTATCCAAAAGCGCATTTTGTCACTATTTTCGCCAAGCCTGCGGGTAAGCCATTGGTTGATGATTACGTTGTTGATATCCCACAAGACACATGGATTGAACAACCATGGGATATGGGCATTACCTTCGTTAAGCCAATTGGCGATAACTGATTGATAGTGAATATATAGCTAACGCTGAATCAAAGAAAACCGGCCATCTGGCCGGTTTTTTATCGCCAGTATCCCGACTAATCAGCAATATTCAGGATAATAATACCGTCTTCATCGGCATAAATATGATCGCCATCATTAATAGTCTGTCCGGCAAATTCCAGCGGTTGGCCAAGGACTCCCTCTTTTAATTTAATCGGCCCCATCGGCACTGAACCTAATGCTTTTACTCCTATGGGTAATAAAGCCAGTTCGGCACTATCCCGGATAAAGCCGTAAATGATTGCCCCCTGCCAGCCATTATTGACTAAGTTTGCCCCCAGGTTGTCTCCCAGCAGTGCACAACGAGCGCTTCCTCCGCCGTCAATAACCAGAATCCTTCCATTGCCCGGCGTTAAACTCAGCGCTTTTACTGAGGTATTGTCTTCAAAACACTTTATGGTGGCCGCTTTACCGTTGAAGGTTTTTTTTCCGCCAAAATCATTGAAAATGGGTGATAGCATCCTGATTTGTTCTCTGTATTCATCACACAGATCGGCAACTTTGACGAGATTGTTATTATTATTCATGGTTAGTTCCTGCAAAAAAGAGGTAGAGGAAACATAACGTAAGCCGTGGGTTTTATCTAATGGATTTAATACTCGACGGTAAAATTTATGCTGTCGCTATAGCTGTCCTGTGGTTGCTCTGACTGGTTAGGATTAATTGTTGTAGTGTAACTAATGCTTTGAGTTAATCCTGTTCCGTTAGCTAGCAGCGGTGTTGTACTGTCCCAGACTGTCGAGGTATTCGGATGATAGATATTGTACTGCAACATATTGGTTGAACTGCCTTTCATGCGACGCCATGGCGATTGAAAATGACTTCCGGAACTGAAATAGGCTTTATAGGGAGCCTGTAATGTACAGGTCAGAGTAACGCTTTGCGTAATTGACTGAAACTGTTCAACCAGTGGGCTGCTGGTAAATTGAACGTTAGGCGTGCTATTTATCACACAGTTATTGGTTACGGTTAGGTTGATTTGTATTGTACTGGTACCCGTAATCGGAGGATCGAGTGACACGCAGATGCCTAAAGCATTAAGTAAACAGATGCGCGCGTACCAAGTGATAATGACCGTGTCAGTATATATTCCTGCAGGAACGTTGGCCCCGGGAGATGTGCGCGTATAGATGGTCGTTGAACCGCCGGTACCAACCAATAATAGACCGAGCAAGTTTAATCCGCCGGGGCCGTAGTCCATTGCGGTGTTTAGCTTAAACGGATAGTTAGTCGTATTATCGCCATAAAGAGTATATGGGATCTTTGCCGTGGCATTTTGGGTATTGACTAAATTGAAGCCATTCGTGGTACTGGTAATGGTCCCATTAACCGTACTGGTACCAGCCAGACTGATACTTAATCCTGAGCAACTGAGTCCGCCGGGTCCTGAGGTGTTAAGGCTGGAGTTATAAACGTTAGACGCTGCCGCCGTACCTAAATTTTGTGGTACAGGAGTAACCGTAATGGTACAGCTTGCCTGAGCTGCTGAGGCGATTAATAGCCAACATAAAATAAAGAACAATACTACTGGTCGGAGCGGGCTCAGTTGATTGGCAGGTTGGGGACTGTTATTTATCTTCATTATTATCACCTGTTACAGACCAGCGTATTGAGTGAATGAATACCATTCGTCGGATGTTCTGGTAGCGTAAAATGGACCTGACATTGAGAGTTATCATCGGCTCGTAGAATAGTTAGCTTATTTTCTGCTGCTACATTTTCAAGATAAGAGTCACCGTCCCAACCGACGTAGCTCACGTCATTTCGATCGTTCAAATAGATAATGCTACCTTTAGGCAGCGGAGTACCTGATTCATCAACTAACGTCAGAGTTGCTGGTGTGATTTTGGTGACGGGAAATTCGATGAGCGTGCCGCTACTCTCTTTAATCGATCGGGTTTGTTCCACTACCGGTATTTTTACGTCTACCGGCAGGTTTACGGGGTCAATTTCATATTTACCATTGGCATAAGAGGTGACCGTGGGTATCAGTAAATATCCATTGTTATCTGTTTTACCTAATAGCTGATTTTCATAGCGGACCGGAACATCGGGATAACCGTCGGTTGATATTAAAGCAAAAGCATCGTTAATCGGTCTGGAAGCATAGATACTACGACCCATTGCGACCAAAGAACCACTCAACTCCCCCCAGTAGGTATAGTTTTTGTCTCCATAAATACCGCCTTGAGCTTTGGCTTTTTGTGCCAGGTATTCCACACCGGCCTGCTTATAGTCGCTTTGATTTCCTGAGTTTTTAGCATAGGACATGTTCCAGCCGATACCTCCGTCGGTTGGCGCTGCGCGGTTATAAGATGCCTGATGAGTCCATTTGTTATTGCTATCCCGGCTAGAACTCATTGAGGCTCCGCCCCAGTTACCTAACGGAATGCTAACAATAATTTGAGCGCTATATCCTTGCTGGCCGATTTCTCGATTGATTGAGGTATAGAGACTATTTTGCCCAAACACCGTGGTGCTATAAGAGATATTAGCCAGACGTAAGCGAGAGTTATCGAAGCGCTCGACGTCAAAATAGCCTATACCGATAGAGCCAAGATCGCCCAGCGTGGTGCTGCCGGTAATTTGGCTGGTTTTTTTATTGGGGCGATAGCTGCTTTTATAGTTTGAAAGGTCCCCGTAGCCATCACTACGTATCACTCTTTGAGCATTGATACTGAAATTGCGCTGAGTATAGGAATAGCTGATTGAACGCTGATCTCCGCTATTCCGGTTTTGTTGTGGGCTATAAGGATCGTCTGACTGGGTAGCATCATCGTAATAGTCGTAGGCTTGATTTTCTGGTTTAAACGCACCGTCTTTAGCTTTACTTGTCGTGTATGAGCCACCCAGAACCCCAAACTGACCAAGCATAATATTACCTCCCGCGCCGCCAACCATCAGTTGGCTGGCTTTTTCTGCCCGGCCTTCCAGCGTTAGCCAGTTAGTCAACCCATAACGGAGTGTTCCACTGGCGGCGTTATTTTGATAATCAAAATTTTCCAGGCCATAGTTATTACGGATTTTTCCGCCAGATAAGCTGAAGTCGACTAACCCTTTTTGCAATAGCTCACTGGACACATAGAAGGGGACTGAAGTACTCACTTGGCGGCCCAATGGGTCTGTAACAACCACCGTAGCGTTACCCGCGCCGTTAATAAACGGAATAGTTGATATTGTAAAGGGTCCCGGGTTGACGTTAGTCGTGGAGTTTTTGAAACTATCAATATAAAGGTCAACTGAACTAGGAACCGCGGCCTGACCAGCAAACTGAGGGAGAGGATAGGTAATTAAATCAGGTCGGGTAGCAAAGTTACGTGACAGCTGTAGCCCGCCGAGTCTGACTGACGTCCCCCATGCTAAAGAACCGGTGATGATATCTCCTGCGCTGTACCTCAGCATGGATTTTTCATCATTGTAAAACCACTTAGTATCGTAACGAATATAGCGATTTTGTGACGAGTTTACCTTTTCAGAATCAAATTGCTGGTTATAAATGCCGTTGTTGGAAACGATACCGAATGGCCCTAGCAAACGTTGTTCTGTAAACGCAGAGATTTAATCACTTTGAGTAATTTCAGTTGAATGAC
>POVV01000713.1_pt1 | contig 17994 bp, 18 predicted proteins | sample 1560271 | NCBI WGS metagenome assembly POVV01 (sample SAMN08337232, study PRJNA429181) | Bioreactor metagenome, whole genome shotgun sequencing project. | biome: cows' rumen and soil; feature: anaerobic; isolation source: anaerobic chemostat enrichment culture, galacturonate as sole carbon... | reverse complement strand
GTCAGGGATCGCCTGATGGTAATTCTACTTACCCCTAACATTTCAGCCAGCGCTTCCTCACGGGGAAGCTTATTATTTTTCTGTATATCCATAGACTTTATGTACCGGTACAGGGCTTCTTTTACTTCCTCATTCAGAGAACGATTTTTTACCCGCCTAATCTCCATAAGCCCTCCTGCATAATTTTCATATGATAGTCTTCAATATACGTATGAGGTATTACCTCTTTACAAATTATATCGTTTCCCTTACAAAATAGCAATAATCATCCGATATTTTTTGGGGAGACAGGTCTTACCCCAAAACCTTGCAGGCGTAGCAACTTGCCGCAAACTGCGAACATTGTGAGCGAAGCAAAATGAACGTCCCCTTGCTCCGAACCTGGAATGCACAGGTGGAAAATAAATCCTTGAAAAAATTCATAACAGGATTTATAATTTAAATGCATTTAAATAATTAAGCAATTGAGGTATATATTATGGCCAGACCTCCGCAAGATCCACAAATTCGAATTACCGAGATTTTAGATACAGCAGAATATTTATTTACGGTTAAGGGTTATTTCGGAACAACTGTCAGTGACATTGCCAAAGAAATGGGTGTTACGCAGGGAATGTTTTATTACTATTTTAAGTCCAAAGAGGAAATTCTGGAAGCGCTGCTTAACCGTCATGTAGCTTGCTTCCTTGCCGAAATTAAAAGCATGACTCATTCCGATGCTTCCCCAGCAGAAAAATTGGGATTTATGATTAGTACCGTAATTAAAAATGTCCGTGCGCACGGCGAGGAACTGCTTAACACTATACATCATGAGCAGAACTTGCATATTAAGAATAAACTAACCAAAGGCGTCACGCTTATGCTCACGCCTCTGGGGCTGAATATTATCGAAGAAGGCCGAAGCCGTCAGGTCTTTAACGCCCCTCATCCGCAGACTGCTATGAGCTTTATCCTGCTTATCATAGACTTTTTAATTGCTGCCCTCTATGAGAAGCAACCCCAGGAACTCTTGTCCCTGCGTCTGCGAATGGCAGAATCTCTCGTCGAAAAGACAGTAGGCCTGCAAGAGGGAAATATCCATATCTCGCTGTAATCATGCAAGCCAATCATAATTGAATCATTACCCGAAAATCCCGCTTGCCAGAAAAATTTGGATTGAGCGGTTTTTTCAAGCGAATTAATTAAATACGTTTAAATAATTCGTCTTGTTATAACAACATCGAAACTAAGGAGTGAAATCATGCAATTACCATCTTGGCCAACCAATATTCCCAGAAAAAAATTATATTATGCCTTCGCAGCCATCGCCGGCTTATGTATTCTCGGCGGCGCGCTCTGGCAAGGACAGCCTCGCCCACCGGCAGTCGTCAATGAAATTCCGGTGGTACGCACCGCCGTTGTCAGCAACTCCGGTGTTTCCCAGAGGTATACTTACTCCGGCGAAGTGCGCGGCCGCTATGAAAGTCAGCTCGCTTTTCAGGTAAACGGCAAAATTATCACAAGAAATGTGCAGCTGGGCAGTACGGTACAGGCCGGCGACGTCCTCCTGCAAATTGACGCCAAGGACGTTGTGCAAACGGTAAATAACTATTCCGCTCAGGTCGATTCGGCCGAATCGCAACTGCAATTAGCCGCAAGCAACCTCAACCGCTACCGTGAACTACTGGAAGGCGGCGCTATCAGCCAGTCTCAGTATGATCAGTACCTCAATGCATATAAAGTAGCCATGGCCGGTGTACGGCAAACGCAGTCCCAGTATACCCAGGGCGCCAATCAACTGGATTACACGCTGTTAAAAGCCGATAAACCGGGCGTTGTATCCGGCATCTCCGCCGAAATCGGTCAGGTGGTCAGCGCCGGCCAGGTTATCGTTACCGTCGTGCAGGATGGCGAACGGGAAGTGGAGATCAGCGTGCCGGAAAACCGGATCGAAGAACTGCGCAAGACGGAAAAAATGCAGGTTTCCTTTTGGGCTTTACCCGATGTAGCGGCGGAGGGCAGGATAAGAGAAATTTCGCCGATAGCCGACCAGACCACCCGCACTTTTAAAGTGCGCATCAGTCTGATTAACCCGCCGCCGGCCATAAAGCTGGGCATGACCGCTACCGTAGCCGTAGCCGGCAATACCGATCAACCGGCCATCAACATTCCCGTAGCGGCTGTCTATCAGACCGGCAATTCCACCCCCGCTGTCTGGGTCGTTACGGGCGGAACCATAACCCTGCGCTCCATTCAGACCGGTTATTACGGCAGGGACAATACCGTCCAGGTACTCAACGGCCTGCACCAGGGGGAGCGGATCGTCATTGCCGGGGTACATAAACTGACCGAAGGGCAGCAAGTAAGCATCGGCGGTGAATCGCTATGAAGGGATTCAATTTGACTGAATGGTCCCTTAACCACAAACAGTTCATTTATTTCTTTATCGCGCTCTTTTTCATCGCCGGTATTGTCTCCTATAAAAATCTGGGCCGTATGGAGGACCCGGACTTTACCATCAAACAAATGATTGTTACCGCCGCCTGGCCGGGAGCCACGGCCCAGCAAATGGAGGAGCAGGTCACCGACAAAATTGAGAAGAAATTGCAGGACCTGCCGGGACTTGATTATTTAAAAAGCTACTCCACGCCGGGAGCCACGGTGATTTACGTTCATTTAAAAGACACGGTGCTGCAAAAAGACGTGCGCAGCAAGTGGCTGGAAGTGCGCAATATGGTAAACGACATTGCCGGCACGTTCCCCTCCGGGGTACTGCCGCCGCAGTTTAACGACCGGTTTGATGAAGTGTACGGCGTGGTGTTTGCCCTGACCGGCGACGGCTATACCTATGAGGACATGCGCGCCAAAGCGGAAAGAATCCGGCGAATTATGCTCGGGGTTCCCAGTGTGAAGAAAGTAAACCTCCTGGGCGTGCAAACCGAAAAAATTTATATTGAAATCGAAAACAGCAAGCTGGCGCAGTTGGGAATTGATCCCAATTTAATTACCGCCACGCTGCAGGCACAAAATGCCATGTCGGCGGCCGGCATGCTGGAAACGGCCTCTGACAATATTTATTTACGGATTACCGGCATGTTTGAAAACCTGGAGGATATTCAGAATACTCCCATTCAGGCGAACGGGCGCGCCTTCCGCCTGGGTGATATCGCGGCCGTTACCCGCTCCTACAGTGAGCCCGCCGACCCTAAGTTTTATTATAACGGGGAACCCGGCATCGGCATTTCCCTGGCAATGGAGCCAGGCGGCAACGTGCTGGTCCTGGGGGAAAATATTGAGAAGACGATTGAGCAGGTAAAAAAGGAGCTGCCAGCCGGCCTGGAGATTCACCAGACCGTCAATCAGCCCAAAGTTGTGGAAACTTCCATTGATGAATTCATAAAATCCCTGGGCGAAGCCATCGTCATTGTCTTAATTGTAAGCTTTATCAGTCTGGGAGTGCGGTCCGGCATTATCGTGGCGTTGTGCATTCCGCTGGTCATCGCGATCGTGTTCACCTTCATGAATCTGTTCGGCATTGATTTGCAGCGGATCTCCCTGGGCGCGCTGATTATCGCACTGGGCCTGCTGGTGGACGACGCGATTATTACCATTGAAGCCATGGTGGTTAAGCTGGAACAGGGCTGGAGCCGTTTTAACGCCGCCTGCTTTGCCTATACGTCCACAGCCTATCCCCGCTTAACCGGCGAGCTGGTTACCTGCGCCGGCTTCATCCCGGTCGGGTTTGCCGCTGGCAGCGGGGCGGAATACTGCGCCAGTATTTTTATGGTTGTCACCATCGCTTTGCTTACCTCCTGGCTGGTGGCAGGGACCGCCACCCCGCTGTTAGGCTATTTGTTTATCAGAATTAAACCAAAAGGGAACGGGGAAAACGAACATGATCCCTATGATACAAAATTCTATCAAAAATTCCGCTGGTTTTTAGTCTGGTGCCTGACCCACAAAAAGACCGTACTAATTGCCACGGCAGGTGCTTTTATCGCTTCCATCGGCTTGCTGGGGCTGGTAAAGCAACAATTCTTTCCTGCTTCCACCCGGCCGGAACTGATTATCCAACTGGAACTGCCTGAGGGTTCTTCCATTAAAAATTCTGACGCCGTTGCCCGTGAGTTTGCGCAGAAACTGGCAGACAATCCGCAAATTGCCTATTATACCTACCATGTAGGCGAAGGCGCTCCCCGGTTTGTGTTAAGCTTTGAGCCGACTGCCAACAAACCGAATTTTTCCGAATTTATCATTGTGGCCACCGATGCCAAAGCCCGGGACGAGCTGGAGACAAAATACCGCGAAGTATTAATTCAGGAATTTCCCCATGTGCAATTTCACACCAAGGTAATCAACAACGGCCCGTCGTCCGACTATCCGGTCATGCTGCGGGTAAAAGGCTATGAGCTGGACAAGGTGCGGGACATTGCCGAACAGATACGGACGGTGATGGCCGCCAATCCCCATACCCGGAATGTAAACCTGAAATGGAGCGAAAAAAGTAAGATTATGCATCTGGATATTGACCAGGATAAAGTCCGGAAGCTGGGCATTACCTCACAGGCGCTGGCCAGTGCACTCCAGATGCAGCAGTCGGGGACAGAGATCACCCAGTTCAGGGAAACCGACAAAACAGTCAGTATGGTGCTGCGGTTTGCCGCCCGGGACAGAAATGACCCGGCTTATCTGAAAGATTTCAATATTCCGGTCGGCAACGGCAAATATGTCCCGCTGGATCAGGTTGCCACCACCCGTTTCGAGACAGAGGACGGTTTGATCTACCGGCGTGATTTGAAGCCGATGATCTGGATACAGGCGGAATTGAATTCCGGCGACGTGACCGGGGATGATGTGGCGGAACAGGTTTATAGCAAGCTGGCGGATTTGCGCGCTGGTTTGCCGTTTGGCTACAGCATCGAGTATGACGGCGGCAAAGAAGACAGCATTAAGGCCGCAAAATTCATGTCAGAACCGATACCGGCCATGATCATTGCGATTATGATTCTCCTAATGATCCAGCTGCAAAACATTCCCAAAATGATTCTGACGCTGCTTACGGCGCCACTGGGCATTATCGGCGTAGCGGTCGGATTGTTTTTTACCAACAGTCCGATGGGCTTTGTTGTACAACTGGGCATTTTGGCTTTGGCCGGGATTATTATGCGCAATACCATTATATTAATGGACCAGATTGACCAATTGCTTGAAGCCGGCGAACCCCTCTGGGACGCCATTATCGATGCCACCGTCATCCGGCTGCGCCCCATCCTTCTGACTGCGGCAGCAGCGATTTTAGGGATGCTCCCCCTGGTTTCAAGCATCTTCTGGGGCCCGATGGCTGTCGCCATTGCGGCGGGGCTAATGGGCGCCACTATCTTAACCTTAGTGGTACTGCCGGTCATGTATGCCGCCTGGTACAAAGCCCAGCCTACTATGGATAAGCAAAATTCCTTAAATGCCAGTTCTGCCAATCATTCTGTTTGATTTGTCAGTTGCCAGGAAACCTTTGGGCTACTGACTATATTGATAAGGAGTTGATCATTATGGAAGTTCCGTATAAGAAAATTTTAGTTCCGGTGGATGGTTCCAGCCACGCGCTCAGGGCATTGTCGCATGCAGCGACGCTGGCCCGTTGCCTTGCCGCTGAAATCAGCATTCTTTATGTATCGGTGCTATCACAGCAAGTCCCTCTGTATGACCAGGTTAAGGGAGCCAAAATCCCGCCCAACGCTTCTACCGATCCCGCAAACTATGCTAAAACAATCCTGGCAGAAGCAAGCAAACAAGTCCCGGCTGACATTTACGTTCAAACCCACAACGAGCTTGGCGAACCACGCACTGCCATTACCGACTTCGCTACGCAAAACGGCTATGACATTATCGTCATCGGCTGCCGGGGTTTAGGCGCGATTTCCGGCTTGCTCCTGGGGAGCGTCAGCACTTATGTTCTCCATCATGCCCCATGCCCGGTTTTGGTTGTTAAATAGTTGCTTTTAGCCACACGTTCCGCTACGATTGATAAGGTTTTCCGCCAGGTATCTCCGGTACTATTCCCTGAAATATAACATAACAGCGGAAGCAGGCACCCCAAACCGGGGCCTGCTTCCGCTGTTTATTGTTTCGCTTTTACATGGTTTAGTGCTGTCAGAAACTTGATCATGTCCGCGCACTGACCGCTAGATCTTTTTTTCTATCAATTCTATATTATAGGTTAAACTTTCTAGTGTTTTAAATATTAGACCCCTCATATATACCTCATGGTAACTTGTGGATATGAAAAGAGACGGCATATGTTCTTGGGGAATGAAATTTAGACAACTGGCGCGAATTTCATCCAGCATTTCTGTTGCAAATAGATCACCTACCATCATAATAGACGACGGGTTAATTACTGCAATAAAAGAACAAATTGTCTTAACGACCAGAGGGATAAATCCCTCATTACTATTTAATTGCTTAAGTTGCTCTTCCCTTGAACAATCATAAGGCAAAAATGATATCTCACCGGCAAAGCCAGTACTTCCCTGGAGTATACGACCATCAACAATAATTCCTGCCCCCGGATAGTTCTTTTTGGAAAAGTGTATGGTTACAATTGTTTCTTCCTGATACCCCTGATTATGGTAAAAACCCAAAGCGGTGAGGTTCGTGCCATTGCCAATTGTGATTTTCAACAGATACTTTTCTTTTAATAGCAGCCCCAAAGGGATACCTACCAGTTCGTCAATATCACAAACGCCAACGACGCCCTGATTAACAAGCCCGGGCACGCCAATACCCACCGCTTTGATGTTGGTATATCTTTCAATCAATTCATCAATTACATTTTCAATTTTTTCATAAGTAATTTTCTTTTGTACACAGCATTCTTCAAGAATTTCCCCCTTAAGATTTACTACTGTATAAGTGATAGTATGTGCGCCATTTTTATTATACATATAGATACAGGCTATTAGAGAATAGTTTGCGTTAAATGTATATCGCCGGGCAGGCCTCCCACTGTAAGACGGTGCTAGTTCGTCTGCTAAAACTTCTCCCGTTTCTACCAATTCATTAAGTATAGTATTACAAGTTGCTACACTTAAACCTGTTGCCTTAGCAACATCTTGTTTTGTACCAGTCGCTAGGTTTCTTAGCGTATTTTTAACAAGTTCTACGTTAATACATTTTATTTGAGCTGAGTTACTAGTAATCTGCGCCATAATACCTCCTTTGTAAATGAAACTCGTGTAGCTGGCTCCAAACAGTTATGTGATATTCCTATCATTTATTTTAGCACAATAACATTATTATATCAGTTATTATAAGTATTGACTAAACCATATATTTACTATACAATTTAATAGTAATTTTAAACATGTTTTGTAGTTTAAAAATTAATCTATGCAACCGAACCAGCAACAACAGCACAAGGGAACTTTTTACGACACGTTTAATAGGGGGTATTCTCTTGAACTATTTAAGTACAAATGCAATGTCCAGCCGTTTACAAGGTATTATTTTACTGGTAGTTACCGCCATTTTATTGAGTACCAGCGGCTTTGTCATTAAGTCGATTGAATGGAATCCGATGGCGATAGCCGGTGCCAGGAGTGCTTTTGCTGCAGTTGTTATTGCTATTGCGTTTCGACATACCAAGCTCCGCTGGAATTGGGTTTTGGTCTCCGGCGGATTAGCGTATGCGATTATGTTGATGACTTTTGTGACAGCCATTAAAATGACAACTGTCGCTAATGCCATTTTACTGCAATACACCAGTCCGGTCTTTGTTGCCATTTTGGCAGCAATCTTTTTAAATGAAAGGCCGAATCGATATGATTGGCTGACCATTGTCCTGACAGTTAGCGGTATGGTGCTCTTTTTCCAGGATAAGATGTCAGAAGGCGGTTTCATGGGTAACATTCTAGCTATAGGCAGTGGTGTGGCGATGGCCGTTATGACTGTATGTATGCGCCAGCAAAAAGACGGGAGCCCCTCTGGTGCCGTTTTATTAGGCAATGTACTTACTTTTATCTGTGGATTACCTTTTATGTTTGATGATTCCCCCGGAATGGAAGGCTGGATGGCTCTCCTCGCATTAGGATGTATTCAACTTGGCCTGGCCTATGTCTTATACTCAATTGCTATAAAGCTGGTAAGTGCTCTGGAGGCTTCGATCATTACGATGATTGAACCAATCCTCAATCCGTTATGGGTCTTTTTCATCCTGGGAGAGACCCCTGGCTTTTGGGCGCTTATTGGTGGTGGTGTTATCTTAACGGCGATCGCTGTCAGGTATATAGTTCCTGCGTTAAAGCCGCCGAATGCAATGTCCCAGGGACATTCTAAGTAAAAAGAATACCGGGAAGCTCAGGCTCTATTGACGTATTTTTAATAAACAATTTTTAATAGCTTTATGCCATTACGAAAAAGCTATTAGACCTCACACGATTATAGTTTAGCAACAATCAAAAAAGACGGAAACAGACGATAAATTCTGAAAGGAGAATGATATATGATATTTAGAAAAGCAAATAAAAAAGAAACCCCTCTCCTTTTGCAAGAAGGATATCAAGAGTGGAGTAAAAATAGAACTTTTGAGCAATATTGTCTTGACAACAGTAAAGATGATGCCATCGGCACAAGATATGTCATCGAAAAAAACGGTGAAATTGTAAGTTCTTTAGTATTGATTCGCTTTAAAAATATCAATGGAATGGAAGTTTACGGCTTAGGTTCCATATTAACTTCAAAAATACATAGAGGGAATGGATATAGTTTCGAACTCATAAAAAAATGTATTAATTTGATACATTCATATAATACAATTATTTTTCTATACTCGGATATAAATCCAGGTTTTTATGAAAAACTAGGTTTTCGCATATTACCGGATAAATTTCAGAAATATGGTAGCAGTGTTTGTATGGCCTATTATCAGGATGATATATGGGATAGGTTACTAAGTACAGATGTTGATGTTATACCTAACTATTTTTAAAAGTTAGTGTTCTTCGGAAAAAAAAGTCCTTGGGGGATCACTTCTGCTTTAACTGTTAGGTCCAATTCTAAAATCAACTGAAATTAGTATTCTATTGGCTTCCGATTCTCCTTTAGAAAGGATATGGAACGCCCTATCACAGCCATTATGGAAGCATCCTGTAATACGGCTTATTGGGGATTTGACAATTTTTTTTAAATATGCTATGGTAAATTAAAATATTAAGTAATTTGGGTGAACACCTACCGCAAACAAAGGTTTTTTGCGTTTTTTTTTTTGTGTGGAGAAGTGATATATAATGTTTGATTTATTTTGGCCTATTGTTGTTGTCGTAACAGCAAATACTCTATATAATATCAGTGCGAAATTAACGCCAAATGAAGTACATCCTCTCGCATCACTTTCTATAACCTATTTGATAGCTGCTTTATTATCAGTGTTATTATTTGTTATTACAAGTGAGAATAAAAATATAATAACCGAAATACAAAAAACTAACTGGACTGCTGCAGTTTTGGCATTTTCAATCGTTGCACTTGAATTCGGGTATATTTATATTTACAGAGTTGGTTGGACTGTTAGCACAGGTTCACTTGTAGCAAACATCAGTCTAGCCTGCATTTTATTGGTTGTTGGTGTCTTTATATATAAAGAGGTTGTTACGTTCTATCAGATTTTGGGGATGGGTTTATGTACCATTGGCCTCTTGTTAGTAGTTAAAATCATAAATTAATTTATAGCAATCTTCTTCTGATCATGTCATAAAATTCGGCAATGCAACAGCACTAAGAGCAGAGCCCGCTCTGCTAATTACTCATATGGAGCAAGGGGGCGTTCATTTTGCTTCTCACCCCCTTTATTCTCTGAGGCAAAACAAAAAAAAGCGGAAGCAGGCACCCCAACCAGGGGCCTGCTTCCGCTTTTTTTTGTTTCGCTCTTACAGGGTCTAGTACTGCCAGAGCTGGATGGTATTGTGGGTGCTCATACTTGATGGTCTTTGCATAATTTTGAAAACAATTTGTCTCGGCACATAATTGCGTCAACAAAATGGAAAACTATTACAAAACAGGAGGTAAAATCATGCAACCTTCAAATCAGGAATACGGTGAAATGGTCAAGAAGGCGTCACCAAATTCCAAACACTACAAAACCCTGTCTGCGGCCTTTGTAATAGGGGGGCTTATCTGCATGCTTGGTCAACTATTTATCGACTGCTATACAGCCTGGGGACTGGATCCGGAGCTCTGCCCAGGGTTGGCTTCGGCTACGCTGGTGGTGCTGACCGCGCTGTTGACCGGCTTAAACAAATTCGACGACATCGCTAAGCATGCTGGCGCGGGCGCGCTGGTACCTATCACAGGCTTTGCCAACGCGGTGGCCGCGCCAGCGCTTGAGTTCAAGACTGAGGGAATGGTGTTGGGAGTCGGTGCCAAAATGTTCCTCATCGCGGGACCGGTGATCGTCTACGGCATCGCTGCGAGCGTCGTTTACGGCGCCATCATATGGCTTTTTAAACTTTTTTAGGAGACTGCTATGTCCATAAAACAAGGAAAACAAACCTTTCTGACCGAGCGCGGGCCGTCGGTGCGCGCGTTTGCGTCGCTTGGAAGCAAAAAGGAAGCGCAGGGGCCGATGGCCTCCTGCTTTGACATCCTCAACCCCGATTCCACCTTCGGTCAGGATTCGTGGGAAAAGGCCGAAAGCCGCATGGTCACCATAGTGGCCCAAAAGGCGCTGGAAAAGGCGGCGCTTTCGCCCGCCGACATCGACTGCGTCTTCGCGGGGGACCTTCTCAACCAATGCATGGGCTCAACCTTCGGCTTGCGAGATATGGGCATTCCGTTGCTGGGCATCTACGGAGCCTGCTCCACTATGTCCGAAGGGTTGCTGCTCGCGTCACTCTTGGTCGATGCCGGTACTGTGCGCCACGCTATGGCGCTAACCTCATCGCACTTCTGCACTGCCGAGCGACAGTACCGCTTTCCTCTGGAATACGGCTCGGTGCGTCCCCCTTCCTCTCAATGGACGGCTACAGCGGCGGGCGCTGTCATTTTAGAGGACGGAACGCAGCCGCCCTATGTGCGGGCCGTGACGATCGGAACCATCCAGGATAAGGGGGTTACTGATCAGAACAACATGGGGGCGGCGATGGCACCTGCCGCTGCCTCAACGCTCGCACAGTTTTTCTCTGACACCGGCAGGACGCCCGAAGAGTTCGACATCATCGCTACCGGCGATTTGGGCCTTGTAGGCTCGCGGCTTTTTCTCGAGCTGCTCTTGGCTCAGGGAATCGACATAAAATCCCGCCACAACGACTGTGGCCTGATGATCTATGACCGCACAAAGCAGGACGTCCACTCAGGTGGCTCGGGCTGCGGCTGCTCGGCATCCGTACTGTGCTCTTTTTTTCTGCCAGCACTGCGGGAAGGAAAGATGAAGAATCTGCTGTTTATGGCTACCGGCGCGCTGCACTCGCTCACCGCCGTCCAGCAGAAAGAATCCATCCCCGGCATCGCCCATCTGATTTGGCTGTCGGGTAAAAAAGGCGGTGCGGACGTATGAACGAAACAATTTTGCATTATCTCAAGACTTTTTTGGTGGGAGGCGGCATTTGCCTTGTAGGCCAGCTTCTCATCAATTATACCAAGCTGACCCCTGCGCGCATCCTTGTATCCTTTGTCGTACTGGGAGTCATCCTCGGCGGGCTGGGTGTCTACCAGCCGTTGATCGACTTCGCAGGGGCCGGTGCCACTGTGCCACTGACGGGCTTCGGCGCACTTTTAGCCAAAGGCGTGCGCGAAGCGGTGGCCGAGCATGGCCTTATCGGTATTCTGATGGGCGGATTTACCGCCTGTGCGATGGGTGTCACCGTTGCACTGATGTCGGGTTTGGCCATCACGCTGGTCTTCCGCTCGGGGGACAAATCCTGACGTATCAAAAAACAAACCGTTAAAACCATGACTCATGGCTCTCGTAACTTTACGAGGGCCTCTTTTATGCCTATGGCGAGACGACTGGGATATCGTATTTCCTATTCTTGACAAAGGCACCTCTTTATGCAATAATATCAGCTAACGATCGTTAGCCAATGTTTTTTTTAAGAAAGGATGAACTGGAGTGAATGATTCCTCATGTGCAAAAAAGAAAAGCAGAGCACCAACCGCTAAACAATTGCTTTTCACCACGGCGTTAGAGCATTTTTCAAGAAATGGATTTGAGGGGGCCTCGTTAGGACAGATCGCTACTGATGTAGGGATTAAGAAGCCTTCGATTTATAAGCACTTTAGTAGCAAGGAAGACTTGTTTATTAAGGTGTTGCTTCATACGGAACATGAGGTCAAGCGACGAATCATGCGGTACTTTACCGATCATCTCAAGGAAAATGGTCTTAAAGAAACCCTGCAAGCCTTTCCCCACTTCCTGCTGGAAGAGTATGAAAAGGAATTGAGTTTTTGTTTTTTGCTGCGGCAGGCGTTTTTCCCTCCGCAGATGCTTACCCGTGATGTTTTGGAAAAAATCACACCTCTGCTGGATTCTTTTGAAAAAATGTTAACCAGACGCTTTAAAGAACTCGCCCCCGATATGCTTCTTTCCCAACCGGCTGCCGCTTCATTGGCTTATATCACAATTATTGACGGCATCCTGGCGGAAATGCTCTATGCAGGGATGAACAAGGCCCAGAGAAGGATTGATGCTGCCTGGCCTATTTACTGCAGAGGCGTCTTTACTCCTGACAAACTGCTTCAGAGTACTGTAAAAAATTGATAGCAAGGAGTTATGCGTTATGAACCGCTACTGGATTTATGTTCTTATTGGCAGTCTGGCGGAAGTTGCCTGGGTTTCGGGGCTTAAGCATTCTTCCTCCCTTGGCGAATGGGTGATGACTGTTCTTGCCGTTTCTTTCAGCTTTATACTCATTCTTATAGCGTCAGGCAAGCTGCCAGTGGGAACGGTTTATATTGTTTTTACCGGTATTGGTACTGCCGGCACTGTTGCCGCCGAAATGCTTCTATATGGCGAGCCTTTTCAGTTTGTTAAAGTGCTGCTAATTACCATACTTCTGTGTGGTGTTATCGGGCTGAAATTGATAACCAGCCAGCCGCAACCACAAGAGCAGGCAGCGGAAGGAGGCGATAGTTGATGGCCTGGATTGCATTAATTGGTGCCGGATGTTTTGAGGTGCTTGGCGTAATTTGTATGAGGCGTGTAGTTCTGCGGAAAGACGCTGCGTCCTTTGTATGGTGGGTGTTGGCATTTGCCGCAAGCTTTATCCTGCTCGCCGTTGCCATGAAAGGCATTCCCATGTCAACCGCATACGCCGTTTGGATGGGAATCGGCACCGTCGGTACTGCACTGACCGGGATGATCCTTTATAAAGAACCCCGCGAATGGCGCCGCGTTCTTTTTATTGCCATGATTATATGCTCGGCAATCGGTTTGAAATTGCTATTATGAAACGGCTGGCAAACGCCCCTTGCTGCGATGATGCATATGAAAAACCGGCACTTACAACAAATGGACGGTAATCGCTGCTTGATCGTGTGATGAGGAGGAGGAGAAAAACCATGTTTTAAAAAATGGCTTTAAAATTATTGTTACGCAAATGGAAGCGGGGAGGTTTTAACGTCGTATTTTGGGATGGCGAACAAGAAGGTTACGGCGATGAGCCGCCGTCCTTTACCATTACGTTCATACGGGAGCCGCCTCTCACAATTACCAGTGATGTTGATGCCGTACTGTTGCTTGGGGAAGCCTACATGGATGGCATGATTGAAATTGAGGACTCAATGGACGAAGTTTTGCGGGTCATTACCCTTAACAGTCATCTCCGGGCAAACGTGAGTATAAATAAAAGACTAAAGACCAAGTCTGATTCCGCCGCCCAACAAGAGAATATCCATCATCATTATGATCTGGGCAATGACTTCTTCAAACTATGGCTGGATGAGACTATGAGTTATTCCTGCGCTTATTTTAAAACGCCTGACGATTCTTTGACCCAGGCCCAGCTCCAGAAAATCGATCATATCCTCAAAAAAATAGATCTCAAGCCCGGTGAACGGCTGCTGGACATCGGCAGCGGCTGGGGCTGGCTCATTATCAAAGCCGCACAGCAATACCAAGTGCAGGCCACCGGAGTTACCCTAAGCCTGGAGCAATACCAGGGCACCAGGCAGCGTATCAAAGAGCTTGGTTTGGAACAGCAGGTGGATGTCCAGTTGGCAAACTACCAGGATATTGAATCAAGCCGGCCCCGCTTTGATAAAATCGTCAGTGTCGGCATGTTTGAACACGTAGGCCAGGAAAACCTGGCGAACTATATGCGTAAAGTTGACGAGCTGCTGGCACCTGGCGGGATATCGTTATTACATACGATAACCGGCATGGTTGAAGAAACCAGCAATGCCTGGATTGGTAAATATATCTTTCCCGGCGGCTATGTGCCTTCATTAAGGGAAACCGTCTGGTTACTGCCCCAATTTGATTTTCACCTGCTGCATGCCGAAAGCCTGCGCCTGCACTATGCGATGACGCTCGACCGGTGGTATAAAAACTTCGCCGGACAGCTTGCGGCTGTCCGGGCCAAGTATGATGAACGCTTTGTCCGCATGTGGAGTTTGTATTTACGCAGCTGCGCTTCCGCTTTTCGGGTTTCCGGGCTGGATGTGTATCAGTTACTGTTTACCAAAGGTTTAAATACAAACCTTCCGTTAACGTATCAGCATCTTTACCATGATGCAGTATAACCTTACCGGAAACAGCTTTATAGGCAATAAGGGGGAGAATTAATATGATTAAAACCATTCTTGTGCCTGTGGACGGCTCAGAGAATTCCCAGCGCGCTCTGACTTATGCTATTTATCTGGCCAACCAATGCAACGCATCCATTCACCTGCTGCACGTTGTCAATTTAGATACCGCCCTGGTCCTGACCACAGGACAAACCAAAGGACACTATTCATTCCTGAAGGAAGTGAAGGATGCCCTTAAGGAACAGGGGGAAAAGATTCTTGACGAGGCTGCGGCTAACATACCGCCTGCCGTTCATCACAATCTCACGCTCGAAACAGGAGCGCCCGGCCAGCTTATCCTTGATTGCGCCGGCAAATACAAAGCTGATGTAATTACGATGGGCAGCCGGGGGCTTGGGCTGATAAAAGGTTTGTTTATGGGCAGTGTCAGTAACCATGTGATGGGCCAGTCTCCGATACCGGTATTGATCGTTAAGTAAAATATCAATATACCGTCCAATCTCTTATTAAACTACTGGTTATTGTCCGAAAAAATGGCTGGCCTTAAGGCCGGCGCTGACGATATGCGACAAGTAAAATAATCGTTCACAGATAAAGCAGTATCCCGACTGGAGCGGGATACTGCCCTTCTGGCCTCTTAGCATAATTGACAAAAACACATGACAAAGTTGCTTTACGGCTTTTTATGATTAAGGTATGGCTCATCATTTTTCTATTGCCCTGGTAGCAAGTATGATAAATGTAATTCGTTATCCTGCGGGGTGAGATTCATTTACGCGTCGGTTTGTCCGGCTAAACCCTGAGCTGCCTTGGCGGCAAATTCGATGGCGGCGGTCATGCTGCCGCTGTCGGCAATCCCTTTGCCGGCGATGTCAAACGCGGTGCCGTGGTCAACCGAACTCCGGATAAACGGCAGCCCGACAGTCACATTGATACCTGAATCAAAGCCCAGAAGCTTAATGGGAATATGGCCTTGATCGTGGTACATAACGACTACGATGTCAAACTCTTTACGCTTTGCCGCCCGGAAGAAAACGGTGTCCGGCGGGATGGGGCCGCTGGCGGCAATGCCCTCCTGCTGCGCCGCTTCCACGGCGGGAAGAATTTCGTCGATATCCTCACGCCCAAACAGGCCATTTTCACCGGCATGGGCGTTGAAACCGGCTACCGCGATGCGCGGCTTTTCCAGGCCGAGCAGCCGCAGCGTACGGTCAGCAAGCCGGATGATCCTGAGGACTCGGTCTTTTTTAATCAAATCGGCTGCCTGCCGCATGGAAACATGGGTAGTGACATGGATGACCTTAAGGTCGTCGCTGGAAAGCATCATGGCATAATCGTTGGTCTGGCTGAGCTCACCTAATATTTCTGTATGGCCCGGGAAGTGATGTCCGCCTTTGTGCAGCGCCTCTTTGTTGATCGGCGCCGTAACAATGGCAGCCACCTTTTGGTCCAAAGCCTGCCTAATGGCACCTTCAATATACTGGTAAGCCGCATGACCGGCACGGCCGTCTACCTGACCAAAAGGCAGATCGGCCGGTACATTGGCAAAATCAAGTACGTCAATAGTACCGTATTCATACAACCCGTTTTGCGGCTCAGCGGTGGCATGAATTTTCGCCAGGCTGTTCACAATCCCGGCCGCCATAGCCATTCTCCCGGCATCACCAAACACCAGTGGCCGGCATATCTGGTAGATTTGTTGATCTGCCAGTGCCTTGACAATAATTTCCGGGCCGCAGCCGGCCGGATCACCCATCGTAATGGCAAGAATCGGAAGCTGTTCTTTACTCATTAGCCAATCACCTTCTTTGCTCCAGTTTTTTCACTGCTTTTACCAGTGCGTCAGGCGCACCGAATGCTCCGGCTTTAGTAACGACCAATAGTTGTTTCCCCTCCCGGGTGGTCATGGCACCAAGCGGAATAGCCGGTGTCACTTCTTCCAGAACGCGGATGCCGGTGACACCCAGGGCGTTGCATACAGCCACAGCCGTATCGCCGCCGGTCAGAACCACTCCGGAAATATCCTGCGCCCGCAATATTTCGGCGCCAATCCAGCCAAGAATCTGGGCCACTTTTTCGCCGACCGCTACCTGTGACATACCCAGCTTTTCCCCGGCAGTCTGTGTCTGCTGCACCGTGTCGGCCTTGTAACCGGAGACCAGAACAATGCGCCGGCCTGCGGACAGGGCCTGCTGCACCTGCTGTAGGGTCGGATGCGGCTGGCCTGCCTGCCAGGACAAATACCCGGCAACTTCCAGTTCAATCATCTCATAGCCGGAAGCCACCAGCTGTTCTACCTGACCACGCGTCACAGAACTTACACTGCCGGCAATAACAAAAGCCGGCTGGCGGGTTTCTGGTTCTGCCGCCCATTGAAACAGCTGCGGCAGCACTTCGGCAAGTCCGGCAGACCCGGACCAGAGGATTTTTTCTGAAAGGCTGGCTGCCGCCTGTGCAACAATAAGAAAGTGCTCGTCCTGCCAGGCATCTGAGCTGATAATCCGGCAACCGTCATTCAGATGCCGGCGCAGGGCCTGTACAATGCCTTCCTGTCCCTGTGATATATCGGCAAAATCAATATGACCGACCTTGAGGCCTGTCTGCTTTCGCAATAGTTCGGGCAGCATGGTTTCGTAAACAGGGGTTTTCGGGTCACGGGCAATTTCGGTAGTGGAGAGCGGCGCGCCATTGAGCAGATAATTGCCCCCCACAGTTATGCGCCCGTTTTTGGGGAAAGCAGGCATAACCAGGGCAAAATCATGCAGGTTCAAGTCAAGAATAGCTTTAATTTCCATACCAACATTGCCCCTCAGGGTCGAATCCAGCTTTTTATAGTATTGGCCAAATCCGGCTGCCGCCGCTTTTTGGGCGGCTTGCTGTACCCTTGCATAGGCTTCCGGGGCGGGAACGGCGCGGCTGTTTGTATCAACTACGATAATATCGGCCATGGCTGTGGCATTGAGCGCCGCATCATTCAGCAGCACCTCCGTATGCAAGCCCTGCCGGGCGAACTGTACCCCGGTATCGTTGGCACCAGTCAGGTCGTCGGCGATAACGATCATCCCTTTGCTTGTTGCTTTCAAATCGCTTCCTCCTTATTATGATGATATGGCAGTTCAGTCAGACTGATTACGATATTGCCGCAGGGCTGTACGCGATTGATTTACTCCCGCGATAGCCGGCTCACCAATTTGCAGCGCCATCATAACATACAAAATATCAATGACGACAAGCTGAACGATGCGGGAAATCATAGCATCTGAACGCATTTTCGTTTCA
>POVV01000712.1_pt1 | contig 18005 bp, 11 predicted proteins | sample 1560271 | NCBI WGS metagenome assembly POVV01 (sample SAMN08337232, study PRJNA429181) | Bioreactor metagenome, whole genome shotgun sequencing project. | biome: cows' rumen and soil; feature: anaerobic; isolation source: anaerobic chemostat enrichment culture, galacturonate as sole carbon... | reverse complement strand
CCAGTGTACTTCTGTCAGGCTTTATGTTTCCCCGGGAAGCCATGCCCCAGCTCTTCTACCAGTTGGGCCATCTGCTGCCGCTGACCTTTTACCTGGAAATTCTGCGCGGCATTGTGCTCAAAGGAATTGGTATCAATTTCTTATGGTCGCAGGTGTTTGCCCTTATTGTCTACATCCTGGTTGCATTGTCTATCAGTATTGTAAAATTTCAAAAGAAAATTGCTTAAGCTGCAAAGGCAAGGGGTTTTGGGAATTTTTCAGGGACAAGGGACCTGTCCCCTTGTCCCAGGTGCAATAAAAATAAGAATCAGGCTGCATAATTGGCAGCCTGATTTTTTGCTTTGTCTCTTCTGTGGCGCATTAATTAAAAACGCGATACTTTGATTTAATTTTACTTGGTCACTGCATCAGCCCCGGCCTTACTGCTTCACACAGACCATGGCTTTTGGCAGGAAGTTATCCTGGGTGTTTGCTGCCAGGATTTTGTCGGCATCGGCTTGGCTGATAATGATATTAATATTATGGTCGCGAAGGCCGAGAGCTTTAACGACAATCGGCGCAATGCCGGCACGGGACTGACCAAATTCAAGCGCCCGGAGGTCTTCCGGAGTGCACATATAGTCCATCATGCCATAGGAGACGACATACTCGGGAATGAGATTGACATGGCCGTAGATGGCGCGGCCGGTATCATCGTAAATGACAGGTGACATAGCCCGAACTAATGGCAGGCCGGTTACATCAACGACCAGGCCGGTATATGCCGGGAGTATTACCGGTGCGTAGGCCGCGGAGGGCATCGGCAGTGGCACGGGGGCAGCGGGTTTGATGGCATCGGTAATAATTTCTGTTAGGCCGCCTCGGCCAAACAGATTAATACTCAGGGTTACTTGATATGAGCCATCGGCCAGCAGCTGTTCATCGACAATTTTAGCGCCTTTGATAATGCCGGTTACTTGGGTCTTAACCGTGTCGCTGGTAGTTTCGAAGTTCTGCACGGTAGTTTCGGCGGTAACTTTGACAGCTTCGATGGTTTCCAGGAGATTGCGCTGCGCATCGACGATAGCGGCCCGTCTGGCCATAAGCCGGGCTTGTGCCGGGGATTTGGCCAGGCGGGAGGGTATCCCGGTACCAATCGCTTCGACCACACCTTGCTCCCAATTGATAGAGCCATAGGCACCTATCTGGTCGACAGCGGCTGGCAATGCGTTTGCGTGAGTGCTGGCAGTAGCCGCAACTGCCGCCAGCGGCAATGCGGTGAGCAGCAGTGCGCAGACGATAAAATAGAACAATGATTTCTTGAACATGTGTATCCTCCTTGAAAAATTCATATTGCAATAATTGCATGAGTCAGTGTCAAAGGTAAACTTCATTAGGCAGTGTTTCTATTTTTGTATACTATTTCGCTCAATGGCACTGGTTTCCTGCTGCGAAAGAGGTAGTGCGGCCTAAACAAGCAAAAACCCGGAAAGTGTTCCCGGGTTTTTGTGTAGTAGGTTATTATTTTTAGAACATGCCTTTGCGCCATAGGCCAAAAGCGCTAAATGCGGTAACGCCAAAAGCGAATACCAGCGTGGCTGCAAAGCCGCCATGTATTTCACCCAACGGAACATCGACGTTCATTCCCATAAAGCTGGCAACCATCGTCGGAATGGCCAGAATAATGGTCATTGAAGCTAGGAATTTCATAACGCGGTTAAGGTTATTGGAGATAATCGAAGTGAAGGTATCCATCATGCCGCTTAAGATACGGCTATACATTTCAACCATTTCAATGGCCTGCTTATTTTCAATGATAACATCTTCCAGCAGGTCTTCGTCTTCTTCATAAATTTTGATAAGATGCTGTACTTGACTGGTAGAGCGGAGCCGGAGCAGCCGTTCCAGGACAATCCCGTTGGAACGAAGTGAGGCGGCAAAGTAGGTTAACCCTTTTTGCAGTTCTAACAGCTGAAAAATTTCTTCGTTTTGCATGGACCGGCGCAGGTAACGCTCAATTTCATCTGTACGGCGGTTAATCTGCTTCAGGTATTTCAGATACAAAGTCGCTGATTTGTACAAAAGCTGAAAGAGAAACCGGGTCTTTTTGAAGGTGCTGAAGGCCCGGGGATTATCCGGGTTGAAATCAGCCAATACTTCATTGGCCTCCAGACAGATGGTAATAATATATTCGGGAGTCAGGACAATACCCAGCGGCAGTGCGTCATAACTGTCATGAGCGCGCATAATCGGAATATTGGTGATAACCAGCATATGGTTTTCCTCAAGTTCAATACGGGAACGTTCTTCTTCGTCCAGGGCGGCTTTCAGAAAATCAAGCGGGCTGCCGGTGGCGGCGGCTACTTGTTCCAGTTCCGCGGGAGTGGGGTTAATAAGATTAAACCAGGCCCCTTTTTCCAGTGTGTGGAGAGTTAGTTCAGACAGGTGCGTACAGTTGCTGCGAAAAATTTTAAGCATAATTTCTCCCCCTTTCAAATGGTAAGGGGAATACAATTTCAAGCCTGAATTTATCAAACAGCCGGAATTTTAACAAAACCGATATGGTAGATAAGTCAGGCGAGCAAAATGGAATATTCCCCTAAATTTTATTAAATTGTACAAAACTGCCCCTCCAGGTCGGTCTACCTCCATTTAGCTCACCTGCCTTTGTATTATTAGTGATTATCTTTAAATAGCTCTATAAAGAATATAATTCTGTTTACGTTAATAGTCAACCTTTTTCTTTTCATTATAGAATGATACTTAATAGGAAGTTATATGTACTATTCTATTAATTGCTTTTTAAAAATGCGCACAATGGATAAAAATTACCGGCAGCTGTTTTGTTGACAATCCCTTGTAGCGTTTGCTATAATACTAAATGTGCCGGACGCGGAGGGGTGTCCGAGTGGTTTATGGAGCTGGTCTTGAAAACCAGTGATCCCGCAAGGGACCGTGGGTTCGAATCCCACCCCCTCCGCCATTAAGCAGAGAGCCGGGTTTTTAGGAGCGCGAGCGACGCGAAACCTTGTGCGAATTGCTTACGAGCGGTAGTGAGGAATATCTATATAATTGACTTACCATCAGGCTTTTGCTATAATCAAACTGTTAAGTGCGAAATATGGAGTGGTACTCAAGTGGCTGAAGAGGACGGTTTGCTAAATCGTTAGGGGTCGTGAGGCCCGCCAGGGTTCAAATCCCTGCCACTCCGCCAGTGAAATTAATGGCAGCTATCAACAAGGTAGCTGCTTTTTTCGTATATCCGGAAATTATAAATTTTGCGAATCGCTGAGGCTATATAGATGCCTGCTGTCTTAAGACGCGCTGGTTTTGCAATCTGCAACTACTTAGCGCGCAACAGTTTGCGTCGTATTACTTTTCTATCCTGCCTGAACCGGCAGCACCACCGAGCCTTCAAAGCTTCGCTCCTGTACCTGGATCGTAAACGTTCCGCCGCACTGCTCCACGCTGCTGCGTATACTGTCAAGACCCACGCCGCGTTCCGCGAAGCCGAGCTTGCTGGAAAGATAATTCTGCTCCTTGTCCTGCTGTAGCTGTCCGTCAAAGCTGTTGTCCAGCGCGATAACCAGCATGCCGCCCAGCTCCCGCAGCACAAGCCGCAGCCGCCGCTCTTGACCGTCTGGAACCCGCGCGAGAGCCTCTGCGGCGTTACGCAGGAGATTGCCAAGAATCGCCGTCATATGCAGCGGATCTATGGGATTGCGGCTGCCTAGCGAGATTTCAAAGCAAGTCTTTGCACCAAGTTGCTGAAAGATTCCCTGCCAATAGTTTACCAAAGCATTCACCAGTTCGTTTCCGCAGACAGGGGTGCTGTCCGAAAGTTCTCCTTGCTCCAGGAAACTCCTGGCATAGTTGGCGACAGCGCCATAGTCGCCGCGTTCCATCAACCCATCCGCATGCAGCACAAAGTCCTCAAGCTTTTGCTGAAAGCTCCGGGTGTTCTTCTCGATCTCCTCCAAGTTGGCGTAGTGCTCCTGCTCCACTTCACGCATCTCCTGGGTGATCGCCAAAATGGAGTTGAGCTGGCGGCGAATAATGACCTCCCGTACGGCATAAAGGGCGATCAGCGTCCCTGTCAGGCCTCCCAGGGACGCCGCAAGACGAACAAAGAAAGCCGGCAGCGTACGATCCTCGTTAAAGGGACTCGCCAAGATAGACAGCGCAAGAATCACAAAGGACAGGAAGGCAAGAGGAGGCCAAAGCCTCGGCACCGAGTGTTCCTCCAGCAACGGCGCGGCAAAACGTTCACTATAGAGCCACAGAAAGTAAAGACAAAAAACCATCTCCAGCAGCAGTACCAACCCGGTTTCAAAAAACGGCACCGGAAAAACCGGAACATAATACTCTACCGTATATGCGACATACATCAAAAAATGCCAAACAAGTCCCAAGGGCATAATCAAACAAACCTGTTTGCAAAAAGACACCCGCGTCATGGCACAAAGATAAAAGAAATATACCCAATAAAAAATAAATCCCACACGGGCGGAAAAAATATGTCCGTACCAAATTTGGCATAGGCACTCTATGGTAATAAGCAGCAGCAATCCCGCGAAAATCTTCGCAAAGGGATAGCGCAGATACCGGCGAAAGAGGTAGCAGCGCACTAGGTTGGCCGGAAGAATATGCGCGAACGTATAAAAAATGGTCGCCCAGACACTAAGTATCGGCCACTGGTGAATGATTTCCGCAGCATCTCCCAAAAATGTGTAGGACACTGGCCATCCTCCCTTGCAAGCAAATTCTTCTAGAAACGCAGCCCCGCTCCTTCCAGCAGGCTGCGCAAATACACCTTAAGCTCCGCGCCTTTCCGTGCCCGGGCCAGTGCCGCAACGGTCACAATATAATGGCGAAAATCATGGCGCAGCCGCCGCGAAGCTCGCCACCGCTCCAGCACTGTCTCATAACGCTGACGCTCCATGTCCTGCAATACCTGCACGCTGTTAAGCAGATGCCGCGTATACTCGCGGGAGCGGATACTGTGGCACAGATAGGCCATAATCTGTACGCAGGCAATGTTGGCCACCAGCAGCAGCCCGCGGGAGATAAACACGCGCGGCGCCGTCGACTCATGAAACGGGTCAATGAGTAACGCAATAAAAATCAGCATGGTCTCATACCCGGCCAGATATAGCCAGGGTTTTTTTTCCTGTACCGCCAGCAGCGGTGTCAGCACATGGCGGATATAGTACAGCGACGGCCCCAAAAACACCAAAAACACCAGCGCAATCACCAGGCCGCCCGTTGCATCCGGGATGTGCATAGGCCAAAGCGCCTCGGCGAGATTGGCGACGCTGAACGCCAACAGCGACAGCGGCACCGTCAGCAGTCCCACCGCCAACACCTTGCAGGGAAACTCACGAATCGCCCAGAGATCATAAACCAGATAGGTCAACTGGAACAGCAGGGAAACCCGCTGATCGTAGACTCCAGGGAGCTGCGCCTGCACTGCTCCCTCTAACGCTAAGAGGCAAAAATAGCCCAGTGCCGTTTTGCTGGCTCCCAGGCGGAGCTGCCGGCGAAACGTGTAAAAAATAAGCCCGTCAAAGGGCGCAATATGTATAAAGGTATAATAAAATCCCACAATTGCTTCTAACTGCATACCAACTCTCCCGCCTCACACGCCGCCGCTCTGTCAGCAGCCGGAACGAACCTTGCGAATGAGATATTCATGATACTGGCTGCGAAGTTCGCCATAACGTTTTCTTGAGATGGGCAGCCGCAGCTTCCCTGGCAGTGTGACGCCCTCCGCGTCCAGCGCCTGCACATAATCCGCATTCACCACAATCCCGCGATAGCAGGATATGAACTGCGTTTCTTGCAGCAGCTGTTCTGAGATGTGCGCCAAAGACATGCCGGAGTCCACCGCTGAACCGCTTTTTAGATGCAGCCGCGTCTTGCGCCCGACTGTTTCCAGATACAAGATATCGTCCAGTGGCACCCGAAGCTCAGTGTAGTCCACCGTCACATGCAGCTGTTTCTTTTTTGTCTGAAAAAAGCGCGTGCGCGCTAGTGCCGTCTGCAGCTTCTCCGGCGTCACCGGCTTTACCACATAATGAGCGGCGGTGACCTCAAAGGCCTCTACCGCATAGTCGCGGCTGGACGTCACAAATATAACCGCGCAGTCCTCATTAAACCGGCGCAGCACCCGAGCCGCCTCGACGCCATTATGCGGCCCCATGCAGATATCCAGCAGCACGATATCTGCCCGCGCCTTGGCCATATTTTCCAAAAAGCTCTTGTAGTTTGTAATTCCGCGAACCTCGGCAGTAACCGCCTGCTCCTCGCACAGTCTTCGCACCAGGCCGCAGAGCTTTTCTACCTCAGCGGCTTCGTCGTCGCATACCACAATCCGCATGACTATCCCTCTCTCTAAAAGTGTTTATATTTTATAAAATATAAACACTTTTTCATTATGATTTTTTTCTACAAAAAGCAGCTTTTTCCTTCCTTTCATCCAGAATTTTCGCTTTTCGCGCAAACTTTGCTTTCCTTTTTCCGCATTTTTGCTAGCCTGAACAGAATAGGGAGCAGTCTGTCTGCAACCGAAAACAGGTGAAATTGAGGGGGAAGTTTCTTGTTAAAACTGTCAAACAATGCAATACACATGCTGGTAAGTAAGTACAGAGCCGTTTTAAAGCAGATGCTTGTTAAAAACACTGCCGCCTTTGCGGCTTGCTGCGTGATGTTCGGCGCACCCGTAACGGTCAGTGCCGCCGACATCACGTACAGCGGCGACGCTGCGGCTTTGCAGACCGCGACAATCGGCGGCGCGACTTCGCCAAGCCTGATCGCTCCCGGCGCGTCGGACAATACTGTCACTGTAGACTTTACAGCCGGTGCAACTCCCTATCGGATTTTCGGCGGACTAAGCGATACGTTAGCGGTAACCGGCAATACTGTAAGCCTGATTAATGGCAGCATAACCAATAGCCTGTATGGCGGCTATGATGCGGCTGCCGTGAACGGCGCGGGTGCCGTGGGCAACACTGTAACCATTTCCAGCGGCACGATTGGCGGCCATGCCATTGCCGGCATGAGCCTGAGCGGGGCAGTCGGCGGCAACAGTCTCACCATGACGAGCGGTTCGGTGGCCGGCTATCTTTTTGGCGGCAACAGCAACGGCGCCGGTGCCGTCAGTGGCAATAGCGTGACTATGTCCAACGGCACAGCGGAATATATCTACGGTGGCAACAGCCTCACCGGCACCGTTTCCGGCAATAGCGTGACCATGTCCGGCGGCAGGGTGAATCAACAACTCTTTGGCGGCAACAGCAATCAAGGCAACGCCGAGAATAACAGTGTGGTTATCAGCGGTACCGCCCAAATCGGCGACAGCGTCTATGGCGGCGTGTCGTATGAGAATGGCACCGCCAGCGGCAATCGCGTGTTCATGTCCGATGGTACGGTGGGGAAAGATATTTTCGGCGGCAACAGTGACAGTAATGCCACTGACGGCAGCGGTGGCGCCATCGCCAACTTGGTTACCCTGACTGGTGGCAGTGTGGCCCGCAACGTCTATGGTGGCTATGATTGGGGCACTATGGGCAGCGGCAGCGCCGTGAACAACCAGGTTACACTTGCCGGCGCGGCCGTGACCGGCTCCGTTCTCGGCGGAGCTGCCTCCAACGGACTTGCCAGCGGCAATACCATCAATATGACTTCCGGTTCGGCTGGGGGGCAACTGGTGGGAGGACAAAGCCTGGGGGCAGGGAATGAGGCGAATGATAACCGGGTAACCCTCTCCAGCGGCACGGTGGGAACCTTCGTCATCGGCGGCCTAAGTGATGCAGGCGCCGCTTCCGGCAATATCGTAGAGGTGTCCGGCGGTACGGTTACTAACAGTGTGTTCAGCGGCCGGGTCAATAGCGGCAGCGGAACTACCCAGGGCAACCGGGTGATAGTATCTGGCAGCGCGGATATTTTAGACCATGCTGTTGGCGGCCTCAATTCCGTTGGCTCCAGTGTGGACAACACGGTGGAACTGACCGGCGGGCATGTGGGGACAAATGTCACCGGCGGTGAATCCACTAACGGCAATGTGGTAAATAATACGGTTGTTATTGCCGGCAGTGCGCAAATAGACGGTTATGTGCGGGGTGGCTGGACGGATACCGGCAATGCCACAGGCAATAGCGTCACTATGACAGGCGGTACAGTAGATAAAAATATATTTGGCGGCATATCCGTGTCGGCAGACGCCACTGATAACAAGGTCGTAATTACTGGCGGCACTTTCGACAGTAATACATATGTTGTAGGTGCGGCGGCCAATAATAGCGGCAATAGTTTGCGTAATAGTGTCACGGTTACCGGCGGTGTTATGAAAACGGTCACCGGCGGTGAGGCCTGGGGTACCGGCAATGTTGAGGGCAACCTGGTAATCATCTCAGGTGCGGCCGAGGCGGCTTTTGTTCATGGCGGCTATGCAAGCAATTCGGGTGATGCTACAGGCAACAGTGTAGTACTTGAAGGCGGTCTGGTTACAAGTGAAGTAATTGGAGGCTTTAGCCATAGCGGTTCAGCTAACAACAATAGGGTACTCGTATCAGGCACTGCTAAGGTGGGTGATGTTCTTGGCGGCGTCGCGGGCATGGGGGGCACTATGGGCGATGCTACAGGCAACAGCGTAGTGCTTGACAGCGGTCTGGTCAGCGGAAAGGTAGTTGGCGGCTCCAGCGATAGTGGTTCAGCTAACAACAATACTGTGACCCTTGGCCGTGATGTGCGGCTTGCAAGCACCTCCTCCGTCTTTGGCGGTAAAGGTGTCATCTCCAGCGGCAATACCCTGAACGTCAATGGTTTCACCGGAACCCTCAAAGAAGTCAACAGCTTCCAACAATACAACTTCCTCCTGCCTGCCTCCCTGCAGAGTGGCGTCACTGTTCTTACTGTTGCCACTCCAACAGACCTTACAGGCACTCAGGTGGCCATTACCGGCATCGAGGGCGGTACGCGTCTGGCTGCCGGTGACACCGTGACCTTAATCAGCAGCACCCAGGGTACTCCTGACAGCTACAGCGCGTCAAATATCCGGTCAGGTATTGCGCTGCTTTACGATTTTGACGTTGAGGCCGGGGGAACAGCGCTAACGGCAACTGTAACCTCTTCCAAGCTTAATCCTCAGACCAAGGCGTTAGCCGAAGGGTATGCCGCCAATATGGCATTTGTGAACCAGGGCGCTGACCTTGCCGGCGGAACCGGAATGGCGGACGCCATGGCAAAAGCCAAGGCGGCCAAGGGCGATATAGCTTCGTTCGGCGCAGTCGCCGGCGGTTCATCCCGCTATAAGACAGGTTCGCATGCCGATGTGGACGGCACCTCGCTCATGACCGGTGTTGTCACCAAGCGTGAGATAGAGAAGGGCGCCCTGGTCAAAGGACTTTTCCTCGAAGCAGGCTGGGGCAATTATGATACCTACAACAGCTTTGCCGGCATGTCCAGTGTCAACGGCGGCGGTGATACCAGCTACTATGGTCTGGGGGCGCTCATCCGCCAGGATAGACCGGACGGAGGCTATGTGGAAGGCTCGGCGCGGGGCGGAGAAAGTCGGACGACCTTTGGCAGCGGTGATTTAAACAACGTCTCTTATACCACTAACTCCGGCTATTACGGCGTACACATCGGCATCGGGAAGCTTAAAACCGAGGGCAGCCAGACGCTGGATTATTACGCCAAATATTTCTGGACACACCAAAACGGCAGCACCGTCAGGGCGGGTGGCGACATATTTAATTTCTCCGGTGTCGACTCAAGCCGCCTAAGGGGCGGGTTGCGCCTGAGCCAAGCAAGGCCTGACGGCAAAAGCACCAGCTACGTAGGCTTGGCCTATGAATACGAATTTGACGGCAAGGCTTGCGGGAGCGTCTACGGCATGGCCATGGAAGCGCCCAGTTTAAAGGGCGGCACAGGGATAGTAGAGCTGGGCATGAGCTTCAAAAGCCGCCCGGAAAGCAGTAACACCCTTGAACTTGGCCTCCAGGGATATGCGGGGAAACGGGAAGGTGTGACAGGGACAGTGCAGTTAAAAAGGGTGTTTTAAATAGGCGAATATGCATGCAAAATCAAGGCTTTCAGGGTTTGTTCCCTGAAAGCCTTTTTATTTTATTAGATAAGAATGCTTTGAGGGGTGCTTAAACGCCGGTATAAGGCTGGAGAGAAAAAAGGGGGCTTACTTTTGTCATTGCCACAAAAGTAACAAAAGGTCTAGGCCCGAAGCCTCTAAAAGCTGAAAAGCCAGGCGGCACTCCTAAAATCCGTAAACTCGCTGCGCTCAAACAGTACGGATTTCTTAACGGAATACCGCCCGGCTTTTCTCCTGCGGAACGCTTTTTCCGGCAAAGGGCCAGGGGTTACGGGAGCTATGAACGTTACGTGATTAAAGAAGCCCTCGCCGTTCCTTTCGTGCAAACTTTTCGCCTTTCGCGCAACCTTTGCTTTTCCTTTTTCGTATTTTTGCTAGTCTAAAAAAATAGGGAGCAGTCTGTCTGTAGCCGAAAACAGAAGATAAAACCTAAGAATTATCAAGGAAGGAACGGGCTATTATGGAGGAATACCAACTTGCCTTTGGCATAGACGCCAACTATGTAAAATACGCGGGCGTCATGATGACGTCCATTGTCTGGAACAATCCCGGCAAGCCCATCTGCTTCCATCTGGCCTGCGACGGGCTGGACGAAGATGACCGGGCGCGGCTGGAAACCTTCAGCAAACTCTACAGCCACACGCGCATCGAGCTCTACGACGTGCGCGAACAGTTGCAGGCGATAAAGCTCTTTGCCGGCACTGTGCCGGAGCGCCTCAACCGCACAGTGTTTTTACGGATACTGCTGCCTGAGCTGCTGCCTTTGGCGGTGCAGCGCATGGTGTACCTCGATGCGGACATGCTCTGTATCGGTGACCTTGACGCGCTGTGGCAGGCCGAACTGGCGGGGCGGGCTGTCGGCGCGCTCTTGAACCCCGGCAATCTGCGGCTGAGCCGCGCTCTGGGTCTTAAGCATACCCGCTACCTGAGCGCGGGAACACTCGTCATCGACCTGGCCAAATGGCGTGAGCAAAAGCTCACCCAGCGCGTACTGAACACCTACCGGCGGCATGGCGCGCGCTTTAGCCTGCTGGAAGAAGATGCGCTCAACCTGGTGCTGGACGGTGACTTTACCGAGCTGCCTGCCGAGTGGATCGCCTTCAGCGAAGCCTTCAATCCGCTGTTGCTGCGGCGACAGCCCGGCAATCTGCTGCTGCACTTCGTCAACGACGGCAAACCCTGGATTCGCTACTGCGCCCCGGAGATGGAAGAACTCTACTGGGGCTATGTGCGCCGCTCCCTCTGGTCGGACATGCAGCCGCTGGAACCCTGGGAAGTGAAGCTCGCCTTTCTTGCCGGCATCAACGCCAAAGAAAGCCGCCGCTTCGAAGACGCCGCCCATTACCTGAGCCTCGCCGGTGAGCGGCTGATGCAATACTATCTTGAGCATACCGGCCAAATCAAACCAGGAAAGGACTGACACCCCATGAAACGAACCACCAAGAAAAAACTTATCTGCGCCATGCAAGCACTGTGCCTTGGCAGCGGCCTGGTCGCCGCAGGACCTGCAGCACTCTGTGAAGCGGCGACAATTACCACGACGCAGACCTACAGCAATCAAGGCGCTACCATCAGCGACGACGTCAACATCGCCGACGGCTACATCTCTGTTCATTCAATAGAACCAATAGCGAATGTAAAACTTACGGGGCAGAATATTTACATCAATCAGGGCAGCAATGCTTATGCGCTCTTGGCAAGCGCCTCTAAGACTGGTTGCGGCAATGGCGGCACTAGCCAGATATACATTAATCAAAATGGCGCCAGTACAGTCCAAATTATTGGTAATTTGCAAACGAAAAGCCTTGACGGCTATGGAAGTACCCATATTCATCTGCATTTAACAAATGGCGATTCATATCTGGCGGGGATGCCAGATCGACAGTGGGGCTCGGTTAATGTATATTTAAACAACGGCGCCAACTGGTACATTCCGGAAAACGTCAGCACTTTTACGGGAACGATAGCTGGGGGGAATAGTGTATGTTTTGGCGGCGGCAATATCGACATTTACCATACGCTGCCCGGCACGGCGCGCAGCGCCGCTGCCGGGACACGCACCTTCAATGCTGCCGGCACTAACAACAGTCATGCTTTAACCTTGCAGTGGAACGGCGCCAACTTTGTTCTTTCCAGCGATATTCAACACAACCTGACAGACAAGGTCGCGCTTACCAAGGTCTCAGGCAATCCTCTTGATACGGTTGGAGCCGGCCTGGGACTAACCAACAACTACACCATCCAGATCGCCTACGACCCGGCCATGAGCACCGACGGTACCTATACGGCGACCGGCGATTTGACCATTCTCACCACCGACAATACCGGCGACACGGTGACGGCCAAGGACTACACGACCACCCGCACCGAGCTCGCCGGTCTGAAAACGGTGAACATCAAGCTCACGCCCACCCTCAGCACCACCGGCGGCGTGACCAAGCTTACCGCCCTCACTGTCAAGAATATCGACACCGACGGCCCGGCGGCCCTCATGGCCGGCGCGGCATCCGCCGCCCAACTAGCAGCCCTTGGCGCCTGGCGGGCGGAGAACAACGACCTGCAGCGGCGCTTGGGCGATTTGCGCTGGGATGAGGGCTCAGCCGGCACCTGGGCGCGCGCCTATGGCGGCAAAAGCCAGATCCACAGCGACGCCGGTGCGGATGTAAGCTACCACGGCATCCAGGTGGGCTATGACCGCGCCCGCGCTCTTGGTGACGGCAAGCTCTTCACCGGCTTGGCGCTCTCCAACATGAAGGGCGATACCGACGGCAGCGCCGGCAAGAGCGACCTTGATTCCAAGCTCTTCGGCGTTTATGGCAGCTATCTGGGGAAACGCGGCCACTTTATTGACGCCATTATCAAGTACGGCCGTCTCACCAATGACACCACGCGCAGCTATGACGGCGTAAACTACGCCGGCGACTACGACACCAACGGCCTTAATATGTCGTTGGAATACGGCTACCATAAGCAGCTTAATAACAATTTCTACCTCGAGCCGCAGGTAGAGCTGAACTATAGCCATCTGAACAGCAGCTCCTACACCATGACCGCGGGCGGCACTGCCGGCGCTTTTGTCCGCAACAACGCTGTGGACTCGCTCATCGGTCGCATCGGCATTAACGCCGGCCGCAAGACCAAGGACGGCAATGTCTATCTCAAGCTTTCCTGTCTCCATGAGTTCAACGGCGATACTGGCATGACTGCCGCTTATAGCGGCACCACCGTCAGTCGCGCCTCCTCCGGCAGCGACACCTGGCTGGAATACGGTATCGGCTTCAACCAGCGCATTGCCAAGAGCCAGAACCTCTACGGCGAGATTACCCGCACCGCCGGCGCCGACAAGGTCAGCGACAGCTGGAAAGCCAACCTGGGATGGAGAAACAGCTTTTAAATCGCGCCGCCATCCTTCGTAACTCCCGTAACCACCCGGCCTTTGCCGGAAAAAACGTTCCGTAGGAGAAAAGCCGGGCGGTATTCCGTTAAAAAATCCGTACTGTTTGAGCGCAGCGAGTTTACGGATTTTAGGAATATCGTCCGGCTTTTCAGTTTTTGGAGGCTTAGGGCCTAGACTTTTTGCTTACTTTTGTGGCAATGATAAAAGTAAGGCACTTCTCCTTGTATTCTATTGACTTAATTTAAGGCCGTGTATCACTGTCCTGGTGTATCCCTTACTAGGGATTTACCTCAACCGCCATTTTTCATTTCTTTCGTGCAAACTTTTCGCCTTTTGCGCAAACTTTGCTTTTTTTCTCCCGTATTATCGCTATTCTGAAAAAATAGGGAGCAGTCTGTCTGGCGGCAAAAGCTTTTAGCACGTTGTAAATAGAAGATAAAACCGCAAAAAATATACAGAAAGGAACGGCTTCGCATGCAAGAATACCAAATTGCCTTCGGCGTAGATGCCAACTATGTAAAATATGCGGGCATTGTCATGACGTCCATCGTGCTGAACCATCCGGGGCAGCCGGTAACCTTTCATTTGATCTGCGACCGCCTGCTGGTGGAGGATAAGGAAAAACTTGATACCTTTACGCAACTGTACCGCAACACGCGCATTTTTATCTATGATGCGCACGAAATGCTGCAAAAAATACCGCGCGTCTCGGACGCGGTATCACCGGAGCGCCTGAACCAAACGGTGTTTTTGCGGGTGCTGATGCCGATGCTGCTGCCTGCCGAGCTTACGCGCGTCATCTATTGCGATGCCGATATGCTTTGCCTGGGGCGGGTGGATGAGCTTTGGCGGCTGGACCTTAAGGGCCAGCCGCTGGCAGCCGTGATGGAAGGCGGGCATGAAGAGAAAGCCAAACGACTGGGGCTGCGGCGGCAACGTTATTTTAATGCCGGCTTTATGGTTATTGACCTTCCACGTTGGCGACAGCTGTGCCTGACGCCTAAGGTGCTGGACTGCTACCGACAGCAGGGGGCGACGTTTTCCCTGCTGGAGCAGGATGCCTTAAACAAGGTGCTGGACGGCGATTGGCTGGAGATCAGCCCTTATAAGGTCTACCTGATGGACGCGTTTGATGAGGAGCACATTACGCCGATGCCGGAGAATATCTTCTGGCATTTTCTCAATGAAGGCAAGCCGTGGATTCCGTACTGCGCGGAACACATAGGAAAAACCTACTGGAGCTATGTGCATCGTTCCCTCTGGTACGAACTGGAGCCGTCCGAGCCGTGGGAGGCGCGCATCACTCTGATGGCTGGGAAAAACGCCCGGCGGCGCGGTAACTATGAGGACGCCGCGCGTTACCTCGAGGCCGCGGCCGATAGGCTCATGGAATTTTACCAGGAACAGACGGGGCGACAACCGTGAAAAAGACGGCGGATTAAAAACCACGGCTAACTTACCAGCTTGTCTGACGGCAAAATAAAAAAACAAAGGAGCCTTATACCATGACAAAAAAGAAGAAAAATAAACTGCTGCGGGCGCCGCTTTTGTGCGCACTCATCCTCGGTGGCAACGCCATGCTCAGCGGCGCTGTTGCCGATGCAACAAACTATGATCCCGGCGACTATAATGAGGATATTACCTTGACGGATACAATAGGAGTGGCGAGCGGCACGGTAAATATAAACGGCAATTTGAAAGTTACCGCACCTTCATGGATACCGTCTGCCTTATATGTGTACGGAACTTCAGGGGATATACGCATTTTACGGGTCAATATGAACAAAAACAAGACAGTTCAAATTAATGGTGACATAGAAACTGCCGGCGGCGAAATTTATGTGAACTTTTCCAATGCGGACTCGTATTTAGCCGGTTCTAATCAGTGTTATTTAGGAAATCTCGCCTTCAGCAGCGGCGCCACCTGGTATGTGCCCGGCGATTCATATGCGGGAACAGTTACGGCCAATGGCGGTAATCTTGATTTTTGGCATGCGACGCCGACAACACCGCGCGGCAGCGCGGCCGGCGCGCGCAGCACCATGTTAACCAATGTTGGCAGCAACCTGAACGGCACTAATTTTATCATTTCCAGCGACATACAAAACAACGCGGCAGACCACGTGACGCTAAACGGCGTGAGCGGCAGCAACACCTATACGGTGCAGGTGGCTTACGACCCGGCGATGAGCGCTAACGGCACCTATACGGCAACCAGTGATCTTCCCGTTCTAACCACCAGCAATACCGGCAATACTGTTCAGGCCAAGGCCTACAGGACAACACGCATTGAAGACGCCGGTCTGAAAACAGTAAATATTCAGCTCACGCCGACACTCAGCACCACCGGCAATGAAACGAAGCTCACCGCGCTTACTGTGGAAAAAGCGCCCGACAGTGACGGCCCGGCAGCTGTGATGGCAAGTACGTCTGTCGCTGCCCAACTCTCGGCTCTTGGCGCCTGGCGGGCCGAGAACAACGATCTCCAGCGACGGCTGGGCGACTTGCGCTGGGATGAGGGCGACGCCGGCGCCTGGGCGCGCGCCTATGGCGGCGAAAGTGAAATCCACAGCGGCGCCGGTTCGGACGTCAGCTACCACGGTATCCAGGTCGGCTATGACCGCGCTCGCACCCTTGGAAACGGCAAGCTCTTCACCGGTATTGCTCTCTCCAATATGAAAGCCGATACCGACGGCAGCGCCGGTAAGAGCGACCTCGACTCCAAGCTCTTTGGCGTTTACTCCAGCTATCAGGGCAAACGCGGCCACTTTATTGACGCCATTATCAAGTACGGTCGCCTCACCAACGACACCACGCACACATATGACAACGTAAACTACGCCGGTGACTACGACACCAACGGCCTGAACATGTCGCTGGAATACGGCTACCACCAGCAGCTTAATAACAAGTTCTACCTCGAACCGCAGGTAGAACTGAACTATAGCCATCTAAACAGCAGTTCCTACACCATGACCGCAGGCGGCACTGCCGGCGCTGTTGTCCGCAATAACAGCATAGACTCCCTTATCGGTCGCATCGGCATCAACGCCGGACGCCAAACCAAGGACGGCAACGTCTATCTCAAGCTCTCCTGCCTCCATGAATTTAACGGCGACACTGGCATGACTGCCGCTTATAGCGGCACCACCGTCCGCAGCACCTCCTCCGGCAGCGACACCTGGCTGGAATATGGTATTGGCTTCAACCAGCACATCGGTAAGAGTCAAAACCTCTACGGCGAAGTCACCCGCACCGCCGGCGCTGACAAGGTCAGTGACAGCTGGAAAGCTAATCTGGGGTGGAGAAACAGCTTTTAAGAAACCGCTGGCAAAATCCTTGGGATTACATCATGCTATTTATCATTATGGAATACAACGGGGATCTTAATTTTGCCATTGCCGCAACAGTAACAACAGAATTTATAACTACATTCTATTGATATAAGAAAGACTAAGACTTCTGCCGGCGTCCTGAAGGACTTGGCACAAGCCTTAGTCTTTTCTTTATGCGGAACGCTTTTTCCGGCAACGGCTGGGATGGTTACGGGAGATACGGGAGTTTGAGGTTTACGATCCTGCTGTGTGGGGCAACTCCTTATGTAGGCCGTATATATGTATAAGCAACGGAAAACGTTGCTTATTGAAAAAATGGCAACAGGTAACAACTGGTTAAATCGGTGTCAGCAGACAATTACCGGCAGTATTATTACGATATAAGCGGTATTGATGGCTACATCGGTGGTAAGATCATTTATTGTGAGAGGGAATCCATTTGGGAGTATTGCGTTCGAAACCCGCACAATAAGATACTCTTCTTCTTCTGTAACCTTGCCGGTGACTTCAATCTTATCCGGGAAGACGACCGGCGGTGGGCAATCATGCTTGCGCGGAAATTCTGTGAGTATTGTTCCGGTTAGTGTCAGTAACGTGAAGCCGGAATTGGTTGTGAACGGAAGGCCGGGGACGTTGACTAGAATCTTGACTTCACCAAATTTAACCCAATCCTTAGCTCTCATTTCTACGCTCCTTTCCCCAATGTCTGAGGGCAAATCCTCACTGTATACTATGCACAGGTTATTGTTAATGTGAATTGTGGTTAGCTTCAGGGTGCTTTTCATGAAAAAGTAGAAGTTATGCCAGGATGCAACTTCAATTAACCTTAAAAATTCGAAATCCGGTAAAATAAAAAATATTTTACCGGATTTCGAATAGTACTATTTTGTCACTACAACAATTCCCGAGTCTGAGACAACATATCCTTTACGTTTATCTGCTTCGTGATCATAGCCAATTTCTGTTCCATCGGGAATCTTTATATTTTCATCGATAATTGCCTTTTTTATCTTTACATGTCTGCCTATTTCAACATTTTCGAATAGAATGGAGTCCTCTACAAGGCTATAGCTATTAATTTTGCAGCGCGGCCCGATGATGGATCTTCGCACTGTGCTGCCACTGGTTATGCAGCCGCCGCATACATAGGAGTTAAGGTTTTGGCCGCACCGGCCCTCCTCATCAAAAA
>POVV01000711.1_pt1 | contig 18008 bp, 13 predicted proteins | sample 1560271 | NCBI WGS metagenome assembly POVV01 (sample SAMN08337232, study PRJNA429181) | Bioreactor metagenome, whole genome shotgun sequencing project. | biome: cows' rumen and soil; feature: anaerobic; isolation source: anaerobic chemostat enrichment culture, galacturonate as sole carbon... | reverse complement strand
AATGGCGGCCAAAGCCGCTATCCGTGATGTAGGACGGGCACTGGCCATGACGTATGGTGAAGTGGACCGGATAGCAAAGCTGGTGCCGAATGAACTGGGAATTACGTTAAAAAAAGCGCTGGACAGCCAGCATGAGCTAAAAGCCATATATGAAAATGAGCCGGCAGCCCGGCGCCTGCTGGATTTAGCGATGGCGGTCGAGGGGTTGGCACGTCATGCCTCGACTCATGCGGCAGGCATCGTGATTGCGAAAGAGCCGCTGACGCAATATGTTCCGCTGCAGAACTCGTCCGAGAATTTTGTTACTACCCAATACGATAAGGATACGGTAGAAGAGATTGGTCTGCTGAAAATGGATTTTCTGGGACTGCGCACCTTGACTGTGATTGGCGATACGGTTCGTCTGATCGGCGAAAACCGTAAAGTCTGCATTGATTTAGAGAATTTGCCGTTAGATGATGCGCAAACCTATGCCATGCTATCCAGTGGTGATACCCTGGGCGTATTTCAGATGGAGTCTTCCGGGATAACCGCGTTGATCAAGGATTTGAAGCCTGACCGCTTTACCGACTTGATTGCGCTGGTGGCGCTGTACCGGCCCGGTCCGCTGGGCAGCGGTATGGTGGAAGATTTTATTGCCCGGCGTCATGGCAAGAAGCAGGTTAATTTCTTGCATCCCTTGCTGGAACCGATTTTAGCCGATACCTTTGGCGTTATTCTTTACCAGGAGCAGGTTATGCAGATTGCCTCTGTATTGGCTGGGTTTACTTTGGGACAGGCCGATCTGCTGCGGCGTGCTATGGGCAAGAAAAAAGCGGAAATCATTGCCGGTCAAAAAGAAAATTTCCTTAAAGGCGCCATTGCGCATGGTATTGATACCAGACTGGCGGAGGAAGTTTTCGATCTTATTGCCCATTTTGCCGATTATGGATTTAATAAATCACATAGCGCCGCCTATGCGCTGGTCGCGTATCAGACAGCCTATCTGAAAACACATTATCCACAGGAATTTATGGCCGCTCTTTTGTCCAGTGTGATGGGAGCCAACGAGAAGGTCGGCTTATATATTGAGCAGTCCCGGCGCAAAGGCATAGAGGTGCTGCCGCCTGATGTGAATGCCAGCCAGGCAGGCTTTTCGGTTAACGGTAATGCTATCCGGTTTGGTTTGGCAGGTGTTAAAAATGTGGGAGAGGCAGCAATTCAGCATATTGTGGCGGCACGGGAAGCAGATGGACAGTTTGCCTCATTAGTCGACTTCTTCAGCCGGGTCGATATGCGGGTAGTGAATAAGCGAGTTGTTGAAAGTCTGATAAAATGCGGCGCATTCGATTCCTTTACAGTGCGCCGTTCCCAACTGTTAGCCATACTCGATCATGCCGCCGATCTGGCCGCAAAACTGCAGCATGACCGGGCAAGTGGTCAATTGGACTTGTTCGGCAATGACCCGGATGAGGAGATCGGGCAAATTCCTTTGCCTGATGTGCCGGAGATTGGTGAGGAGCAGCGCTTAGCTTATGAAAAAGAAATGATTGGTTTCTATGTCACCGGTCATCCGCTTAACCGGTTCCGTGATAAAATGCACGGCCTGACTCCGATCCATTCGCTGCTGTCGGATGATTGCAGTGACGGTCAATTGCTGCGTATTGGCGGTATTGTTGTTACCTCCAAGCGAATCATGACAAAGAATGGCAGTCAGATGTGCTTTCTGACCGTAGAGGATTTTGTTGATCAAATTGAAGTTGTCGTGTTTTCCCGGTTATTTGAGAAAGTCAACCGAATCCTTACTCCTGACGCACCGATTGCAGTGAATGGCCGCCTGAGTAAAAATGAGGAGACGGTTAAACTCATTGCCGAAGATATTCAACCGCTGGACGCGCCACCAGTACGGGAGGTGCGGATTAAACTCCGCCGCGATCAGGAGACTGCCGAGGTGTTTGAACAGCTTAAAGCGGTCTTTGCCGCTCATCAAGGCAAGAGTGCTGTCTATCTGCATTTAACCGATAAGCGGCAAGTCATTAAAACAGAGCCGCAGTATTGGATTGAACCTACGCAGCAAGCGGTCCGCGCGCTTGAGTCAATCGTCGGGCCGGGTTGTGTGACTGTCAGCTAATCTATAATAAAATATAAAATACCCGCGCCAGATGGGCGCGGGTATTTTTGTGGATGTGCTGACTAGAGAAGACCGGTGAGCTGGTGAATGATTATGACGATAATACCTGAGGCGAACGGAATGAGCAAGCTGGTTACACAGATATCTTTATAGGACTGTACGTGCGTCATACCGCAGACTGCCAACAAGGTGATTACTGCGCCGTTATGCGGCATAGTATCAAAACCGCCTGAAGCCAGGGACGCTACTCTGTGCAGCATTTCCGGGGATAAGCCTACCTGGTTGGCCCAGACCAGCCAGTCTTTAGCCATGATGGACAAAGCGATTGACATACCGCCCGAAGCGGAGCCAGTGATGCCGGCCAGGGCGTTAACGGTGAAGAATTCGGACATTAGCGGTGTACCGCCTAGTTTAATTGATAATAAGAAATCAGCAATGTTTCTAAAGCCAGGCAGAGCGGAAATGACGTTGCCATAACCAACTTCAGACGCGGTATTCATAATCGCAAGCAAGGAACCAATCGCGCCGGTATTGAGAGCACGCTGCAAGCCGCCTTCTTTCGGCAGATATTTAAAGCCGATAGCGACTGCCAGGATGATGCCAGTTAATAAGCCGATAATTAAAGCCCAAACACCGGAGATATTCTTGACGGCCGGTACCAGCAGTTTCAGGCCCATGCTCTGGAATGGCTTCAGCAATTCGGGGCTCCAGACAAAGCTGGACAACATATAGTTGATAGCGATGACAGCAATCAGAGGGACTAAACAGAGGCGCCAGTCAGGATAACTGCTTTGGAAGTCGGAAGCAACCGGTTCGTTCAGCGTATGGTTGCCATAACCTTCGCCGGCTGCCTGGGCGGCTTTACGCCGGTGCTCCAGCCAATACAGTCCGCCGCCCAGCATCAGGGCTGTAGCCAGCAGTCCAGAGATTGGCGCTGCCCAAGTGGTGGTGCCATAAAAAGTGGCGGGGATAACGTTTTGAATTTGCGGCGTGCCTGGGGCTGCGGTCATTGTAAACGTGAATGCACCGCAGGCAATCGAACCGGGAATCAGTCGTTTCGGAATGCCGGCTTCCTTAAATAAAGCGCAAGCAAAGGGGTATACTGCGAAGACAACGACAAACAGGCTGATACCACCATAGGTCAAGACAGCGGCGGATAAAACAATAGCCATAATGCCACGTTCTTTGCCCAGCGCTTTAACGATCTGATGCGAAATTGATTTGGCCATGCCTGTGTCTTCCATGACCTTGCCGAGAACAGCGCCTAACAGGAAGACTGGGAAGAAGGTTTTTACATAGCCGGCGGCACGCTCCATGAACAATTCCGTATAGGCCGGCATAGGAGACATACCCTGGAAATATGCGGCTAAGATAGCCAGAATGGGAGAGAAAAGAATAACCGAGTATCCACGATAGGCAATCCACATGAGAAGAACAAGACTGATAACAATGCCTAATACTTCCATATAACAATAACCTCCCTAAATTATTTCTATAACCTGATTAAAACCGGCATTGTGCAGAGCATCCCTCCTTTTATATTTTGTTCAATTGATTTGAATGTTCAGTCATACTACTTGCAAGGAACGTGCCAACTGGAGAAAAAAATGTAGATTGCTAAAAACTCTACTGCCTGTGCGGTTGCTTTTGGCTGCAATATGAATAATACTGCTTAAGTGTTCTGAAAACACTACACTAGGTGTCCTAATTATTACACACAAGTCGCTGTTTGTCATCAATGGATTTTAGCTATATGTAAATAATCGCTGTGTTTAAGGAAAGTAGAATCAGTAGTGACTGAGCATGGCATGATAATTGCATGTTGTTATCAACAGATTAACGAAGGGGGAATGCTTTCATGGCAAAATTCATTAATGCCGCGCAAGCGGCACAACTGATCAAAGATGGCGATACGATCGCCACCAGCGGTTTTGTGGGTATTGGACATCCGGAAGCAATAACGTATGCCTTGGAGGAACGGTTTGCCAAGGAAGCGGCGCCGCGCGACTTGACCTTGGTATATGGTGCCGGACAAGGCGATGGCAAGGATCGGGGTATGAATCATTTTGGTTTTGAAGGAATGGTGAAAAGAGTTGTCGGCGGCCACTGGAATCTCGCGCCGAAGCTTGGCAAGCTGGCCATGGAAAATAAAATAGACGCTTATAACTTCCCGCAGGGAACGATTGTCCAGTGGTTTCGAAATATTGCTGGCAGCAAGCCGGGCATACTCACAAAAGTGGGGTTGAATACTTTTTGTGATCCCCGCGTGGAAGGGGGAAAACTCAATAGTGTGACCAAGGAAGACCTGGTAGAGGTCGTTGAGCTTGGCGGCGAGGAATGGCTTTGGTATAAGCCTTTCCCGATTACCGTTGCTTTAATCCGCGGCACCAGTTCCGATGAAAACGGCAATATCTCCATTGAAAAAGAAGCGCTTGGACTGGAGGTGCTGGCAGTCGCCCAGGCGGCGCATAATTCCGGCGGTATCGTTATTGCTCAGGTTGAACGGGTTGTTCAGAATGGCGTATTGCATCCGATGATGGTGAAAGTGCCTGGTATCATAGTGGATTATGTAGTGGTAGCTGATGATATTAGTAAGCATATGCAAACTTTCGCGGAACAATACAATCCCGCCTATTCCGGTGAAGTACGCGTCCCGCTGTCAAGCCTGCCGCCGATGAAGCTGGATGAGCGTAAGGTGATTGGCCGCAGGGCGGCTATGGAGCTCATTCCTGATGCCATTGTCAATTTGGGTATCGGTATGCCGGAAAGTGTTTCGATGGTGGCTGCCGAGGAAGGAATCAACAATATGATGACACTTACCGTTGAGCCGGGTGGTGTCGGCGGCGTACCTGCCGGCGGTCTGAGCTTCGGTGCGGTCACCAACGCCGAGTGCTTCGTTGATCAGCCATATCAGTTTGACTTCTATGATGGCGGCGGCCTTGACCTTGCTTTTCTGGGGCTGGCTGAAACCGATAAGTCCGGCAATATTAATGTCAGCAAATTTAAAGGACGTGTTGCCGGCTGCGGCGGATTTATCAATATTACCCAGAACGCTAAACGGGTCGTATTCTGCGGAACATTTACCGCAGGCGGCTTAGAGGTGAAAATTGATGGCGGAAAGCTGACCATTGTTACTGAAGGAAAAAATAAAAAGTTCCTTGACCAGGTGGAACAAATCACTTTCAGCGGTAAGTATGCGCAAAAAGTGAAGCAGCCGGTTCTTTATATCACCGAACGCGCGGTTTTTGAGCTGACAGACGAGGGTATGCTGCTGACAGAAATCGCACCCGGAGTCGATCTGGAAAAAGACATTCTGGCTTTGATGGATTTCAAACCGATTATTTCGCCTAATCTGAAAACAATGGATGAACGTATTTTCAAGGCTGAATCTATGGGGCTGAAAGAATAATAAATCGAAACTTTGCCAACGTATATTTTATGTATATAATTAATGTATAGTTATTGAAAAAATAAAAAAATTAAGAAAGAGAGGAATCTATATGAGAGAAGTAGTCATCGTCGCGGCGGCCCGAACCGCTATCGGTAATTTTAATGGCAGTCTTGCACCTTTTTCTGCGCCTGAATTAGGAAAATTTACGATCGAAGAGGCTCTGAAACGTGCAGGGATTGACGGAACCACTATTGATGAGGTCATTCTCGGCAATGTGCTGCAGGCTGGAATTGGTCAGAACCCAGCCCGCCAAGCCGCGATAAAAGCCGGTTTGCCGGTGGAAGTTCCTTCCTATACGATTAACAAGGTTTGCGGCTCCGGCTTGAAATCGGTTAATCTGGCCGCACAGGCTATCCGGGTAGGTGATGCAGACACAATCATTGCCGGCGGTTTTGAGAGTATGACCAATGCGCCGTTCCTGTTGGAGAAGGCGCGCTGGGGCTATCGCATGGGGCATGGAAAAGTGATTGATGTCATGATCCGTGACGGACTGTGGTGCGCCTTTAACGATTACCACATGGGTATTACGGCTGAAAATGTTGCCGAAAAATTCGGCGTCAGCCGTGAGGACCAGGACCAATTGGCAGCGGAGTCTCAAGCTAAAGCGCTGAACGCGATTAAAAACGGTTCCTTTAAACAGGAGATTGTTCCGGTAGTGGTGAAGGGGAAAAAAGGTGATATCGTTTTTGATACAGACGAGTACCCGAAACCTGGCACTGACGCTACTTCCCTGTGCGGCTTGAAACCGGCATTCAAAAAAGAAGGCAGCATTACTGCCGGTAATGCGTCAGGGATTAATGACGGTGCCGCCGCTCTGGTCGTGATGTCGGCGGAAAAAGCCGCAAAATTGGGTCTGAAGCCGTTGGCAAAAATCCTGTCTTATGGTGAGGGCGGCGTTGATCCTTCTATCATGGGCATGGGTCCGGTGGCTGCTACCCGCAAAGCGCTTGACAGAGCCGGCTTAACTATCGGCGATATTGATCTCATTGAAGCCAATGAGGCGTTTGCGGCTCAGTTCCTGGCGGTCGGCAAAGAGCTTGGTTTTGCTAAAGAGAAGGTCAATGTTCATGGCGGCGCTATCGCGCTTGGTCATCCGATCGGCGCCAGCGGAGCACGGATTCTGGTCACTCTGATTTATGCGATGAAACAGCATGGTGCCAAGCGGGGCCTGGCTACCCTCTGCATCGGCGGCGGCCAGGGTGTTGCCACGATTATCGAAGCAATGTAATGAATAAAATAGCAGTGCCAGCAGCGGTTTGTTGTTTGGCACTGTTGTATCATTTAGTGATTTTTTTCACTTTCTTATCGCTTATTTCCAGATTTTTGTGTTATAATGATCAAAGAACTTAAAAAACTAAAAAATAGGAGGGCTAGTGATGATTTTTGAGTTAAACGAAGAGCAGCAAATGATGCAGAAAATGGTTCGCGAATTTGCGGAAAAACGGGTTGCTCCAGGTGCGGCAGAACGTGATGAGGCTGAAGAGTTTGACCGTGAGCTGTACAACGAGCTGACTGAGCTTGGTGTGGCCGGAATCTGCTATCCTGAGGAATACGGCGGAGCAGGCGGCGATACCCTCAGCTACATACTGGCAGTGGAAGAACTCAGCCGCGCGGACGATGGCGTGGGAGTCACTCTTTCCGCCTCCGTTTCCCTCTGCGCATGGCCGATTTATGCATATGGAACTGAAGCGCAAAAACAGAAATATCTTATTCCGCTTTGTGAAGGCACTCATCTTGGCGCGTTCGGACTGACTGAGCCGAATGCAGGCACTGACGCTGCTTCGCAACAGACTGTTGCCGTGCTTGACGGAGATCATTATGTGTTAAATGGCAGTAAAATTTTTATCACCAATGCCGGCGAAGCGGAAACCTATATCGTCATGGCGATGACGGATAAATCACGCGGCACAAGAGGAATTTCAGCTTTCATCGTCGAAAAAGGGACACCAGGCTTTACTTTTGGTAAAAAGGAACATAAAATGGGCATTCGCTCCTCGATTACCATGGAATTGATTTTCCAGGATGCCCGCATACCGAAAGAAAACCTGTTGGGCAAAGAGGGCGACGGGTTCAAAATTGCCATGACTACTCTTGACGGCGGGCGCATCGGCGTTGCCGCGCAAGCTTTAGGCATTGCTCAGGCCGCTCTGGATCATGCGGTAAAATATGCGAAAGAACGTGTCCAATTCGGCAAACCGATTGCTGCCAACCAGGCTGTTCAGTTCATGCTTGCCGACATGGCGGCTAAAGTCGAGGCTGCCCGCCTTCTCACCTATCGTGCGGCTTATGTAAAAGATAAAGGCTTGCCGTACTCAAAAGAAGCGGCAATGGCAAAAATGTATGCATCGGATGCCGCTATGACGGTTACGACTGATGCTGTGCAAATTTTCGGCGGGTATGGCTACAGCCGTGAATATCCGGTTGAGCGCCTGATGCGCAATGCTAAGATTACCCAGATATATGAAGGAACCAACCAAGTTCAGCGCATGGTTGTCGCAGGCGCCGTTTTGCGCTAACTGGAATATGTAAACAACAGGAGGCAGGAAAATGGAAATCGTGGTCTTTGTCAAGCAAGTACCTGACACCACTGAAGTCAAAATCGACCCGCAGACCAACACCTTAATCCGTCAGGGCGTACCCAGCATCGTCAATCCGTTTGATAAAAATGCGGTTGAAGCAGCACTACAGCTAAAGGAGAAGCACGGCGGCAAGGTCACCGTCATCTCCATGGGGCCGCCCCAGGCCAAAGACGCGTTAAAAGAATGCATTGCCATGGGAGCAGATGAAGCGTTGCTCATCAGTGACCGGGCATTTGGCGGGGCCGATACACTCGCTACCAGCTACACACTTGCAGCGGCCGCGAAAAAGCTGGGGAAAATTGATATGATCATCTGCGGCAAGCAAGCCATTGACGGCGATACGGCTCAGGTTGGTCCGGAAATCGCCGAGCATCTGGATATGCCGCAGGTCACTTATGTCGCGAAAATTGACGTAGACGGAGAAACCGTTCGTGTCGAGCGCGAGCATGAAGAAGGCTATGAAGTCATAGAAACAACCACGCCGGTCCTGCTGACTGTCGTCAAATCCATCAATGAGCCGAGATACCCGACCGTAAAAGGCACCATGAAAGCCAATCGCAAAGAAATACCGGTCTGGACAGTCAACGATATCGAAGTGGACAGTGAGAAAATCGGCTTAACCGGATCACCAACTCAAGTCCGCAAGATATTTACCCCCAAACAGCGCGTACAGGGCGAAATCATTCAGGCGGAGACTGCACGGGAAGCCGTGGCGACGCTCATACAAAAACTCACTGACGCGAAAATTGTTTAAGGGGGAGCAAGAAAATGGCTGTAAAAGTAATTGCTGACGAATGTATCGGTTGCGGCGCCTGTGTAAGCACCTGTCCGTTTGGCGCCATCGAAATGCGCGAGGACAAGGCGTTTATTACCGAAGCCTGCACCGCCTGCGGCGCTTGTATTGACGTGTGCCCGGTCGGCGCCATCATCCGCGAAGAAGAAGCCCCCAAAGCCGCTGCGGCGACAAAGGACGCCTATTCCGGTGTTTGGGTTTATATTGAGCAAATAGAAGGGCAAGCCCGCGGCGTAGGCATTGAGCTGCTTGGCCAGGCCCGTATGCTGGCTGACCAAATGAAACAAGACGTCGCCGCTGTTGTTATCGGCGAGAACGTCGAAAGCCTGGCAAAAGAAATGTTTGCCTACGGCGCAGACAAAGTCTACCTGGTCGAAGGCCCGGAGTATGCGCATTACAGTACAGACGCTTACACCATCGCCTTCACGGATCTGATCAACACCTACAAGCCGTCGGTTATCCTGATGGGAGCTACCAATGACGGCCGGGATCTCGGCCCCCGTATTGCCTGCCGCGTAGAAACCGGCCTGACTGCCGATTGCACCGGCTTATCCATCGACGAGCAAACCGGCTTGGTTGCCTGGACCCGTCCGGCGTTTGGCGGCAATATCATGGCAACCATTCTTTGCCCGGATCACCGCCCGCAAATGGGAACTGTCCGGCCGAAAGTGTTCAAAAAACCGGAACAAGACCCTTCACGTACCGGCGAAATCATCCGTGTGGCCAGCAAAGTCAAGGCAAGCGATATCCGCACCAAGCTGATTGACATCATCCGCGTTTGCACTACCTCCTGCAACCTCGAAGAAGCGGAAATCATCGTTTCCGGTGGTCGCGGTATGTGCAAACCGGAAAATTTCGCAATGATCGAAGAGTTGGCAGACGTGCTGGGCGGCGCTGTCGGCGCGTCCCGTGCCGCCGTTGACGCCGGTTGGAAACAAGCTCTGCACCAGGTAGGTCAGACTGGAAAAACCGTAGGACCCAAAATCTATTTTGCGGTAGGCATATCCGGCGCCATTCAGCATTTGGCCGGTATGAGTTCTTCCGATATCGTTATCGCCGTTAATAAAGATGCCTATGCACCGATTTTCAAAATGGCTGACTATGGCATTGTTGGTGATGCGATGGAAGTACTGCCGCTGCTCATTGAAGAGTTTAGGAAAATTAAACAGGCTTAATTTGTCCAAAGACTTGGCTTATGCCAAGTCTTTGGGTGCAGATGGTCGAATTAAAGAATATCCGCCGCGGCTTTCTGGCGCGTCGGTGTGAAATGGAGGAACGTATGGTACAAGATGTTCCGTTTGCAGAGATAAAAATTGGTGATAAAGCCAGTATGTCAAAAACCGTTACCGAATATGACGTATACAGCTTTGCCGGATTGACCGGCGATTACAATCCGGTGCATGTCAATGCGGAATTTGCTAAGACGACTATGTTTAAAGAACGGATTGCGCATGGAATGCTGTCGGCCGGTTTCATCTCTGCCGTACTGGGTACGACTTTGCCAGGCGCTAATACCATTTACCTGGGGCAGGAATTAGCGTTTAAGGCGCCGGTGAAAATTGGCGACACGGTAACTGCCACAGTGGAATGCATTGAGAAAATTGAAGCCAAAAACCGTTTAGTTTTCAGAACAACAGTGGTGAATCAAGAAGGCACTTTGGTCATTGACGGCAAAGCGACCATGTTGAAGAAGTAGGCTCATTAGTTAGGGCGTGTCTGGAAACTATCAAAACGGCCACTGACGGCGCTTTTTGCGCCATACTTCGTTAAAACCTCTTGAAATAGGAACCATTATTCCTGCGAAGTTTGCCTCGTCTGGCACAAAAATCACTCGTCATTGACCATTCCGCTAGTTTTCAGACACACCCTAGCCTAGGAACGCTTGAATCAGTTTTTTTTATAGCAAATACATATGAATAGGAGGATGTCTCATGAGCATTAAACGGGTACTCGTTATCGGTGCCGGTCAAATGGGCAGCGGTATTGCGCAAGTTCTGGCCCAGGGCGGTTTAGAAGTTGTTTTACGCGACATATCCGAAGCTTTTGTTAACAAAGGCATTGGCGGTATTGAGAAAAATTTAGCCAAAGCAGTCGAGAAAGGTAAACTGACAGCAGAAGAAAAGGCTGCCGTTATGGCACGTATCTGCGGCGTGACTGAGCTGACGCCGGAAGCGGCCAAGGTTGATCTGGTTATTGAAGCAGCTATTGAAAATATGGATATTAAAAAAGACATCTTCACCACGCTTGATGCCCTCTGCCCTGAGCATACCATCCTGGCGACCAATACATCCTCGCTGCCGGTAACCGCGATTGGCGCATTAACCAAACGTCCGGATAAGGTCATCGGCATGCACTTCTTTAATCCGGCGCCGGTGATGAAGCTGGTTGAAGTCGTCAGAGGCTTGGCAACCTCTCCGGAAACTTATGAAACCATTCGCGCTCTCGCCCTTGAACTTGGCAAGTCCCCGGTCAATGTTGCGGATTTCCCCGGATTTGTCGGCAACCGGATTATGATTCCGATGATCAATGAAGCCATCTTTACCCTGATGGAAGGCGTAGCCAGTGCCGAAGACATCGACGCGGTTGCTAAATTGGGCTTCAACCATCCGATGGGCCCGCTTGCCTTGTCCGACTTGATCGGCAATGACACTATCCTCTATATTATGGAAGTTCTTTATGAAGGCTACGGTGATCCCAAATATCGTCCGTGCCCCTTGTTGAAGAAAATGGTGCAGGCAGGCTATCTGGGCCGAAAAACCGGCAAGGGCTTTTATGACTACCGGTAAGACGGTCAGACCAATCAAAGGAGGCGAATATCGTGGATTATCAGAATCTGTTATTTGTTAACCAAGATGGAATCGGGATAATTACCTTGAACCGGCCGAAAGCCCTCAATGCTCTTAATGGGCAGCTGATGCTTGAAATCAGCCATCTAGCTGATGAAATTGCCAAAGATGAAACCGTGAAAGTCGTTATTATTACCGGCAGTGGCGATAAAGCCTTTGTCGCCGGTGCCGATATCACCGAAATGCAGCCCATGTCGGCCATTGAGGGGCGAAATTGGGGCAAACTTGGTCAGGCGACCTTCGCAAAAATCGAGAATTTGCCACAACCGGTCATTGCTGCCGTTAATGGCTTTGCTTTAGGCGGAGGCTGCGAATTAGCGATGGCCTGCGATATCCGTATAGCGTCCGAACGCGCGAAATTCGGCCAGCCTGAAGTCAGTCTCGGGATCACCCCCGGCTTTGCCGGCACTCAGCGCCTGGCCCGGCTTGTTGGCCGCGGAATAGCTAAAGAACTGCTCTTCACCGGAGACATGATTGACGCCGCCGAAGCCTATCGTATCGGCTTGGCTAACCGGGTTGTTCCGGCTGAACAACTTATGGATACAGCGAAAGAGCTGGCCCAAAAAATCATGTCCCGTGCGCCGGTTGCGGTACAACTCTGTAAGGCCGCAGTTAATGAAGGCATGGATATGGATCAGGATTCCGCGGTTGCCTATGAAGCGGAGGTATTCGGTCTCTGCTTTGCCACTGCTGATCAAACAGAAGGCATGAGCGCGTTTGTTGAAAAACGCAAAGCCAGCTTTACCGGAAAATAGGTCAAGCAGGCTGGAAATAAGATTGCCGTGAACTATGATTTGACGGACAGGATGAAACTTCTCTGTCGTTAAAGCGAATAGTAACACGGCAATCTTATTTATTTTTCTATATAATAACAGAGCCAAGCGAAATGCAATCAGATGTCTATACTTTTAGACGTAGTGTCTAGCTGTATGCATACCTGACTACGCGTTTGAATAATGGGAAGGCTATAATTAACATACTTAACGCTTGGCACGTTTCTTGCAATCTACATTGTTATACATCATGCTTATAAAAATAGGAGGTAATCACATGAGAGGCTTAAAAGACAAGGTTGCTATTATTACCGGTGCGGCAGGTGGAATTGGCAAGGCAGCCGCGCTGCGGTTTGCAGCAGAAGGCGCGCATGTTGTCGTAGCTGATTTTGCTGATGGCAGCGGTACTGTCGCCGAAGTGGAAAAGCTGGGATCTAAGGGACTGTATGTTCAAGTCGATGTTACGAATCCTGACAGTGTAAAAGCGATGGTTGAGCAAGCCAAAACCGTATTTGGCCGCATTGATGTACTGATTAACAATGCTGGCATTACCAAAGATGCGATGATGAAAAAGATGTCTAAAGATGCCTGGGATGCTGTCATTGGCGTAAATTTAACCGGGGTATTCAACTGCACTTCAGCCGTTTTACCGACTATGCTTGAACAACAAGCCGGCGTTGTCCTGACAACCTCTTCGGTTGTGGGGATTTATGGAAACCTGGGTCAGACGAATTATGCCGCCAGCAAATGGGGAGTTATCGGTATGACGAAGTCCTGGGCCAAAGAAATGGCTAAGAATGGCTTACGTTTTAACTGCGTAGCGCCCGGATTTATCGGTACAGATATGGTGAGGAAGATTCCTGAACAGGTGCTTAATGAAAAAATTATCATCAAGATTCCACAAGGCCGTCTTGGTGAGCCGGAAGAGATTGCTGCCGCATTTGCCTTCCTGGCTTCCGATGACGCAAAATATATTAACGGAACAGTACTCAGTGTCGATGGTGCTTGCACCTTATAGCGAAGACTTGAATTTTTCTATTCAATAAGTGTCAGAAAGAGAACAGACCTTGGCAACAAGGCTCTGTTCTTTTTGTCTTTTTTTATAGACATGCAGGGATTAACTACTTTTGCGTCAAATTAAGCATACTATCAGGAACGGAGGGGACTTGAGATGCTTGTACGGGATGTCATGAGTTCTCATGTTATCACATTTCATCCGGAGATGACTCTGTCTGAGGCGGCGGAGTTACTGAAACAAGCCGGACTGGATGGCGCGGCTGTAGTTGATCAGCATAACCGGCTGATTGGAATCGTGACCAAAACGCATTTTGTTCGTGAAATGGCTGACCATCCAAATCCTCAGCGACGGATCGGCGACATTATGATTACAGATGTGTTTGTATTACCTGACACAGAGACGATCAGCCATCTACAGCAAAATGAAAATATTTTTCGTTTTGGCTTATTTCCTGTTGTTAACAGCGATAATCAGCCGGTCGGTTATCTGACAAGGAGTGAATTAATAAAATATTTGTCAGACCGGTCTCTGCATCTGGCAGAAGAATTAAAAGCTGTCTTAAATTCTGTCTATAATGGCGTCATCGTTACCAATGCAGAGGGGATTGTTACCCTGTTTAATCCGGCAGCTGAGATGATTACCGGCCTGTCAGCGGATAAGGTAGTCGGTCAACTGGCTGATCAGATTATCCCGAATACGGGACTATGCCGTGTTTTAGAAACAGGGGTCAGGGAAATTAATAAACAACAGACTTTGTATAGTAGCCGCATCCTGACCAACCGTTCTCCGATTATAAAAGATAACAAAATTGTCGGTGCTGTTGCTACCTTTCAAGATATTACCGAAATGCAATCTGTGGCTAATGAACTGGAAAATGTAAAGAAACTGAAAAGCACACTGGAATCGATTCTTGAAAGCGGCTTTGAATGTGTTGTTGTTGTTGATACAGAAGGCAAAATTACGATGCTTAATCAGGCCTATTGCGATTTTTTAGGCAAAGACTCCACCCAGGTTGTCGGCAAGCATGTGGCTGATGTGATCGAGAATACGCGCATGCATATTGTGGCTCAGACCGGCAAAGCGGAGATTGCCGCTATGCAGCGCATTGGTGATAATAACGTAGTTGTCACGCGAATGCCGATTGTCAAAGATGGCGAAGTGGTGGGAGCGGTCGGTAAGGTGCTGTTTCGTGATGTTAAAGATTTGAAATCTCTGGTTCGTAAATTCAATAATCTGCAATCTGAGCTTGAATATTATAAAGAAGAGCTACGTAAGGTTCACGGCGGTCAGCATACTTTTGACAGCATTATTGGCGACAGTGAAAGGATGCAGTGGCTGAAATCCATTGGCGCTAAAGCGGCAAAAGGCAACTCAACAGTTCTTGTACTGGGTGAAAGTGGAACCGGTAAGGAGCTGTTTGCTCATGCGATTCATACCCATAGTCCGCGGCGCAATGAAGCTTTTATCAAGGTCAACTGTGCAGCAGTTCCGGAGAATCTGCTTGAATCTGAATTGTTTGGCTATGATGACGGCGCTTTCACCGGCGCGCGTAAAGGCGGCAAACCGGGGAAATTCGAATTGGCCAACGGAGGCACGATTTTTCTTGATGAGATTGGCGATATGACGCTGTCCATGCAGGCAAAATTGCTGCGAGTATTGCAAGAACGTGAAATTGAACGCGTGGGCTCAACTAAAACTTTAAAGGTTGATGTCAGAGTGGTTGCCGCGACTAATCGTGATTTGGAACAAATGATTGAAAATGGAGAGTTCCGCCAAGATTTGTATTATCGCTTAAATATTATTTCCTTGCACATACCGCCGCTGCGTGAACGCCTTGAAGATATTCCTGCGCTGTGTCATAGCTTGCTAAAAAAAATTCACAAGCGTACCCCGCATACTGTTGAAGGCATCTCGCCTGATACCATGAGCTATCTGCTCAGATATAACTGGCCGGGCAATGTCAGAGAGTTGGAAAATGTGTTAGAACGCGCGGTTAATCTGATGGATGAAGAGCAATTTATCTTACCCGAATATTTACCTTCGGTTATTAAGAAGCAGAGCCGGCTGCAGGAATCGTCTGATTCTCTGAAAGACTTGGCAGGAATCCGCTTTGAAGCGGAGAAACAAGCAATAATAAAAGCGATTGAAGCGGCGGACGGTAACCGGAGTCAGGCTGCTAAGCTGCTGGGAATTCATCGGTCTGGTTTTTATCAGAAATTAAAGAAATATCATATTGATCCATGATTAATGATACTGATGTCCAGGAGGCGCATCAATGTGGACTGTTGTTTATGTTGTCACAGGCCGCTCACAAGCGGAAAAAGTCAGGAAAATTTTGCTTGACGGCGGGGTTTTAGCTGATATCAGACCATTAGGTATGTCTTTGTCCGGGGACGGCCTGTTTGAAATTTTAGTACTTGAGTCAGAAGCCGAGGAAGCCAATCTGATTCTCTGCCAGCATGCCATTACCTGACTTGATAAACAGATTTGTGCAAAGATACGGCATGTAAATAGGAGTGAACTGAATGTTTAAAAAAACCAAGATTGTATGCACAGTTGGACCCAGTACTGATCGGCCGGGTGTGCTTGACAGCATGCTCACTGCGGGGATGAATGTTGCGAGGTTTAATTTTTCACACGGTAATCATGCAGACCATGGAAAGCGCATCGCCATGGTCAGGCAGGCAGCCGCAAGCTGTGGCAAGCCGGTTGCTTTGATGCTGGACACTAAAGGGCCGGAAATGCGGCTGGGGAAATTTGCTGACGGCAAGGCGGAACTGTTTCTGGGACAGGCTTTTACCTTGACTTCCCGCGATGTGTTGGGAACAAACGAAATCGTCAGCATTAATCATAAAGGCTTGCCGGATGAAGTCGCGCCAGGGAATATTATCTTACTGTCGGACGGATTGGTATCGCTTGAAGTTAAGGAAGTTCGCAATGGCGACATTCTAACCCTTGTTTTAAATAACGGGGTCATCAGTGATCGTAAGCGGGTGGCTGTACCTGGTGTTTGTATCAATTTGCCGCCACTGTCGGAACAAGATGTTTCTGATATCTTGTTTGGCGTGGCAGAGGATATGGATTTTGTTGCCGCTTCCTTTGTTCAACGCGCATCGGATATCTTATCAATTCGCCGTGTTCTTGAGGACGCCGGCGCTCAGATGGATATTATCGCCAAAATTGAAAACGCTGAAGGCGTCAAAAACATTGATGAGATTCTTACTGTCGCTGATGGCTTGATGGTGGCGCGCGGCGATCTGGGTGTGGAGATTCCGGCAGAAGAAGTTCCCTTGGTACAGAAAATACTCATCAAAAAAGCCAACCAAGCCGGAAAACCTGTCATTACCGCTACACAGATGCTTGAATCCATGATGATCAATCCACGGCCAACCCGGGCAGAGGCAAGCGATGTAGCCAACGCGATTATGGATGGCTCTGATGCGATTATGTTAAGCGGTGAAACCGCTTCCGGCGCTTATCCGGTGGAAGCGGTCGAAACGATGGCGCGGATTGCCGTTAAGACCGAGTCGGCCCTCAACTATCGGGAGATATTAACCGGCAAAGCCAATTATATTGAGCGAACAACGACAGATGCAATCAGTCACGCTACTGTACAGATCGCGCATGATCTGGGCGCATCCGCGATCATAACCTCCACCGAGTCCGGACATACCGGCAGGATGGTGTCAAAATATCGTCCCCAGGCGGCTATCGTCGCTGTGACACCGAAAGAAAAGACTGTGCGCCGTTTGTGTCTGCAATGGGGAGTTCATCCAACGCTCGGGCCTGACTTTACCAATACGGATGAATTATTCTCAAACGCGATTACCAGTGCTTTATCAACCGGGCTGGTAAAAGAGGGCGATTTAGTCGTTATCACAGCCGGACTGCCTGTCGGTACCAGAGGCACTACCAATCTGATTCGCGTTCATGTTATTGGCAACGTTCTGATGAATGGTATGGGTATCGGCAAGAAATCTGTGACAGGCACGGTATGTGTGGCTCGTTCGCCTGAAGATTTGAAAACTAAGTTCAAGCCGGGAGATATCCTGGTTATTTCGAATGTTGATGAAGATTCGGCACAATATGCGTCTCAGGCTTCAGCCATTGTTGCTGAAGAAGCCGGCATCACGTCAAATGCCGCAATCATTGGCATTAGCTATGGAATACCTGTGTTGGTCGGTGTTGACGGCGTGACTGCCGCTTTATCTGACGGGATTGTTGTTACCGTTGACGCAGCCAGAGGGTTGCTGTATCAAGGGCAAATCAATGTTCGCTAATTAACCGGTCAATGAAGAGTAGAGCGAAGGAGGAAGATGCATGAGTTGGTTTTTATTTGCGTTAAGTGCAGCTTTTTTCCTCCTCGCTATTTTTATCTGGAGCAGGCAAGGACGGCAATGGAAACTCCGCAAGCTGGATGTCCGGCTGGCAAAAGGGA
>POVV01000710.1_pt1 | contig 18026 bp, 16 predicted proteins | sample 1560271 | NCBI WGS metagenome assembly POVV01 (sample SAMN08337232, study PRJNA429181) | Bioreactor metagenome, whole genome shotgun sequencing project. | biome: cows' rumen and soil; feature: anaerobic; isolation source: anaerobic chemostat enrichment culture, galacturonate as sole carbon... | reverse complement strand
TCCTTTGCTTTTTCCCTGGCTACTTCCAGCTCCCTTTCCTTAAGGGCCTTCTGACATTCCAGATACTGTCTGTAGGTGTTCTCGCTTAAGATCAGGCAGGTCTTTTGTTCATCCAGATAAGCCTGCCTGAAAATTCCAAGCTTGATCATCTTTTGGACGTCCTTCAATACAAATTCACGGGATCTTCCAATGTTTCCAGCCAGTTCCTCAATGCTGCAGTACATCCGCTTTCCCGACTGTTTTGCATAAATTCTGGCCCTCTTTAACCGGTCCCTAATGCCGATTCCTGTACGAAGCATAAAGCCGGATACGCCGCCTAACAGAAGCAAGATTAAGGTTGCACCTGCCACAGCCCAGATGACCGGCTTCACCACCAGAGCCACAATCCAGACGACTAAAAGAAGAATCAGGATTATACCAATGCCAATGCTCCCAAACACTGTATACAAAATACCTGATACACGGCCCGTCTGGTTTAACTGTGCCAGTTCTCCCTGGCCGTCACCGGTTCTTTTTAAAACATCCCGGCTGGTCTGAAACGCCCGGTACCCAGGTCCGTCTTCACGGCTCTCTCTTTGTACCGATGCTCCGCTCCACTCCGTCTTGCGGTATGTCTCTGTTCTTTCACTTCTTTGGCTGCCAAAGCTTCCCGGCGGTATGTTTTTTCCAAACTCCGCTCCCTTAATCAGCTGGCTCCTGGCTTCCTCCAGGGCAGAATTAACCGTATCGGATATGGTTCTGTTCAGCTGGTTAAAATCCATGGAATCAATCGCATTCTGCACCGAATCCCTGATCTGGTCTCCTAAATTTGAAAATTCTCTATTATCCATATTTCCTGGTCTCCCAAAAACAATTTGTTGCATCAGACCTTAATCATATCATGAATTGTCCTGATTTACAATTACGCATACCTGCAAAAAAATAGAAAGCTTCCAAAACCGGAAGCTTCTCCGGACTTTGGATCACTTTCTATTCTTTTAACAAGCTTCTAGGAAAGCAGATGGCCTTTTTCTTTCATAACCTTTATGACCTGATCCACATATTTCTCACAGGTTTCCAGATCTGCAGCCTCTACCATGACCCGTACCACAGGCTCTGTGCCGGACTGGCGAAGAAGGATCCTTCCGCTGTTTCCAAGGCTTTCCGCCACCTTTTCCACTTCAGCCTTGACCGCCTCGTCATCCTGAGCCGCCGTCTTATCGTGGACGCGGACATTTTTAAGTACCTGGGGATAGATCTCAAGCTCGGAAACCAGTTTCCCAAGGCTCTCCTTCTTTTCCAAAATGACTTCCATTACCTTTAAGGAAGTTAAGATACCGTCTCCCGTGGTAGCGTGCTTACTGAAAATTATATGGCCGGACTGCTCCCCGCCCAGGCAATTTCCGTTTGCTGACATATTTTCATAAACATACTTATCACCTACTGCCGTTTTCTCAAACTCAATGCCTTCCCGTTCAAAGGCCTTGTATAGACCGAAGTTGGACATGATAGTGGTCACCACCTTGTTATTCTTAAGGGTTCCCTGTTCCTTCATATACTTTCCGCAAATATACAAAATGGCATCTCCGTCCACCACTTCACCGTTCTCATCCACGGCAATACACCGGTCCGCATCTCCATCATAGGCAAATCCAACGTCTGCTCCCACTTCTTTAACAAACTTCATAAGCTGCCCGATGTGAGTGGAACCGCATCCTGTATTGATGTTTAAGCCGTTGGGTTCATTGCTGATCACATGGGTTTCAGCCCCTAAGGCATCAAATACATTCTTGGCAATGGCGGAGGCGCTGCCGTTTGCACAGTCCAGAGCCACCTTTTTATTCTTAAAGGATCTGGTAGCTGTGGAAATCAAATAACCGATATAACGGTTTCTTCCTGCGGCAAAGTCTACGGTACGGCCGATTTTATCACGTTTTGCCATAGGCAGTTCTCCGATTTCTCCATCCAGATACTTTTCAATTTCCAGGGTCACACTCTCTTCCAGCTTCTCACCCTTTTCGTTAATTACCTTGATTCCGTTGTCGTAGTAGGGATTATGGCTGGCGGAAATCATGATTCCGCAGGAAAATCCTTCGGTGCGTACTACATAAGATACGCTTGGAGTCGTGGTAACATGAAGAAGATATGCATCAGCTCCGGATGCGGTAAGGCCCGCTACCAGTGAGTATTCAAACATATAGCTGCTGCGTCTTGTATCTTTTCCAATAACAATCCTGCATACTTCATCCGGATTTTTCTGTCCATAGTACCAGCCTAAAAATCGGCCCACCTTATAGGCATCCTCCACGGTTAGAGTTACATTGGCTTCCCCGCGGAAGCCATCTGTTCCAAAATATTTTCCCATATAATAATATCTTCCTTTCATCAGTCTGCAAATCATACAGAACAATATGTATGCTTATAACCCTCTAATCCTCGCCCTTTGGTACCTCACTGGCGTATAGAATGGTTCTTGCATCATTAAACTCATAGCTGCAGGTTACAAAAGACCAAAGCTGATTCACCGGTTCTTCCGGCTTCTGAAGAAACAGGCCGTCCTTTGTCATCTCCTCCACATATGCCTGAAAGCTTTCGTCTGTTTCAAACACGGTTTTCCTGCGGATGGGGGCGGCATCCGTATAAAGTGCGGTGATGGGCTTCAAATGGCATTCCCTCTCCGGCGTATAAATATAAATATCCTGATGTTTCTTAAAAAAAGCCTCATCCTTATACTTTATGATGTCCTTAAACATCGATCCGTTCTTCATGTGATGCCCGTATATTATGTTATGCCGGCCGGAAAAGTCAGGTTCGCTTTCAAAATCAAGGTAAATGGCCCCGGCCACGCTCTTTTTGCTCTCAAAATCTGTATCCAGATAAGTTTCATTGTTATCCGTCTGCACAATAGGGTAGTCGATGACCGTGCCTTCAATCCTGATCCAGCCCACGATATCCGGATTGATTTTACTCAGTTTCTCAAAATCAATGGGGGAAATATAGGCAGCGCTTGTTTCTGCTTCCGGGATACTGGTCTTAGTTTCCCCGGCCGTTGTCTCCCTTGCAAGCTCCGCAAGACTTTCATACTGCTGCTCGGCATGATCTCTCGTTTTAAAATCAGAATAGAGCTTTCCTACACCCACAGCCAAAAAAATAACAGCTATGATAAGGACGCCAAAGGCCAATTTTTTACTTTTCATGCTCATTCCTGCTTTCTCAAATGATTTTAATCCTTCCTAAGTATACCGTATTTTAACAAAAATCACAATCTTTTATAAGCAATGCTAGACTTTTCCACTTTTTTTCTATATACTAAAAAAAGAAAATGTTAATATGGAGACATTATATGAAAAATCAAGAATCTATCGTTCATGTAAATATGCTGGGAGGATTCTCCATATCCATGGGGGACAGGACGATCGTAGACCAGAATAATCAAGCAAAAAAACCCTGGAGCCTTTTAGAATATCTTATTACGTTTCGAGGCCGGGATATTCCGGTAGAGGAACTTATTGACCTGTTTTGGAAAGATGAAGCCAGCAATAACCCGGCAGGAGCCTTAAAGACCTTAATGTTCCGTGTACGCAAACTTTTAGAGCCTCTGGAATATCCCACACAGGAGCTGGTCTTCCAGAACCGTAAAGCCTACGGCTGGACGAAGGACCTTATAACGGTCTGTGACACCGACCAGTTTGAGGACTTGTGCGCCCAATTAGAGGCCCACGGTCTTTCCGAGGATGACCGTTTAGCCCTTTGTCTGGAAGCCTTTGCCCTGTACAAGGGAAACTTTCTTCCAAAATCAGAGTGGGAATCCTGGGTGGTACCGATCCACACTTATTATCACACCCTTTATCAAAAACTGATCCAAAAAACTTTATTCCTTCTGGAGAAAAGAAAGGATTATCCAACCATTATCGATGTATGCCAGCAGGCTATTGCCATCGATTCCTATAGTGAAGAGGCTCATTATTACCTGGTCTATGCACTGTACCAGAGCGGCAACCAGCTTATGGCTATGGAGCATTACCATCATGTGACTGACATGTTCTATAACGAATTTGCCATCACTCCGTCCATTCGATTTAAGGACCTATACAAGCTTATCAGTGATAAGAAGCATGGAATTACCATGGATCTTAGCACCATACAGGAGATTCTTTCAGAGGGCGGCACGAACAGCGGGGCCTTTAGTTGTGAACCCTCTGTATTCCGGGACATCTATCAGCTGGAAACAAGGGCGATCCAGCGCACCGGCGACTCCATCTTCTTATGCCTTCTGACCATCAGCAATCTAAAGGGAGAGCTTTTAAAACCTGCGGTCCAGACAAGGGCTATGGATGAGCTTGGAGATTCTATCCGCAAATCCCTGCGCAGGGGAGATATCTTTTGCCGCTACAGCGTAAGCCAATACCTCTTGCTTCTGCCAACGGCAACCTATGAAAACGGCGAGCTGGTGTTAAAGCGCATTATTCAGAACTTTAAAAAAGAATATTCTAGAAAAGATCTTTCCATTACTTATTCATTGCAGAGTATCATTCCAAACTAAGCCTTAAGGCTAAGGATACATACAGGAAGCAGCTGCTTACAGGAGGAACCGGATGTTATCAAATGACTTTATTACATTCACATTGGAAAAGAAAAAAAGCATCGCACTGATCGCTCATGACAACGAAAAGCACGCACTGATCGAATGGTGCAAGGAGCATAAGTCGGCTCTGGAAAAGCATACTCTCTGCGGAACCGGAACAACGGCGCGGATGATCACGGATCAGACAGGTCTTCCCGTAAAGGGCTATAACAGCGGCCCCCTGGGTGGTGACCAGCAGATTGGTGCAAAGATTGTGGAAGGAAGAATCGACCTGGTCATTTTCTTTTCCGACCCTCTCACCGCACAGCCCCACGACCCCGATGTGAAAGCACTTTTACGAATTGCCCAGGTTTACGACATTCCCATTGCCAATACCAGGGCAACTGCAGATTTCATCATCACCTCGCCGCTCATGGAAGAGACCTATGAACATCAGGTCATCAACTTTGACAAAAACATTGCGGACCGGGCAAAAACCCTTTAAGGGTCCTGACATAAGAATCAAGAGAAGGCAGAGCTTTTTTAAATTAAGCCCTGCCTTTTTTCCGTATTGTCCATATTCTATTCAAAAACTCTTTCACACAATTTTATATATTCCTGATAAGCAGGAAACTCCTCAAGATCTGTAAGGCGTTTTGCGACCCCTTTATAATACCAGGCGTGTTCTGACTTGTTTTTTTCGTTAAAGCGCTGCCAAAGTTCATCTCCCACTAAAAAATAGTCTCTTGCGGTGGTTCTTAAATTGCTCAGCTTGTCCGCCAGAACAAGGATCTTGCTTTCTCTGGAAGCCTTTTCTAAATGATCAAGTGTCGCGCATTTGCGTTCCTTCCAACACTTTGTTTTGTCTTCTGTTTCTTCCATAACCAGTTCAGCCACCCGAAGTCCGAACTTTTCCTTAAGCTCTTCCTCCGTAACACCCGTATCCTCCACCACATCATGTAAAAGTGCGGCGCAGATCAGCTCTTCATCCGTTACCATCAGTGCAACGATGACCGCCGTCTCTAAGGGATGGACGATATAGGGAATCTTCGTCCCTTTCCGAAAGGTCCCCTCGTGGGACTTGGTTGCAAATGCAACAGCCTTCTCGACCATACTGAGTCTCCTTTTGATCTTTCTTAGGCATATTTTTCTTACTGAAAGCAAAATAGCCGTTCGGTTAGCGAAAGGTAAACCGAACTTCCTTAATATATTAGCACAAATAATTCCAATTTAACAGAGCATATTTTACTTGCCCACCCTTTTCTGATATCTGTATATTCATCATCAGCCTCAGGGCTAAAATCACTAAGATTCGGCTTTGGAATATAATAGACTATAAAGATTTAGATAAATTCTTTAAAATGTAAAATAGGATAAGGAGGACTATTTATGAATGCCAATGAATATAGTGATGAATTTGAAAATAGAGTAACATGTTGTGATTGTGATCAAAAATGCAGCGAGCGAAAATGCGTTTGTAAATCTGAAAGAATCCAAAAAGCTTTAAAACCTATTAAAGCATCCTTAAAATGCGGTACATCAACGGGAACTATAACAATTCCTGCCGAGACCCCTGCCGGAGTAACATTTACATTAGCTACTGTAAATGTGGATACAAAATGCATGAACCACCCATGTATTCAATTAGAATTTGCAAGTAACATCATCGCTACCGCTGCAACTCTAATTCTTAATTTCCAGATTTTTAAACAATGCGGCAATCTAATGGCACCTATTCCAGTAGGGCCAATTTGGACATTTTCACCGCCTGTAGAATTAACAGAAGGTGGTGGCTTTACAAATACCTTCTCGTTCTTTGTATGTGATTGTGATACAACCTGTGATGAATGCTGTAATTATCGTGTAGTAGTTACTCCAGTTGGCGTAGCTACAATAGGTATAACAACTATTATCAATTCTTCTCTTGCTGCAATCATTGTTGAGCGGGCATGTGAATACTAAGAAAATTCCCATAAAAAATAATAAAAATGGCGAGTGAGTCCGTACTATTTGGATACTCGCCATTTACTTATATTCGCCCATCTGATTTAGCCAGATCACCTTTTACTGCCTCACAATCCAGGCTGTGTATAACGAAAGACTTCAGCATGTAATAATTTGCAGTTTAGTGTCGTATTTTCAGACATTAACAGTCAATCCACAATTGTTTCCACAATATTGTGGATAAGTGTCGTTTTACCCGATATGCAGCTCTCTCTATTATTTTTTACAACTCAAGAAATATTGAATCATAGGCCCTACTTTTTCTTTATTCACAATTACAAAGTAATTTCTCATATGCCTCCCTTTTACAAAATCCACATTTCTCCATTTGGCATTTCACTTAAGTTTCCTTTTTCTATCGATAAGACTTCTCCTGATTTACTGATTTTAACTATATTGTCATAATATTTATAGTCTGATGTTATATTATCATTTTCATCAATGCCTTCTTCTACCCATCGATTAAAATAAAAAACATCCCCATCTCTAACAATAAAGCTATCCCTGGCCTCCATTTTTATTGTTAATTTTTCAGGATAATAAACGATACACTCATGATCAACACTCATAAGCATCAAAGGATATTTAGCAAGCTTTATATTATATAAATCCAAATCTTTTATATCAAAATGAAACATTTCCGTCAAAACATTTTTATCAGGTATATACTTGACTATATATAATTGATCTATATTAAAGTCCGCCCTTATGAAATATATAATACCTTCAATAAATATAATGTGCTCATAATAGATTCCATATTCTAATTCATATGGAGTATAGCTTTTGCCATCAGGATAAGAGAAAAAGGTAAGTTCATTTCCTTTTATCGGCTCATTCATATCCTTTAATTCTTTAATTTCATATAGGCTAATATAATTATCATAAGAATATAACCATCGGTCAGTACCCATCAGATCTGAATATCCATTATTATATTTCTTTTCTATATTTCTGAATTTCACAATGTTCTCCCCGTATACTAAAATTTATCGTTCTGATAAGTTATATGAATAATATGTGTTTTATTTCCTAAGCTTCAATTGCCTTAATTCTACCATGAAGTAAATGCTACATCAATAAAATCCTTCCCAACTCCATGTCCTGCTTTTTATGATATCTTCAGCCACATGATTTCTATCTTTTTTGATCAGCTGCTCTTTCGTAGACGGATGCTGCTGCTTCCCGGCCCTTTGGAATCATATATATGGCCGATCAAGAAAATCTGCACATTCTTTTTCTAAAACTCCTGATTTTTGATAGCAGTGATATTTATGTCACATATATTAGTATAGAATATAAAAAAGGTGACGAAGTGCATGTCTAATTCAGAAAACTCAAATCGTGATGCTGAAAATACGCCAATTTTCCCTTATGACTATGGACCGAATTCTTTTATTATTGATCTTAATAAGGCAGCACAGCAAAACGATAATTTCCGTGCGACTTTATGGACGGGAACTTTTTTGCAGGTTACTCTCATGAGCATTCCTGTTCATGGGAGTATTGGTATGGAGGTCCATACTGATCATGACCAGATTTTACGAATAGAAGATGGTCTAGGCCTAGTTCAGCTAGGTGAAAGTCAACTTACGATGTACGGACAATATCTTGCATTTACTAATTATGTTATAGCAGTACCTGCCGGTATATGGCATAACATCATTAATATTGGCAACGTCCCACTTAAAATATCTTCATACTATGCTCCTCCTAATTATGCATGGAATACAGTTCAGAGGACAAGGACCCCAGCTGCCTCCTCACAAAACATCTCTTAAACAGTTTTCATCACACTGCCGGCAGGATTTCCCCGATCTTGCCGGCCCTGCTCCGTTAACCTGTACCAGTACACGTCCGATAATGGAAGCCCCCCTATATAACTATACTCACTGCAATTGGTATGAATCAGGGCTTGTGTCAAAAATATTTATTTTGAATATTATTATATTGTAAGTAATTATTAAAGGGGGCGCAATATCATGAAATTACAGGAAAAAGCATTAGAAGAATTGAAAGAAGAAGTATTAGGATCTATAGAAGGAAAATCAGATGATGAAAAGAGAGAAATGCTGAGAAGAAGATTTAATCTTGATTGGGACATCCCTAGTTGTTGTGATCGCAGACCATGTAAAATGTGGTATGCTCAAGTATTCACTTATTGCAGCACAATTGAATTAGAAAGAGAATTAAACTTTTTCTTGTTCTTAATCAACCTTTTTGGACAGATTTTTGGTTTTTGCTTCAACCAAGAGAGTACAGTTTTTTTAGGCTGTACATGCCCTTGTGGTAATAAACAAATAATCCTTTATTATACAATTGTATTTAGGGATTAATAGGCTTTCCGTCTATTAATGATATTTGAGGTTTCCCCGAGATTTTTCGGGGAAATTCTATTATCATACAGAGTGGAATTTAATAGACATCTTTGACGATCTATTGCAACTTCCTGAACTGGTTATAGGGTAAGATTATTGATATACATATTATTATTTAAAGATGTTATGAACATGTAAGAACAGCATATAATAGTATTAATAAGATCATTTGAGGGAATCTATGATCATACACGTTGTCCAACCCGGTGAAACCATAAATTCAATATCAGATTATTACAAGATCCCTGTTGACAGATTAATATTAGAAAATGGAATAACAAATCCTAACAATTTAGCAATAGGCCAAACTATCGTGATCGTACAACCGGAGACGCTCTACACGGTCCGGGCCGGCGATACTTTGGAAAGCATTGCAGAGCAGCATAGTACTACGCCAATGGAATTATTAAGAAATAATCCCTATCTTTCGGATAGAGAATATATGTACATTGGTGAGACCATAGTCATAAGCTATCAAACAAATAAAACAAGAACAATTGCCACCAGCGGTTATATCTTTCCTTATATAGATAAATCTGTTTTAATAAAAACGCTTCCTTTTTTATCTTATCTGACCATATTTAATTATAGGGCTACAAGAGAAGGAGAAATTGTCTCCAGTGCTGACGACACGGAACTTATCCAGCTGGCTAAAACTTATGGTACTGCACCCATGATGTTTGTTTCCACTATGACCGGAGAGGGAATAATTAGCCGTGAAGTAGCCTTTGAAATTTTAGGTAATCCTTCTGTGCAGGATAGCCTGATTGATAATGCTCTTCAAATAATGAAAGCGAAAGGTTTTTATGGTATAAACATATATACTGAAGCCATTAACTATGATAACCTAAATATTTATGCTGAATTTTTGAAAAGGGCCGCTGCTATATTTCATTCAGAAGGTTTCAGGGTAGTAATTACCATAACGCCTGCTACAAATATTAACACTCCAAACATTAGTTTTGAAAAAATAGACTATTCAAAATTAGCTGAATCTGTAGATGGAATCATACTTTCTTCTTATGATTGGGCAAGGTCTTACAGCTATCCAAACGCGATTTTTCCGGTAAATATCTTAAGAGAGTTGTTAGATTACATGGTTAGTATTATTCCCTCTGAAAAAATTTTTCTTGGAGTTACTGCTTTAGGTTACGATTGGACACTTCCATATGTTCCCGGCGCCACAGAAGCTACTGTAATATCATATAACAGTGCAGTACAAATTGCAGCGGATAATGGTATACCAATACAATTTAATGAAGCAGCACAGTCAGCTTACTTCTACTATATGGATGTTGATGGGAATCTACATGTAGTATGGACTAAAGATGCAAGAAGCTTTGATGCAAGGGCAAAACTGGTGGAAGAATATAATCTCCAAGGCTTATCTTTTTGGACTGTTATGAAATTCGATGCACAAATGTGGTTCGTTATTAATAATCAGTATTACATCCAGAAGTTTTAAATGTCCATACAAAGAACTTTTTAAAAGCGGGCCCGAAATAACGAAGCCCGCTTTTATCAGTGACTATTTTTCATACTCATCGTAATCTTCATACTCTTCATACTCTTCATACTCATCGTACTTTTCACTTTCGTCACATTCATTTTCTTTCCGTCTGCATTTTCTGCAACCGTCTTTAAAGCCTCTCCAGTAAGCTTCTTTTAATGCTTTTTCGAACCATTCAAAGTCCTTACCATGATCGCGTTCGCATTCGCATTCTTTTTTTTCACATTCGCATTTAGGTTTATATTCACATTCGCGTTTGGGTTTGCATTCACATTCGCGTTTGGGTTTGCATTCACATTCGCGTTTGGGTTTGCATTCACATTCGCGTTTTGGTTTGCATTCACATTCACGTTTGGGCTCGTACTTTTCAGAACATTTGCAGCTACATTTAACAGTATTGCTACTCATATTTGACTCCTTTCCTATCGTACTACATAATATTATATGGGACAGGTAGACAAGGTGTGTATGTGCAATGCCACCCATCTTTTACTCCTCCAATCCCAGGCCACCGAAACAACTAAAGCATGAAGTGCAGGAAGATTTGATTACGAAAGTACAAATACAGCGAATGGAGAATAATTTTAAAAAAGGAACAGGCAGAGTATGTCCAGAAAAGGAAATTGCCTGGACAATTCGGTGATGGAGAATTTCTTCGGCATAAGTAACTTAAAAGGACTGAGTCCTGTACAATACAGAACTCAGTCCCAAGAGGTTGCTTGATAATACTATCCAATATTGGGGGATCAGTACAAATAACCGGATACCCGCCAACCTTATTATATTAGCAATCCGAATCGCTATGATGATGATGGTGATGATGATGGCAGCATGGATCATTACAGCCATCCCGAAAGCCTGCACAATATGCTTCTCTCCGCTCCTCTTCACATACATCTTTTACTTCTTCACATCTATTATTGCAATTACATCTATTGTTACAATTGCATCTGCAATTATTGTTACAGCCACCCCAAAAACAACTCATAATGATACCTCTTTTATTAATTTTATATGTTATTATATGGGACGCCCAGACAAGATGTGAACAATAATGCTGTTGAAATCTTACACCGCCAGCCCCGGAAACTCCAGTGCCCCGTCCTGATCCGGTGTGAGCGTCGCCAGCTCCGTAACCATCTTACCTTCCTGATCCAGGTAATACCGCCTGACGCCTGACCCTTGTTACTTACCAGTTCTGTTACGATGTACAGGTGGACAAGCTTTAGGATTACTACATTAGCAAAGGTGCAGTCAGATGAGAAAGTAATACTCCTGAAACACGCATAAATACGGCATTTTGTAAGAATAAATTAAATTATTACGATTTAATAGATAATCTTGTAAGATCCATCATTTTCTGATATGCTTATAGTCGTAAAAACCATCAGGAGGAAAAGGAATCAGTATGAACCAATATAACAATCAAGTCAGACCAAACCGCAGAAATACGCGCTCCGGCAACAGAAATGATGCAGGGAGAAACGGTTTTCTATCGGTCCTTCTGTTTTATGTGCTTCCTTTCATCGTAATTAATGGCCTGATCTTTTTTCTGGTGACTTCCAGACCAAAGGGCGAGATTACTATCGGTGAAAGCAGCGATTATAAATCCACAACCATGGAGCTTAAGATCAAATCCCTGCTTCCCGTGAATAGCATGGAGGCGTCTTTAAACGGTTCACCCGTTGAGATGACGAAAACTGGCCTTAAGACCTATTCTGCAGTCCTTAAAAGCAACGGAACTCTTACAGTAAAGCTTACATGCTTTAATAAAATGAAGACCGTTATCGATGAGCAGGTGGATGTTTTAGATGACACACCTCCAGTCATTAAGGATAACGTATTGGAAAACGGAGTTCTTTCCTTCCGCTTGGAAGACAGTCAGTCCGGCGTGGATTATTCCTCCATTTTCGGCTGTGATGAGGACAACCAGGATATTGCACCTCTGTCCATAGACCGGAGTACAGGACGTGTGACCTTTGAGCTTAAAAAGGACAATTTAAATATCACTGCCAAAGACAATATCGGAAATGAGCTCCACGTAACCTTTACCCCCCAGGGCGAAAGCATTGAAGAAGAGGAAACACCAGACGGACAGGCAGTGGATCAGACAGAATCTTAAGCTGTCCCGTATGATAAGTAAATAACAATAATACAAACAAAGTGCGGTTCCAAATCCAGGAACCGCACTTTGTTTGTATTATTATAGAACTGTTTCCTTTATTAGATCCCGGTACCAATAAAAACTGTCCTTGGGAATCCTGGTCTGGCTTTCATAATCTACGAAAACAATTCCGAATCTGTCGTCATACCCTTTTTCCCATTCAAAGTTATCTAAAAAACTCCAAAGGAAATACCCAGTGACATCCGCACCATCAGCAATTGCCCGCTCCAGCTCTGTCAGATAACGCTTAAGGTAATCAATCCGGCCAGGGTCATGAACGCCCCCATCCAGGGAAACCACATCAAGAGCAGACATACCATTTTCCGTAATAATCACAGGAAGGCGATAGGTCTCATAAAAATTGCGGACCGCCCAGTACATGGCCTTTGGCGTGATCGGCCACCCCATTCCGGTCTTTCCATGTCCGGCCGGGAGCTTTCCAAGCAAAAGGGTTCCCTGGCTGTCAAGATTTACTGAGGTTCCCTGATATAGATTCATCCCGCAAAAATCCAGAGGCTGGCTTATGAGTGTTTGTTCTTCTTCCGTTATAACCGGGAGCAGAGTACCAAACAGATCTTTGCATTTGTCATGAAATATTCCTTTTAAAAACAGTTCATTCCAGAATGCAGAAGAGTAAATCCAATCTTCTTTCCCAAAAGAATTCTGAAGCCTTCTGGCGGCTATGATCAATTCAGCCGTTTCATCAACAGGCCAATAGGCATTGCCGCAGGTAGGCGCATAACCAACCCTGCTGTCCGGTACCCATTTCCTTATCTCCTGCACCGCCCTACCATGAGCCAGCGCAATATGACGACACATGATAAGGATTCTTTCCACCGGGTATCTGATACCGGGAGCATGGATGCATTTGTCATATCCAAGCCATGTAAATATCTGAGGTTCATTGAATGTGAAGAAATGCTTTACACGGTCTCCCAATGCTTTTACCACGGCTTCCGTATAAGAGGCAAACCATTCCGGACTTGCCGGATTCAGCCAGCCGCCCTGCATTTCCAGTTCATTTGGATAATCCCAATGATAAAGGGTCACATAAGGCGTGATTCCGTATTTCAGCAATTCATCCACTAAATCGGAATAAAACTTTAACCCTTTTTTATTTAACGAACCACAGCCCTTTGGAAAAATCCTGGGCCAGGAAATAGAGAACCGGTATGCTTTTACTCCCAATTCTCCCAGCAGAGCTATATCCTCTTTCATGCGGTGGTAATGATCACAGGCCCGCTCACCGGTATGTCCCTCAAAGATCCTTCCCTCCTCCCGGGCAAATACATCCCAGATGGAAAGACCTTTGCCGTCTTCCTGTGCGCCTCCCTCAATCTGATACGAGGAAGTAGCAGTCCCCCATATAAAGTCCTTTTTGAAATTCATCTCTTTATCCTTTCACACTGCCGGCAGTCACACCGCCGATAATAAATTTAGATAAACATAAATAAATAATCGCCACAGGTACAATTGCTATGGTAATCAGCATATAAACCTGCCCCATGTCAAACTTCAGGAAATCGGCACTCCGAAGCTGTGCAATCAGGATCGGCAATGTCTTTTTGGCATTGGATTTCAGCACCAAAGAGGGGACAAAGTAATTATTCCAGGAAGCCACGAATGCAAAGATACCCTGTACCGCAAGTGCCGGCTTAACAATGGGAATTACAATCGTATTAAAGGTGTAGAATTCATGGGATCCGTCAATTCTTGCCGATTCGATAATCTCAAGGGGAAGATTACTCTCAAAATATGAAACCATGAAATAAAACACCACCGGAGCAGCCATGGAAGGAAGGATTAGGGGAACAAAACTGTCCATAAGCCCCATTTTGCTGATCAGTCTTAAAAAACCAAGTGTCGTCACCTGATTGGGAATCATCATAATCAGAACGATAAACAGATAAACTATATTTCGCAGCCTGAATTCATAAGCATGGATGGCGTAAGCAGTCAAAGCTGAAACATATACTGCAAGCGCCGCAGAGCTGCCTGCGATCAGAAGACTGTTGACGATCCCATAGACCACCGGAAGATTCTTATTATGAAGTACGTTATACAAATTAGAACCAAAGGACTTACCCGGAAGAAAGGAAAATCCTTTTGAAATCTCCGGGTGAGACCTGGTTGCATTTATGATCAGGCAATAAAAGAAGAAGAGGCATAAAAATGCCAATAGTGACAAAAACACATACGCAACGGCCTTCTTTATATTCATCAACTTGCCCATTACTTTCCTCCTCTCTTTTTCCCTGCACCGGTCAGTACAAAGAATACTACCAGACTGAGTGCTGCCGTAATGACAAAGAGTATTACCGATAAGGCACCTGCCATGCCATAATTTTTACTGTAGAGATGGTTATTCAAAAACATTATAAGGGTAGTACTGGTTCTGTCCGGACTCCCCTTTGCATTTGTCAGTACCTGAGGAACATCAAACATCTGCAGGCCGCCGATCAGGGAAGTGATCAGGACATAAATAAAAATAGGCTTAATGGTGGGCATGGTTATCTTTGTGAATATCTGCAGAGATTTTGCTCCATCAATGGAAGCTGCTTCAAATAAAGATGCATCCACACCAAGAATCGCAGCCATCAAAAGAATCGTTGTATTTCCGAACCACATCATAAAGTTCATGAGCCCGATCAGACCCCTGGTTCCCCAGACAGTAGCCAGGAAACGGAACGGGCTGTTTAAAACCCCAAGGTTGATAAGCAGGTTATTCATAGGACCGTCATCGGAGAACAGAGCAAAAAACAGCATGGCAAAAGAAGCCGCCATTATGACATTTGGCATATAGATAATGGTCTTAAAGAAAGTGCTACCTTTTAACCTCAGCCTGAAATCTGCAAACCAGACTGCCAGAATCAACGAAATCACAATCTGGGGAATAAAGCCGATGATCCAAAGAATCATGGTATTGCCCAGATACTTAAGTAAGTCACTTTGAAAAATTGATACGTAATTTTGCAGTCCAACAAAGTTAGGACCGATCTGCGTCAATCCGGAACGATAATTTTCAAACAGGCTGTTATAAAAAGTATTTACCAGGGGGATAAAGGAGAATATCAAATAAGTGGCAAAAAATGGTATCAGAAAAATATATCCCCATTTCGCATAGCTGATTTTTTTTCTGGTCTTTGCCTTCTTTTCTTTTACCATTGCAAAACCTCCTGTTTATACAGGGCGGGATACCCCCGCCCTGCAGCTTATAACTATTCTGTCTTTAATTCCGGGTACTTTTCAGTAATTGCTGTGTAAAAATTCTTCAGTGCCGTATCTTTGTCAACAGCCCCGTTAAAGTAATCATGCATTGCAGTCTGGAATTCTTCATTAAGGCCCTGGTCATAAGGAGAGATTTTACTCATATCAATCTTTTCAGCTGCATCGCAGTACATCTGAAGCGGATTCTGCCCTCCAAGGAACTGAGACTTATAATCACTCTTTGCCAATTCTTCCATAACTGTCTTGTTATTGACAAAGTCATTCTTTTCTTCTACGATCTTTTTCATTGTTGCATCATCACAGCAAATGGTTCTCATAATATCCGCTACAATTTCCGCATTATCGGTTCCGTTAGCAGCACAAATCCAGGTTCCGCCCCAGTTATAGGACTCCGGGCCAATGGTTGCCGCCCAGTCACCATAACAGCCATTTCCTACTTCCTGTTTTCCTCCATCCGCTTCTGCTTTTTCAAGCGAATTTCCTGCCATAACGAAGTCCACACCCCATGCAGGCATGAAGTAGCCGAATACTTTTCCTTCCGGTCCCTGGCCAGCCGCCCATTCTGCTGCCCAAAGGATAGTCTTCTGGTTATATCCCTTATCCGTAAAATCTTTTGTCTGCTCCACCCATTTTTCCATGTTAGGATCAATGACAACCTTAGTTCCATCAACCCAGGGAGCGGAAACATTATTGGAAAAGGTACGATAGGTGTCATCAAAACCGGATACCATATAATACCCTTTTTCTTTCATCTTTTCCGCAGTCTTGTCAAAGGAATCCCAATCATTGATTGCCTTCTGGACTTCTGCCGGATCGTCGGTTCCAAGCACAGCCTTTGCAATGGAACGGCGGTAAATATAGAGTCCAGGGCAGCCCTGCCAGGAAATTCCCTTCTGCGCACCGCTTGCATCCTGGGCGATCTCCTTGGTATAGTTATATTGTTTGGACATATCCTGATCCGTAATGCCGATATCCTTCAAATTAATGGTACTGTCGGAATTCACATATTTCAAAATATAATCTGCCTCTACCAGAAACATATCAACTTTATCATCTGCTTTTGCATCAGCCTGATTTAACAGAGCTTCATCAAGAGCATTCTGATACGCATTGTTTTCACTGGGGGTTGTTATAAAGTTCACCGTATACCCTGCCGGCAGCTTGGAAGCATAATAGTCCTCATATCTTGCCTTGAATTCATCATTCCAGACATAGATATTCACGACTTTTCCTTCTGTACTGTCAGCCCCCTTTTCTTCCGTTGCTTCCGTTGCTTCCTTACTGGTGACCTCAGCAGTTCCGCTTCCGCTCTGAGTATCCTGAGTGTTCTTGGAACTGCAGCCTCCGATCAGTGATGCCGCCATTGCTGCACACAGCAATCCGCTTACTACTTTCTTCCTCATATTACCCTCTCCTTTTCTGATATGAACTATCATTATATAGTTGCTTTTCCAACCGATTCCCCTTTTAACAGCTCTCCTTCCACAATGATCTGTTCTGTAAAAGTTGTCTTGGGTTTTTCGATGGAGCTTATTAATTTTTTAGCGGCCTGCATACCGATGGTGGCCGTATCCTGGTGTATGGTGGTCAGTTTGGGATTCAATAGCTGCGAGATCCGGCTGCCATCATATCCGGCAATGGAGATATCCTCCGGAACCTTTAAGTTTCTCGCACGTATTTCATTTAACCCGCCGATCAATGCCGTATCGTCCGGGTATAAAATACAGGTAGGGGGGTCCTTTCTGTCCAGCAGTTCCCTGGTGTATGCCATGGCCTGGCTGACATCCAGATAATCTGCCTCCAATACATAATTGTCCGCAATATACAGATCGTGACTCTCCAAAAACCGGTAAAAGCTTGTAAGTCTTGCCTTTGTAACGGCTGTATTTATCTGCCCGTGGATGTATGCGATCTTTCTGTGACCATTTTCATAAATATATTGCATCAGGGACTGGATTCCCTTAATGTTATCGGACAAAACCGAGGAACAGTTTTCGTGGATATGGTCAATGGTAACTACTGGAATATCTCCACCCAAAAGGTCGATCACCTCCGGGTTATCAAAATTTACGCAGGCGATTACCACGCCGTCCACATTTCTGTATTTACAGTGATCATAATAGGAGACTTTCTTCGTTCCTATCTGACTATTGATAAACGTGATATCATACCCCTGTTTCTCCGCTTCGACCTTAAAGG
>POVV01000709.1_pt1 | contig 18033 bp, 12 predicted proteins | sample 1560271 | NCBI WGS metagenome assembly POVV01 (sample SAMN08337232, study PRJNA429181) | Bioreactor metagenome, whole genome shotgun sequencing project. | biome: cows' rumen and soil; feature: anaerobic; isolation source: anaerobic chemostat enrichment culture, galacturonate as sole carbon... | reverse complement strand
ACGAGGGAGGGAACTTCGTCGCCACCCCGTTGGACAACGGGAATAACGAGGGTGCAAATTTCTTCGTCACCCCGTTGAAAAACGGGGTCCAGCCCTTAAGCCAAGGGCTAACGGGTTAGCCAAAACCTGGGTCCCCGCTTTCGCGGGGATGACGGAGGAGGGAACTTCGTCGCCACCCCATTGGGCAACGGGAATAACGAGGGTGCAAATTTCTTCGCCACCCCGTTGAAAAACGGGGTCCAGCCCTTAGGCCAAGCACTCATTGGTTACTTTTTATTCTTAATCAAATCCTGAGAAAACTTATATTCAGGCTGAGTTTGGTTAAGTTCACTGCGCAGTTCCCCGTTATGGCCCACGGTAACATGGCAAGAAACGCAGTTAACCGGCGTGGTGGTTTGCTGCATATCTTTATAGTGCTGATGCATCTCAAGGGATTTCGGATTATCTGCCGTCGTTTTGTCTAACAGTTTGTTATGGCAAGTCAGGCAGCCGGAATCAAAAACAAACTCTTCTCGCTGCTTGCGGCGGCTTATCCAGTCTATTTTAGAGGTATCAGTAAACATCACTTTAACCACGTCATTGGTGCCCTGCACTCCTTTTGAGACCAAATAGCTAAAGGTGCTGGTATGCGGTAAATGACAGTCTACGCACTCCGCGCTGAACCCGTGCGGGTTATTACCCCCGTGGATGTCCTGCTGAAAGGTTTTCACCATCGGCTGCATCTCATGGCAAGAGCCGCAAAAGTTCTCGCCGCCGGTCTGTTTTACCGCTTCAGCCCCGAGCAGGCTGATACCAACGCTAACCAGACCGATAACGCAAGCAAGTAAAATGATAAAACGTGTTCTACTCATGCTCTTTTCCTTCCTTAAGGTGTCGGTCCGAACCAGTCCCGGGTATTGTCATGACAAGTCTCACAGAGATTGGTTGAAGGTTTATGTTCGGCATGACATTCGTAGCAGTCTAAGTCGAGCCCGTCATGGAGCGAGCGGTGCGGGTTAGTCTGATTCGCATCCATAAATCCGGTACGCTTAGCGACTTTTTCAGCACTGCCGTGGCAGGTCAGGCACTCTTTGGTTGCCAGAGGTTTATATTGCGCAGGGTCTTGCTCCTTATGGCAGGCAGTACAGGGCAACTGTAGTTTTTGATGATGCGCTTTTAGCGCAAATTCACTTTGTACATTGGCTGAACTGACTTGCTCATCCGGCGATGTTTTACCGGTGTCAGAGAACAGCGGCGGCGAGAAAAGCGCGCACAGTAAGGCAAATATCAGTGATATTTTTTTCATGACGATCTCCTGTTATTCACCGGTTATTCCCACGGCGTTTCTTTACCGGCATTTTCTCCGGCAATCATGCCAAAAACGCCACAGTCAAGGCTGCCGCAGGCGGTTAAACGGATATAGCCATAGCTCCCCGCAGAGGCCTCACCGCAGACAAATACGCCGGGAATGGGTTGTTCAGTGACGACATCAATCGGCTGTGCCTGAGGGGTTATCATCGCCCCGCCCTGACTGTAGTTATAACGCGGGTTAAGCCACATGGCGTAGTAAGGTGCTTTGCCGATAGAGGTGGAGGTTTTCATCATGGCTTTTGGCTTACCAAACTGGTCTTTATTGTCAGCCATATTCTGATTGTATTCAGCGATGGTCTTTTGCAGTTGATTGATATCCATATTGAAGTTCTGGGCCAGCTCTTCAAGGGTCTCAAATTTCCACATGGTTCCTTCAGTGCCGTTTTTCCCCTCAAGGGATAAATGGAGCCGCTGTTTATCGTGATAATTCTCAATACCGGTTTGGTCGTAAATCAGCACAATCTGCTCACCGTTAATCCGGCGGCGTTCAGAGAGAATTGCCAAGCCTAACCCCTGACGGTCATTATTATTGAACTCATCAATAAAACGTTTACAGGTTCTCGGGTTAACCAGGACTCCCCATAGAATATCTTCGGTCGGAATAGGGAAAGCAAAGCGGAACAGCGTCATATGAATCGGCTTAAAGCCGGCTTTGATCATCGCTTTTAAAGCGCCGGCCGTGGCCCCCGGATTGGCGGTAGAAACCGAGTTATACAGCACGCCGACTTCATCACCGCGGAATTTACGATCCTGATTATAACCGCCGGTGGCCATGATCAGACCGCGTTTGATTTTGTAATAACGGGTGTTTCCGGTGGCGTTAAACGACGGATTATCGTTTTCCCCAAAGTCTTTCACTTCGCGGTTAAAAACGTAATTTTCCCGCACTTTGGCACCAATCACCCGGCCTTCAGGATTACGGATAATCTCTTCCAGCAGGATCTGTTTACGAATTTCAATTTCCGCAATATTTTCTTTCATGTGCTTTTGCAGGCTTTTTACAATGCCGCTGCCGCCGTTGACCGGCCATACGCAACGGGCACGAGAGTGCCCTCCCAACGGCTTTATTCCCGTACCGTTGCCGATTGATTTATCAAACTCAACGCCGTGATCGCAAAGAAAGTTAAACAGGGGCAAGGTGTTCTGCGCGATGGTTTTGGTGATCTCAATATGGTTGTAGCCTTTAGATTCTTTTTCTATATCGGCCAGTAACAGCTCCCATGAATCATCAAGTACCCCGATCTCTTTTTGCCACGGTGAACCGACAACCGCCATATTCAGACCGGATATTAGGGAAGAACCGCCTAAGCGCGACATCTTGTCGGCCAGAATAATTTTCATTCCCGGCGTAGTTTCTGCCGCTTTAATGGCCGCAATTGAGCCCGCCATTCCGGTTCCCATAACCAGAATATCCATCTCTTCGTCCCAGTGAATCTCTGGGGGTGTTTGATTAGCGTTAGCGTTTAACGGGAGCATAGCGGCCAGCGGTGCAACGGCAGCAGAGGTAATGCCTAAGCGAATAAACTGGCGTCTGGATTTGTTGTTATTTTCCATATCGGTGCCTTTTCATTGTGATAACAATGACGACACTCTGCGGTAGAGACTTTCTCTTCTCTATAGTGGTTTACCGCATATACCGTAGCCAGTTGACCTATATCAATATTGCCGCTGGCATAACAGGTCATGTTTTCTACAACAAATAACGAGGAATCACATGGTGTATAGGTTATTCAGAGGACTGTTGCTCATCGGTATGTTGATTAGCCCGATGGCTATTGCGGATGTATATCAGCAACGCCCGGCCATTCGCATTGGGGTATTGTCATTTGATGATATCAATAAGGATATATACCGCTGGCAGCCAACCATTGACTACTTAAATCAACGCTTCCCTCAATATCAATTCACGCTGGTTATTGGCGACATTAAAAGTATCGATCAACTGGTCTCCAGCGAAACCATTGATTTCGCGATTACCAACGGCGTGAAGTTTTTGATGTATCAGAATCAGCATGAAGCCGTGCGGATGCTGAACTTAAAGCCTTTGCATGCCGACCCTCAGTTTGCGATCGGTTCAACCGTTATCGCCCGCAGCGATATCCCTGATATTGCTAACTGGAATGAGATCAGAGACAAAAATATTATTGCTACTACGCCGCAGGCGTTTGGCGGCTTTCAGATAATTAAGCGAGAGTGGCTGAAAAGCGGCATTGATCCCGTACGTGATTTTCCTTATTTGCGCTTTGTCGGATTACCGCAGGAGAGCCTGCTATCCCAGTTAGCCAACCGAGAAGCCGACATTGCTATTTTACCAACCTGCGTGCTGGAACAGGCAATAAAGTCCGGCCATTTTAGTCCGGAGCAGTTTAAAGTTTTAGATATTTATCCGCAGACGACGCTGCCCTGCCAGAGCTCTACTCCGCTTTACCCTTACTGGACATTATCCCGCATGAAGCATGTCCATGAACAGCTAGCCAGTGAAATAGCTCAAGCCTTATTATCCATAAAATCAGACGACGTTCCTGCCGTTCAAGGAAACTATCAGGGCTGGACGGTACCGATTAACGACAGCAGTATTATTGGCTTAATGACCGACCTTGGCCTAGCCGGCAATAACGACCATCTTAACGTTCTATGGCAAAAATACCGTGGCTGGCTGTTTATTGCTTTGGGCTACGGGCTCTTGCTGATTGGTTACCACCTGCGCGTTAGCTACTTGGTTCGCACCCGAACCAAGCAGTTACAGCAGATGATGGAGCTGAACCAAGAGTCCGCAGAGTGGATTCGCAAGCAGCAGGAACAGTTCTATTCCGCCCAACGAATCCTGCTTTCAGGGGAAATGGCGGCGGGTATGGCCCACGAGCTTAATCAGCCACTGATGGCAATCAATAACTATGTTGTCGGCTGTCGCATGCGTTTGCAGCAACAGCCACTGGATATTGCTGCGTTGGATAAGGCATTGGAATCTGCCATTAATCAGACCAACAATGCCAAAGAGGTTATCCGGCATATGAGGCACTTTATTAAGAAGCACCCGGAGCAGCAGCAGAATATTGTGCTGAATAACGTGATCGCCAATGCCTTAGCATTGTTTACTAACGATCTGAAGCGTGACGGAATTACCGTTATCGGGCCGTCACAGGCTTCGGTAACGGTTTTTGCCGATGAAATCTTAATTCAGCAGGTTTTGGTTAATCTTATTCGCAATGCGCTGGATGCTATCAAACAGTGCGTGCCGCCGGTCGCTAAGCCTCAGATTATTTTTGATATGCAGATAACCGAATCAGACGTTATTTTAAAGATCGCAGATAACGGCATTGGCATGACCGGCGAGCAGTTGGGTAAGCTATTTGTCCCTTTTGTCACCAGTAAAGACAACGGGCTTGGCTTAGGGATGACGATTTGCAAACGCATTATTGAGGCACACCACGGGCGTATCTGGGCACAAGGCCAACCAGCCGGTAGCGGTATTTTTATCTCACTCCCCTTAGCCGAAGGAGCACAGCATGATAACCAGTAGCGTATATTTGGTTGATGACGATCCGGCGATCAGGGACTCGCTGACCTGGCTACTGGAGGCAGCGGGAGTAAACTTAATCAGCTTTTCTGGTGCCGATGATTTTCTCAAGCAGGTCGATATTACTCAACCGGGCTGCGTGCTGTTAGATATCTGTATGCCGGAAATGACCGGCGTAGAACTCCAGGAGCAGTTACTGCGCAACGATAATGTCTTAAGCATTATCTTTTTATCCGGTCATGCCGATGTACCGACCGCCAGTAAGATATTTAAGAACGGCGCTTTTGATCTGTTAGAAAAGCCGGTTGACGTGGGTGAGCTGCTGCGAGTTTTACAGTCTGCCCGACAGGCCAGCGTGGAAAAATTCAGTTGGCTCGAGAAATATCACCAGTTAAAGGAGGCTTTAGACAGCCTGACCGGCAGAGAAAAGCAGATCTTAATGCTGGTATTAGAAGGCCACCCCAATAAAGTGATCGCCGACCGTCTGTATTTGGCATTACGCACGGTAGAAATTCATCGCCATAAAATGATGAAAAAAATGGGCAGCGACTCACCGGTTCAATTAGCCCATATGCTGTCGAAGTATGTAGATTTAAAAGAGATTAGGCTGTAGGTACCACATCATAAGATATGGGATTGCAGACAACGTAGTTTAATTTGATTTTAGCCTAAATTTCGTCCGTATAAGCAGTATCGGAATATTCGTTTTTTCTGGCGATAAAAGGGGCGATATTTTGAGTTCAATGGGCTCCGGGCCTGATCCGATGGCCTATTTTCAACACCCCATGATGAACCATCAAGGTTTGTCACCAATCGAAATACCACATCATAAGACGTGGTATTGTGAAAATAATTGACGGCATGCTTCACTGACCCGATGTAGCGTTATGAACATCCTTTCTCCGCACCATCACTCTGCGTATACACGTTATAAATATACTTATCCTGAAAGGTTTTTCGGCATTCCAGACACCGGTACCGCGGATAACCCGATCGACCTTTACCGTGTCTTTTGACGTATTCCGTTTTATGACAATATCGGCATTTTACTTTTGGTTGAAATAACGTTCGCATTAGCATACCCCACCCTGTCCGTAACCCATTGTCCTTCAATAAAAAACCCATTACAGCCATCGAAATTATCGCATCACCGTAACGGGCCTTTTTTATACTTTATCGGCTTAAATCAGACGCGATTAAAAGCTGAAGCGATAGCCGCCGTTGATCTGGCGTTGGTCAAATTTATTCCCCGTTGAACTGTCCAGATCCAGATATAGCGTATGCTGTTTTCCTACCTGAGCGCTGACACCAATACCGTTGTTCCACCAGTTCCCTTTAAAGGTATGGCTCTCGGTTGACCCGTTCAGTTGATAATCCACATCGCCTTCAAACTCACGCACCATGCCGGTTTTTAAGTAGACGTTCACTTTGTTATCACCCTGATTGAGCTCGTAACCCAGTAACGCACTCGCTCTGCCCATCAGTGACTCATAGCTGCCTAAGTCCACCTTCAGCCCGTTTGATGCCTTAATCTGGGCTGCATCCTGATGGCCGTAGGTCAGTTGGAGCTGTGGCTCAACATAGAAGCCGCGGTTTTGCTCGGTCAGGTTAAATTTTTGACCGGCTTCCAGCGAAAGACTGACGCCGTCAGAATTACCATTGCCCCTGACGCGATTGTCCTGACTATCCCGGACGCTGAAGTTATTTTTGATATGGGAATACTTAGCCACCGCATCCGTATAGAAACCGTTAGCGGCCATATATGAACCATAAATACCGGCGTTGCTGGACTTGGTTGTGCCGTCGCCGGAGCGGTAATCCGGGCTACCCTGGGTCTGCCCCATAAATACGCCGACAAACAGCGGTACTTCCGGTGAAATACGCTTATCAGCACCAATCTGCATACCGCTATAGGACATATCAAACTGGCTGAGCTTTCCGCCGGAGAAGGAGTCAAACTTACCGGCAAAGCCGCGCAGCCACATATCTCCCCGTTCACCGTTCTGACGTAAATCCCCCATACGCTGTAACAGAGTCTGGGTTTCGGCATAGTTCATCAGGTAACCGATATTCAGGAAGTTAGCGCTGGCATCAGCAGTTGAAGTGATTCTTGGTTCCGGTGGTGGCTGTGGCACATCTATCTGACTAGTCGCTGGCGCACCGAACAACTGCCAATTAGTTTCGATCTTTCTTAAATCGTACTCATATCCGCCCAGCTCAACTTTACTGTTCAGTGAGAACTGACCATTGCCATCGGCGGTTTCGACCACGGTTAAGGTTTCAGTACCGTCGGTTGCAGCAGAACCATTATTCATCACGGTTAATGTATGGCTGCCTTCAGTGGTTCCGGTTACCCGCAGCAGGTCTCCGCTATTATTACCGCTGCCATCGCCGACAATATCGGTGCGCAGTTTAAAACTACCCTGCCCGCTTAAGTTCTCAACGGTTAATACGTTACGCTGCGGATGCGAATTTTGAGCATTAAACAGCGTTACTTCGCCATTATTCAGCAATGACAAAGAATCAATGGAAGAGTCGCTATTCATTGTCCAACTGGCATTATCAATCGCAATATTGATTACACCATTTTTAATATCATTAGTCGTATTAACGGAGGCACCCTGCCAGTGTGCCCCTTGCGATAGATTGAGATTTAACGTTGCCACATAGTCATCAACCTGTGATGTAGACATATCACCAACCATTGAAGCGCTATCGGATAAGTTCATATCAAAACCAGTATCCATATTTCTGGCAACGACTTTTAATGCACCATTTTTGCCTTCAATCAGCGTTTGGCTGCCGGAGGCATTAACAATGGCCTGGCCGTTAATAGAGTCGATGGCTATTCCATTAGCGTTAATCTGGCTATCTTTTAGATTAACCTGCCCCGATCTGAATACTCTGATGGAGGTCTGAGTATCTTTTTCATTATTAATAACACTATTGGTTAAATCGACCAGGCTGGTCTCATCACTAATCTGGATAGCTTGCACATTATCTTTGGCATTAATAGTCAGGTTGTTACCCAGCAGAGTTGCGCCGCCGTAGACATACGCCCCCAAATAAGCATGATCGCCTGACACGTTTAGCGTAGAGTTACTCAGCTTTAAAACGCTGTCATAGGTGACTGTGGTCGCGTAGCGGCCTTTGGCTCCGTCTGCGGTATTACTGACATAATTCAATATCAAATTATCACCGGTAACATTATCAGAAAATATGGTCTGGCCTTTATTACTTTGGATCAGACTGTTGGTTAACTGGATATTCCCGTTACCTAAAAATATGACTCCGTTATTCAGATCTGCATTCACATCTGAAATCACCGTCAATCTGTCACCAATAATGCGGCCATCGGGATGAGTCTGAATCGAGTAGTAAACGGCTTCCTCATCGCTGCGGTTACCCAAGAGGTGCAACCGGCTGTTGCTGATATTAATAACGCCAGTGCCGGTGGCTTCCATCATATAAGATTCATTAACGGTGAAATTTGAGTTGGTAATCTTAGCGATTCCCCCCTCACCTGCCGATAACATGTAATCTCCATCATCAACTGCTTTATGAGTTACCGTCAGATTATCAACAATCAACTCTCCTCCGGCCTGTGCTCGCAGAGCCGGAGATGAGTTAGAAGCCGCAGAATGGTTATAAGTACCACCGTTAATTGTCAACTTTCCGTTGTTATTAACGAATAGGCCATACCCGCCATTTCGAGTGTTTAAAATTTCGGTAGAGACTTCATTTAGCGTTAATTTACCACCGTTAATAAATATCCCATTGGAGTTATTAATTGTAATAGGATCGCCAGCACCCCACACTTCTTCAGCGTCATTAGATGTTATTGTCCTTGGAGCCGTTACGGGTGAGGCACTTGACGTTAAAGGGAAAGAAACAATACTCGTACACATTAATAATGACAGGGCTATCTTATTAAACACAAATACATTTAAATTCAAATTCTTTACAACTAACCCATGACCATATGATTTATATTCAAATTCCATGAAAAACCTCTACTATCCATATATTACACTTATACAAATATGATGATATTATTAATAAATTCATCAATATACATAACACTCACTACAGGGTGCTCATCGAGAAATAAAATTTTTTGGCATAGGTTAATTACTTAATTCCAACCATATAGATGGCAAATCAAATAAAATCATTGCGTTATAAGATAAGATACTGAAAACAACTATCCATACAACACATCTTACCATTCACATACGTAAAGATAATACATAAGATCGAATTAATTTGTAAATATGACATTTAATTTAAAATTAACTCTATTTTAAAGACCAAAAAACCAGCCGGGAACTGATTGACGATCTAAAAACAACAAATATTTAATACATTCGAAATAAAAAACTTTAAATAACAAAAAACAACAATTTCAAATGAAATTAATTTCATTAAAAATACATACAAAAATATAAAAACAAACCAATAACAATCCATCCACCAACAATCAACCTTCAAGAAACACGTCTAAATAAATTGGCAATGATTAAGTATTACCGTCATCAATCTTATATAATTATTTGAGATATTCGAATTTCATTGCCCCATATCTATAGCCATCTTTTGGCGTCTAGATACGTAGCGGTATGTTGCTGGAGAAAAAGTGATAGCTAATAAAAATAGGCTACAGGCGATCGTTCTGTCGCTCTGCTTTAATTCAAATCAGGCTTGCTGGAATCTGCCTTACTACTCATTTATATGGCCTTCACTCTCTCAATAAAGAGAGCCTGCTGTCGTTGATTTGACGCTTACCAAATCCTCCGGGGAACGGGTCATCTGCCCCATAACAAAAGCCAGATTAGCCGCAGCAACCAAAGACGCCGCATAGGCATCAGTACTCATTTGCTTCGCGCTCAACAAGCCATTCGCCGTCTCGTTTGCCATGGTAATCGTTCCGACGCCGCTACGGTAAGATTCGAGAGCCGCATCATAAGTAATAGCCGACATTTTCACTAAGCTTAAGGCGGCCTGATAAGACTCAAGGGCCGAGCTCAGCATATTGGCGGCTAGTACAATTTCACGCGCCGCCAGTTCCTGGGTTTTCTTAAAATCTTCAGCCGCAACCGCGGCCCGGGATTCCGCCTCTTTAACCCGGGCGGCACGAATTCCGCCGTCGTAAATAGGCATGCTGACACCCAGCAAAATACTGGATGAAGACATCTGTGGCCCAACCGCCGGTAGCCCCTGAATATCGAAGCGCCCATTGCCACCGGCAACTGCACCGCCAAGATAAACCTTAGGCAAAAAGTCGGCCTCCGTCGCCTTGATACCGGCCATGGCCGCTTCGGTTGCCGCATAGCTGGCTAAAACATCTGGTCGTTGCGAAAGAGCCAGCTTTATCATTTTTTCGGTAGGCGCACTGGTCGCCTTAGGCAGAGCACGATCTTCACTATAACCAACCTTAATCGCCAATGACGGAGAGACCCCCATCGCACCAAGCAGCGCTTGATAAGCATCTCGCTCCATATTCTTGGTTACCACTCGACGCAGTTCAGACTGGGCAACCTGCTGCTGTGCCATCGCCACTTCTACCGTTGTGGCAATGCCATTTTTTCTACGCTGTTCGGCCGCATCCTGAATCTGGCGGCTATTGCGTAGTGCCTGCTCTGCCAGCTTAGTTTGAGTTAATGCCGCTCCGTACTGAAAATAGGTGCGGGTAACATCATAGATGAGCTTCTGATGCATACCATTAAACATCACGTTGGCCGCGTAAGAATTTTTCCGGGCAGCCTCAAGCAGCGCGCTGCGCTGCCCGAAATCAAAGATCAACCACTGCAATGCCAATGCAGGTACAACTGCACTCTCAGTGGTATCAATATCCTGTTGATCGCCGATAGCATAAGGCAAAGGGGAACGGGTTTTCTGGTAGCCACCAATAACGCTGGCAGTGATCATCGGCAGAAAAACCGCCTCCCCCATTCCGACGCCTAATGCAGCCTGCCGCGCCTGTTGCCAGGCAATCCGGGTATCAGAATTTTGGTTTTGGGCAATATCAATCAGTTCATCCAACCGATATACGTGCCCTTTATCTGTCGCCGGCAGTGGCGGAAGTTCAGCCACTTTGGGGTTGGCGGGGACAGAAAAACCGCCGGCTCCCGTCGACATTCCGCTGTCCAAACTGGGCGCCCAGGGTTCAGTATAAGAGGCCGGGGCCAGATCGAGCTGTTGCGTAGCACAGCCTGAAATCAACGCACACAGGCCCGCGACCTTGAAAACAAAGCCGATATTCGTTAACCGTGCCGTGAATACACCACGCATCATCATGTCATCCCGTTCTCAAAAGTTTCTCAAGCCGATTTATATGCCGTTGAATCGTTAGCTCGATTGACGATAAATGTGACCTTGCCGATTCGCCATCTGGTTGTTTAACCTCGGGTGATGGGCTCACCGCGTCACTGTCGACAGAAAGATGTCGCAGCCGTTGGACATCACCGTGTTTTTTTTCATTCGGCAGAAACAGAACCGGGCACAGAACGCTCATTTCGGTAAGTATTGCCTTCAGGCGAGCACGTTCTTCATGCGCAGGCCGTAGCTGTGCAGGTTCAAAGGGAATCAGTACCAGTTCCTCTTGTGCACTGGCCAGCTCAGCCTCAACCTCTGTCGCCTCTCTTAAAGCACTGGCTCGGGCATCGGGCGGCAACGCCGCCAAATTGGTCAGGCCGACCAATGCCCGGCTGATGCGTTGGCGCACAGAGTCAACAATCGCCACCGGCCACAGTAAGGTAAAGGTCACATACACCACCAGATTCCCCAGCAAAATGCCAAGCACCCTGTCGAGCGCAACGCCCATATCAATGCTCGGCCCGAAGCCCTGTAATACCGTCAGCAGAAAGGCCAGCCCAATTTGTACGCCGGCATACGCGATTCGCTCATTACCGCTCGAGACCCAGGCAGCGAGCAGGATACCGGCAAACACCAGCGCCATAAGTTCACCAATATCATTCAGGTGCGGAATAATAAAAATAATCGCCAATACGCCCATCGCCGCCCCAATCAGGCAGCCAATAATGCGCAATATCAGTTTATGTATGGTTTCACCGGTGGTCCCCAACGCGGCGACATAACAGGTAATCATTGCCGTATGAATATCCTGCCAGTCCAGGGCGGTATAGGTGAGATAACAGGTAAATGCCGCAATCGTTGTCTTTAATGCGAAGCGCTGATGGACAGGGTTAGTCACCGCATCAGCAGCAAAGAATGTCGCTTTCGGCGCGGTGGGATCCTGCATATTCACAGGGTGCGTCAGCGCTATCAAACAGTCCCTGATTTCACGCATATCGCTACCGGTACTTTCCTCTTGGCTAAATTCGGGCGCTGGAATAGGGCTGCCTGCGGCTATCGCTTGCGCAGTTGCAGCGCAATATGCGGAAAACGCCAGGCGTTCGGCCTCAACGATATTATTGTTTTCATTGTTGTCTTCGTCATTGTCTTCATCGTTGTTTTCATCATTATTTTCTATGCTTGTCGGCAAGACTGATACCGCCAACAGCAGGCGATAGCTATTGATGACTGCATTATCAAGCTCAGCCGCTTCAGCCGCAGGACGAAGATGAAAAATTCGCACAAAAAGGGCCCGCTGCTGATGTTCAGTCTGCCCTTCTTTTAACAAAGAATGAATGCGGGCCCTGTTGGCGGAATCAGGACGTTGCAGCATATCCCCGGCGGCCAGCAAGCGTTCAGATAAGCTCGCCCGCAGCACCCGTTGCGGAGTACGGCCAAGAAAAAGATTAAAGCCAACGATCAGCATCATCGGGGCGACGGCCATCAGCCAGGCATACAGCAGCGCCCTTGTCGCCACTTCACCGAGAGGAATATCACTGAGCAGCGTCATCACAAAAGCAATCACCAGCGCAATAATATTACCTACCGGGCCAAGCTTGCTGGCCGAGCCCAAATAGACAAACAGAAACGAGCTCAGAAGCAGGGCCGCCATGCGTAAAGGCGGAGCCTCCAGGGTAAAATGGATCAGCAAGAATACCAGCCCGACCACCAGCGACACTAAGAGGGTTACCGCAATGGCCATAACCATGCTTTCGACGGCGTCAGGCTTCATAACGAAAATAATCAGATAGCAGCTGATAGCTGATTCAGGAATGCCGTACACCATCGCAACGGCAGACATCAGCGCACACAGCGCAGCAACGCGCCAGGTCATCGCCAACCGCCCGGGGAAATAGGCCAGATCGGCCCTGACCTGACGCAGCATGCCACCTAAGGCACTATCAGCAATCCGTGTCATGTCGTACGACCACTACGGCAGTAGCACCAATACGCATCAGCTCTTCCGGTGGGTTATCTAAACTAATTCGCACCGGAAAACGTTGAACAACGCGCACCCAATTTAGTGATTTCGGAACATAGGGCAAAATACGCGGAATATTGACCAGATCTTCAGAACTTACCCCCCAGCCAATACCCTCAACTTTTCCTTGAATGGCACGCTGGCGATCGGCCATGACATACACCGTTGCACAGTCACCGACTTTGATATTTTTCAGCTCAGTCTCGCGAAAGAATGCCGAGGCGTGCCAATGCTCGGTATTGATTAGCGTAAAAATAGCCTGATCCGGGGCCACGAACTCCCCGGTTGAGACGTTAAGCCCGACAACGCGTCCATCATGAGGAGCCCGCACTTCAGTATTAGCCAGTTCCCGTTCAGCAATGGCCAGGGCAGTACGGCGTGCCGCGACTAGTGCTTCAGTCGCGGCGGTGCTGCTCACCAGCGCCTGCGCGGCCACCGACTGTTTCAGTGCCTGATTAAGGCTTACCTCTGCATCGTGCTTTGCGGTAGCGGCATCATCAACCTGTTGAGCGGTTACATAGCCTTTGGGTAATAAAGGCTGCAGCCTTGCCAGCGTCTGGCTGGCGAGCTTGAGGTTAGCCTGCGCCCGAACGACCTGTTGATTAGTAATTTCGGCATTAGTCTGTTCGGCAACCACCGTTCTTTGCTGGGTGTCGCGCGTCGCCTCCGCCATTTTTAGCTCTGCCTGAGCCTGTTCAACCCGCAGGCGATAAACCTCAGGGTCAAGAGTAAATAACAGATCGCCACGCCGAACTTTACCGTTCTCTCGCACGTTTAAAGAGGCAATTCGACCGGGAACCGATGCAGCAACGTGCACTACGCTGGCCCCCAGCTCCGCATCCTCAGACAACGGATTCAGGGTAGTCTGGCGTAATGATATCCAGCCTGATATTGCCGCCGCGACAATAATCAAACCGCTGACAATCATCGCCAGTTTCCGCTTACGTCCGCTATTTTGTAGTTTATTCATCATCATCATTCATCATGCAAACAACAAAAGGGAAGAGGTAAATGCCACGGCAAGTGCCAGGCAAACATAGACCAGCAACCGCCAAGGCAATAGGTCATCAATACCAATACGAATAAACAGGATTCTGGCTATCACCGCCGCAATAATGCCGATAAAGGCACAGGCCAACCATGAGGGAAAATAGGAACCTAATAGCGAGAATGACGGTGCCTCCGTGCGACTACAGCCACAAAGGCCAATAACCAGTAATACAGGCAGAGCCCGCCTCACTAAAAGCCGGGCAGCAGTAGCGGCCAGCCGGAAAAAAGCCCACTGCCATTGGTTTATAGAGGTTATCTTATTCATTACGCCCGCCCCGATTAACGCCAAATACCGCGCCAAAAAATCAGAATGTCCATTCATTATTATTCTCAACATGCAAGCTAAGCGCCCACTGGCCGCTATTCTCCAAGCGTATTCTTAAAGATTTTTCCATCTTTCATAATGACTTTAAATGCGCTGTCGGGTTGAGCAACCAGTTGAATATCACTGAGCGGATTACCCGCCACTAAGATTAAATCCGCCAGCGCATTATTCTCTACAACCCCCAGCTTGCCCGGGTAAGGGTTTCTCGGCCCGGAGAGGGCACAGAGTTCAGCGTTAATGCTGGTGGCCATTTTTAAGACTTCAACCGGGGTATACCAGCGAACTAGCTTGGCTAACTGGGCCCCCTGTCGAGTTGCCAGATGCTCATTAAACAAAGTATCGGTACCCCATGCGGTTTTAATCTGGTATTTCTTCGCCAGCCTATAAGCCGTGTCTGTACCTGCCACCATTTGCAGCTGCTTGGCCCGTGACGCAGGCGTTGCCGTTGGTATTGCATCTTCATCATCCAGGAAAGGCTGCAGGCTCCACCAAATATCTTTTTCGGCTATCAACCGGGCCGTTTCTTCATCAATCAGCTGGCCATGTTCGATGCATTTTACGCCCCCTTTAATCGCCATAGTCACGGCTCTGGCGGTATAGGCATGAACGGTCACGTAGGTGCCCCAGTTCTCAGCGGCAGTCACTGCGGCACCAATTTCCTCAACCGACCCTTCGGTAACATCAATTGAGTCATACATCGAGGATACGCCACCGCCGGCCATATACTTAAGCTGCGATGCGCCTCTCATCAGCTGTTCTCTGGCCCGCAACAATACTTTATCAGCACCGTCGGCAATCGCCGTCATCCCTACCCGCTCTGCATAGCTCAGAGGATCCGCTGGGGCATGAGGTAACTCGCCGAGCAAACGGAAATCACCGTGCCCTCCGGTTTGGGTAATAAAGGCCCCTGAGGGAAAAATACGCGGGCCGCGGGCAATATGTTCGTCAATCGCCCGCTTTAGTCCAAAAACGGGCCCGCCCATATCACGTACCGTGGTGAAACCACGCATTATCGTGGCATCGGCCTCTGCAATTGCCAGAGCCTGAATATAGTTAAAATCTGCCGTCATCGCCGTCATCATTGACGGGCGGGCCATAATGGCATGCCAGTGAGCATCGATCAGACCCGGCATCAAAACGCCGCCGCCGCCATCAATGCATGTCACTTCCGGCGGTAACTCGGTACCTGCGGGCTCTACCGATTTGATTTTGTTACCTTCTACCAAGACCTGTAAGCCATCTTTTAAATCATCGGAAACACCGTCAAAAATACGAATATTAATAAAGGCAGTCACCGCAGCCGCCTGCGCTGAGGCATCTTTATTATTTTGTGATTTAGCTGTGGGTATGGCTGCCGCCACGGTATCGGCAGTGATCGGCGCTGCATGAGCCGCTTTTTGAGCGAATACCGTATTAATACGTTTGAACGCTGGACTATGACAGAGGCAACCGCCTGAATGGGCCTCCGGGACCTTAACCAACCGCATATGTGACATAGAATGCTCCTTTATTAGTCACTTATTGTCAGGAGTAATTGAAAACTCATTACTTTCAGCATAGAACAACTTTTTCATTTCAAGTAATTTAGGCAGCAAAAGTAGAGCAAAATGGCATTAATTCTTTTTTGTTGTCTGATTGATGATAAATATATTCAGTGAATGAATTTTAAAAAGCTAAAACATACCGGTCTAATACTGATTCAACCTGTTATATTGATAATAAAAACCCTCACAATCACAGTGTGACTGGTTAACCTCAATCAACAAGAACATTTTATTACCATGATTTAATTGATATTTATTTAAATTACCTGGCGTAAAAAGAACTAAACTGGAATTGACCGGGGTATTCTCCGGCATCACATTTTCCGGCAGAGTGTTAACGTTTAGGCTGACGGTATTTTTGGTGTAATCGCTCATATAAGGGCTAATGGCATAGCCAAAGATAAAACTCCATTTCATTAGATGGGTTTTATAAGTGGGTTAAATAGTATTTAATTAATGGCAGAGGCGCTTATTAGGCATTAGCTATATGATAACAACCCACCAAACACAGCTTTTATTTATACACATTTTCTTGTGATTTTTCATAAAAGCGTGTTAATAATATCGATACTTATAGCTATAGAACAATAGCCAGACACCTAAAAACAATATAAGCCTGAATATAATTTTTAGGCACATCTTTATGTTTATTCGATTTTGCGAATTTTGGCGTTGAAAACAGCAAAAATGATTTGATTTAACAACATAAAATCAAACATAACCAATTGTTATATAATAACTTTCATTAAATTAATTCGTTTTTATAAAATAAATACCATGGTTAAGCTTAAAAATAATAGGCCTTAAATATAAAAACAGATTTAATCAGTTAAATCCAGTTTAATTTCTATTATTAAGCGCCATGCTTTCCATAGATATTCACAATGGCCTTTGACTTAACCACTGGAGATTGCTTTTTGTCTAGCGTCAGGCGAAGCAGAGAGTAGTAAGAGAGAAAGCAGGAGAATCTTAGTAAGAAAAACAGCGTGATAGAGTATCTATTCACGCTGTTAATTTACTTAACTCATCAGATTAGAAACGGTATTTAGCACCAACAACAACTGACGTATCGCTATAACCATCATTACCCAATTGCTGGCCAACATTGGTCCAAAGGTTCAGCTTTTTATTCAGCTTCGCTTCTGCGCCTAGTTTCAGCTCGCCAACGTTACGGTTGCCGACTTGCTGCATACTCACGCCATCCATTTTGACACTTGCCATATTGCTGTTGTTCAGCCAGTTAGCTTCTACAGATACACTAAATAACATATCGTTATCTTGCTTGTGCTGACTAACGCTATCGCGTGAAACTTTCAGGCCGAGGCGAGTTTGAATATTATTATCGCCATTGGATTGTACCCGGGTACCGTTAAATTCAGTATGGTCCTTAGTACGCAATCCGCTCCAATTAATCTGTGCCTGTGGCGTAACCGAGATGCGACTACTTTCACTCTGATACAGCGGCAGACGGTAACCACTTTCTAACGAGGTGCTAAAACCATTGATATCATAGGTTTCGCCCTTCAATTGCTCACCGTTAACAGCGGCATTTAGCCAACTATAGTTCAGCCAGCTATCAACATACAGACCATTTTGCGTATTAGCATTCTGGTACCAAGTGGCATACAGGCCGGCATTGTAACCGTCAACCTTACCTTTTGATGAATATTGGCTGACGCGGGAATCAGTATGGCTATTTGCTCTACCGTAGCCCAACATCACACCAACACCTAATCGATCGTTCTCGGTAAACTGTGTACCAAATAATTCACCACCGCCCTGAACAATATAACGATTAGTCGTGCTACGTAATTGCCCTGTTGCATCGCGAGAACGGGTATGACCGCCGACCTGACGCAACCAGATGCTGGAATTTTCAGCCTGACCTTCACGGTCGGTTAAACGTAGGTTA
>POVV01000708.1_pt1 | contig 18072 bp, 15 predicted proteins | sample 1560271 | NCBI WGS metagenome assembly POVV01 (sample SAMN08337232, study PRJNA429181) | Bioreactor metagenome, whole genome shotgun sequencing project. | biome: cows' rumen and soil; feature: anaerobic; isolation source: anaerobic chemostat enrichment culture, galacturonate as sole carbon... | reverse complement strand
AAGTATAAGGAAACCTATACAGATGACTATTCCTGCAGCCAGGAAATCAATACAACCTATGGAGACTACAGCACCATTCTTAAAACGGAAAGAAAAAATGGCTCTGGCATGATCAAAGAAGAAAATGAGCTTCATGAGGATTTGGGAAATCGTGTAATAAAATATCATAAGGTCTATGAAAATGGAGTCTTAAAAGAAAAGACAGAATATGATTATAAGGATAATGTAGAAAATCCCTATTGCGTGACCAATGAAAGAAAATACTTCCTGGCAGACAGCGGGAACCTTGAACAGTCAGGTGAATATGCCGAAACGATTTATAAATACAGCTCTCCTTCCAGTACTGATAGCAGATACACACATAGCGTGATATCAAAAGAACAGACCGTTATCCGAGATGCAGACGGCATGCTCTGCGACCCAATCAAGGAAGAATTCCAATATGACAATTGGGGACGGCTCATTTACAAAAAAGATTCCAGGAATCAGGTAACTACCTATCTCTATGATCAGCTGGGGCGGATGGTTGCAGAGAAGCTTCCTCCGATGGACGGCAAGCAGGCAGTAAATGAAACCCATTATAACGACAGCTTAAACTTTATCACCACAACCGATGGAAACCACCAGAAAAAGCGGATTCAATACACACCCTTTGGCCAGATTCTGCAGGTCTGCCTGGCCGAATCCAAGGAACCGGCCACTGGTGATGTTGTGCTCCAGGATTTCCGGTATAATTCATGGGGAGAGCTTACAGAAGCAATCACATATGATGGCAACGGCACAGCACCGGATAATATAAGAAAGACCGAGCGTTATACATACGATTCTTTTGGACGGGTACTGTCTCGCAGGATTCCCCAGGTGGGCTATGAAGAAACGTATGAATACAATGAAGTATTTACCGATCCGGCAGATGGAACGAAATACTTTCGCGAGGTAAAAAAAGTCATAGGAGACGCTTCCACTCCGGATATCTTGACAGAATATTATAAAGACCAAAAAGACCAGGTTAGGAAGGAATTTTTAGCCGGAGAACGGTTGTTTACTTACGAATATGATAATGCAGGAAACAATATCAGTAAAATTGACGCCAGAAACACAGAACGATTTGAGTACGATTATGCAGGTCGTGTAGTAAAATCCATACGGACAGACTCCGGTCATGAGAGAATTACCCGCATTCAATATGATGCGTTAGGCAATAAACGATTCCAATGGGATGAAGCCGGAAAGAAAACCGAATTCCAATACGATAAGGCAGGACGTCTTGTTCAAACCATAGCACCGTTTGATCACCGCAGCCAGAAAGTAAAATATTACTATGATGGAGCCGGTAATATTATATGGGAAAAGAAGGCACAAAAAGATGGCTGGCAGGAGACTCAGTATGTGTATGATGCCAGAAACCGTTTGACTGATACCTACCAGTACTTAAGCCCAGGCAACTGGATCAAAACCATCTGTCAGTATGATGGAATCAATCAGGTTATTCTAAGGAGAACCGGGGATACACCATCTGGCCAAGGACGGGAGGTGTCAAAATACACCTATGACCGCTTTGGAAACGTCACAGCAATGACGGATGCCCGCGGCTGTACAGAATACTATGAGTATGACAAAGCAGGAAGGCTTCAGAAAAAAACGGACAGGAACAAAGACCAGACCGTTTATCAGCATGATGCCTTGGAACGCACGATAAAAGAAACCGTGCAAAAGAGAACTCCTGATGGAATGGTAATCAGCGAACGGGAGTATGCCTATGGTAAAAACGGCAAGAAGATTCGGGAAGTCAGCCGGGAATCCGTGGGGGGAAAACAAACTGTCTTATTGGAGACAAGGTACCGCTACGATCTGAAAGGTCAGCTGTCCCGCCAGGACGATCCAGGAAATGCAAAAAAAGAATATACTTATGATATATATGGAAACCGACAGTCCTTTCAACTAACCCGTGAAGGAAATGCAAGCCCGGATATCAGTCTGTATTATACGTATGATGATTTATACCGTTTAAAGCAGGTAAGAAAAAACAATGCTGCCGGGGTGATACTAGCCGAGTACGAATATGATGAAAAAGGCAACCGTAAAACCCTCCGCTATCCGCAGTCCGGTATGGAAACCATCTTTCAGTATAATGATGGCAATAGGGTAATATCTCTAGAGAATAAACGGCAGGGAACCGTGATTTCTGCATGGGAATACGGCTATGATGTAGATGGGAATATTCTAAACAAGATTAACAAAGCTGGTTCTGCCCCAGTCACCATATCCTATCAATATGACCGATTAGGCCGTCTGACAGAGGAAGATTATTCCGGCTGGAAGCGGACACTTTATACCTATGATGTCTATTCTAACCGAGTGAAAATGATGGTGGAAGGAAGAACAAAGGATGAACTAGTCAGTGTTACCAATTATGAGTATGGTTTGAACAACCGGTTGGAAAAGAAAACAAAAAAGCAAGGGAAAACAACAGAAGCATTTCGTTACCGTTATGATGATAATGGGAATGAAACCTTCCGGATTTGGGAGAAAACATCTCCTACACCAGACTATCCGGGAACTGTCAAGTTATCGGGGCATTACCAAATAGAGACTCCGACCGTTTATGAGTGGAGACATTATGATGGTTTCAACCAACTGAGTCGGATTAATCAGGATGAGAAAGAGATTCTATATCAGTACCGTGGAGATGGCCTACGCCATAGCGCCCAGGTGAGGAAACTGACCGAAAGTCAGGGAAAAACGAATTTGTATTGCTGGGATGGAAGTGATATCGTAGCGGAACAGACTGACGGTGAACAGATTAAAACCTATATAAGAGGAATCAATTTGATTGCCAGAGAATTCTATCGTGTGGTATACTACTATATATTGAATGAACATGGGGATGTAACCCAGCTATGGAGTCAAAGCGGAACGTGCAAAGCCTCATATGAGTATGATGCTTTTGGAGTTGAGAAAACCCCCGAAATGGAGGATGAGAATCCTTTCCGATATTGTGGGGAGTATTTCGATCTAAGCAGTAGTACATATTATCTTCGTGCCAGAGATTATAGATCTTCGACAGGCCGATTCCTCGCTGAGGACAGTATTGAAAAAACGACAAGGAAGATGCCGAATGATCAAGATATTACAGACCCACTCAGTCTGAATAAGTATACTTATTGTCACAATAATCCGATTGTATATAATGATCCAACTGGACATCTTCCATTTTTGGTTCTTGCAGGACTAGCCGGTTTAGCAGCTGGAGCGATTGCAGGGGGAATATCATCGGCCATTCAGGGCAAATTTTCCTTGGAAGCAATAGTTCAAGGTGCTGCAATCGGAAGTACGGTCGGTCTAACTGGAGGAGCGGGCCTTGCATATGGTGTTACTGGCAATGCTCTTGCATCAACTGGTGCAGTTGCGTCAGGTCTTGGATTTGGTGTAGCAACTGTGGGGCATGCTGGAGCAACTGGTTTTGAACAGGCTCGGCAGTTACTGCAGGCACAACAAGTGAGATCTGTTGAGGGTGCGGGTAGTGCAATGACTTCTTCAGAAGCGGCAGGAAAAATAGTAAATGCGGAACGTATTGGCACTGCCGTCGCAAAAGCTGACCCGGGTCATAGAGCAGCTAGCTTTTTAACGCAAGAACAGCTTACAAATGGTAAAACTTTTGTAATTACTGGAGGTGACGGGGTGAGTAGAACGTTGCTTCAAGTTAAAGGAGCGATGAATGGAAAAATAGGTATTTTTGAGTACATTTTGACTCCGCAAGGGCAGGTATCGCATCAACGATTTATTCCTGGAGGAGTAATTAATGGCGTTCCTAATCAGGTTGTAAAACCATAAAGGAGGTTATCCGTGAATACATTAAATATTTTAATGCCTTACGAGTACGTTTCATCACTAATCTCGCTAAACTGGTATGACATTTTATTTGCTGTGGAACAAAAATTTTTATCCCCTACAGCGGCAACTGAACATGCTATTTTAGAACTTGAAAAGAAAGACAACCCTAAACAAACAGTGATAGATTTAGCTTGCTTAGAAAAAGGAGATCCAATTCATCCCTTTATAGATGAATTAGGGGCTTCGTCTGAACAGAATAAAAAAGAAGCACAAGAAAAATTTTTGTTTGTATTACTAAACTGGGTGTATGAACATAAAGAGATATATTCCGACCAGCTTGGGGCTGTCGAAATTATTTATGCGGATTTCGACTATCCCCAAATAATATCCAACTTTGTCCGCTATATGCCCAGTGAGCAGCCTTTGCTTGGTACGCAAGAGGAAAACATAAAGCGATTGTATAATAACTGGAGTAGTTTCTTAGATACTCAAAAGGCAAAATACTCTATCTAGTTTTCTGAACAGCAAACCCATAATCATATCTTTGATTGTGGGTTTGTTAGCATTAACTCATGCCACGGAAAAGGAAATCCTAAACAACTGCCGTTCTACAAGTACAGAAATGATTTCTTGGGTCGTTCACCCAGTCAGTTAATTATACATTTAATTTATCATCAAGTATAGTACGTGAACTCTCCTATTTTTGCGTCTGTATCTAAGTGTCGTTTTATATATCACAAGTTCAATTCTTAATAGATGCTCTAAAATAAAAATAAAGGAGAATACAAATGGCTGGAGTTTTACTCAATATAGGTGGTAGAGCAAATATGAACTTTTGCGAATATTTTGTTGATGATGAAATTGAAGTTCAATATTTGCCCACTACAATAGAAAAAGGAACAGGACCATTTAAAGATAATCCCTCTTTCGCTTTTACAGCACCAATAGGCAGCACATGTAAAGCGGGATCTTCAAATGGTATTCAAGATTATAAATTATTTTCTACCGGTTGGAAAAATGTAACAGCAAAATCATCTAGTGGGGGCGGTGGAGTTACTTCTGCATCGGAATTAGATACTGAAGATACATACGGATTAATTGGAGATCCGGAATCAACAGTAATATTACAACCATTAATTGATACAATTGCAGATATGGTAATGAATAATCTGTTAACAAAAATAAGATTTAATCAACACATATCACCTGATTCTACAGATCATGATGCAAGGTATTACACACAAGCTCAAGTAAATACTAAAATTAGCAATAGTATCTCTGATACTAAGATCACTGACTATACCGATCTTATGCATCAGGGCGCGGGTTCAAAAATACCAATAGTAAATTACATTGAAGAAATAGGTAGGAATACTGTTGTAGCTAAAACACCTGTTGGAACCTACTTGGACTTTACCGGAACTATAGATGCAGGTCAAATTATGGAATCATCGTGCAATATACCTCTTATTGCAAATGGTGGAATAGGTGAAAGTTCTCCTGGAACACCAATTGTATGGTTCTCTAAAGTACCGCCAGGTCTTGTTATTAATATTGATATGTTAGAGTCAAATAGGATTACTGTTTATTTGACTAATCCAACACAAAATCCAATTGATGTTATGGAGCAAATACAAGTCAACACTGTTTCGTTAAGAAATATGATTGACTATTATATGTAATAGAGGTGGCGTATGAATATTAATCAAAATCCAAACTTCGGGCTGCATAACACATCTGCGCGCCCAGGGAAAATAGAATACATAGTTATACATTATGTCGGTGCCACAGGCGATGCCAAAGCAAATGTGAACTATTATAATCAGCTGACTACTACAAATGCGTCAGCTGATTTTTTTGTGGGGTTTTCAGGAGATGTTTGGCAGTATAATCCAGATCCCATTGCAAGATATTGTTGGGCTGTTGGAGGATCAAAGTTATCTACAGGCGGTGGATCATTATACGGAATTGCGAAAAATGTAAATTGTGTGAGCATTGAAATGTGTATCAGGAACAAAGGAAGTAAAGCTGATACAAGTGGAGACTGGTACTTTGAAGATGCAACCGTTGCTTCTACTATTGAACTTACGAAATATTTGATGAAATTATATGATGTCCCGGTGGATCATGTAATACGTCACTACGACGTTACTGGAAAGATCTGCCCAAATCCTTATGTATATAACCATACAAACCATACGTGGGAGGCATTCAAGGCAGCTCTAGCAAGAACAGAACCCAAGAAATCTTCCGGTTGGGAGCAGATTACAGATGGTTGGATGTATTATAACGGAGATACCGGTCTTCCAGTGCGTAATGACTGGGTACATGTAGCCGGTAAATGGTACTGGTTTAACGGAGCTGGAATCATGGTGATAAACACATGGTATCAGTATAACCATGCATGGTATTATCTTGGCACCGATGGAGCCATGTGCGCTTCACAGTTGGTTGAAAATTCAGGTAAGATCTATGCTGTTGATGCTGATGGTAAGATGGTCACGGGTGAAATATTACTATCAACGTTAAGTGACGGAGCATTACAGTATAAGGGGTTAAATCAGTAGATTGAAAAATGACATTTTAGAAAATACTTAGGTCTGATTATGAATGGGCTCAAACGCCTCTTGCAGTAGTACATTAGGGATTTGGTATATGGTAGGGGCAAACGATATTTAAGCCGTGCTCCTTGTATACATATAGATTTTAAAAACAAAGGAGGAAATAAATTATGGTAAACAGATATTGTTTACAGATGGTGAGTTGTGGTGATGGTTGTTGCGGTAACGGTGGTTCAGAAAATGTTTACTCTACAGAAGAAACTGTATGTGGCACATGGATCGATGGCAAGCCGATCTATAGGAAGGTGATTACAGGGAAGCTTGCTAACGATAGTGGCAATTCAATTGTATTTGCAAGTGTTCCTGAACTAAGGATTGATCAGTTAATCAATCTACACGGAAACATGATTGATAATAATAAAGTAGCTAATATAGTATTTCCGGTATCCTATAATCGAACAAATGGATTGTTTGCTGCAATAAACATGTGTTACAATACATCGGCTTGCACCATCGATTACAATTTTTTAAACAACAATGGACAATATTCAGGATGTACAGCCTACGTGGTTATTGAATACACAAAGAAATAATTCCCCCCTACGGCTGCCAGGTGCAAGCATGATGGTCATTTCTTAAAATTATCATATGTCTGGATTCTGGCTAGAAGGCTATTAAAAAAACAAAAGCGAGGTAAATTATATGTGCGAAGATAAAAAGAGTTGTATTACAATTAATTGTGGGTGTTGTGGTAGTGGCAATAGCAATGGTGATGGCAGTGATAGCACACCAGTTGGAACCGTAATTTCGTATATGGGAACAAGTGCTCCGGAGCATTACTTCATATGCGACGGAACTATTTATAATATTGCTGATTATAAAGATTTTTCACAATTTATTAGAGATCAATTTGGTTCTTATAATTATTTTGATGGAGATGGAACCGTGACTTTCGCCGTACCAGATTTAAGAAACGAGTTTCTTAGAGGTTATCATGGTGATAAAGAAGAAAAACTATCTAGTGATATAGGTATACATCAAAATGGTTCCAATCAATCTGGTTTGGCAGTAATTACGTATGATGATCGCAATCCGGTACTTGCAACAGCGATACAGTCTAATGGTAAACAATATAGCAGAGGTGGATTTACTGGAGTAGATATACTTAGTACGGCTCAACATGATACATATAGTAAACAATTAGTATTTAACACGGACAAAATAGAAACAATTACATGGGACAACGACCCGGTGCCTGTTAAAACATCTAGCAGACCTACTAATACCACGGTTCTTTATTGTATTAAATACGAATAAAGCATTACTGTCAGCGCACCAAGCAAGATACTGCAATAACAACTTTAACGGCTGCCAGGTGTAACAGCTTGGCAGCTAATTTTTGTATAATATATTTTGTAAAAATTGAACAAAAGCGGACAATTATTATCGGAATATTTCCACAGTCATATATGTTATAATAAAAACAACCGTAAACATTTTTTATTATAACAAAGGAGTGTGATAATATTGGATAAGCAAATATTAACAATAAAGGATTGTATGGCTCGTCATAATAAAAGTTACTCTACAATTGCAGCGTTGTTTAAACGAAAGGGATCTCCTGCATTTCGCGTTGGACATGAATGGCAGGTAGATGTAAATAAATGGGATGAATATCTACTTAAGTTAGCAGACGATGATAAAGGATAAGAAACGCTACGTACAGAACCACTTAGCCTAAGATTTGATAATTGAATGCTAAAAGTCATCATTAAAATGTAATTTAGATGAATTATTTGCTCAATGCTTTGAGCGTGTAAAGAGACGGGGTTAACCTCGTCTCTTATTATATTACATGGAATAAAAACCATTCAAACTGCGCTTTCATTTAGAAATTAAATATCGTAACTATAAACAAGGCACTACTGCTCTGCGGTTAGTGCTATTTTATTGCAAAGAAAGGTGGTGGTTAATATCGCAGCTACTAGAATAATTTCTCCAAATAGCAAACGGCGTGATATTTCCAACGCCTCTGTCTACAGATGTACAAGATGTGGAAAAATTCAAGATGACCCAAAGGGTTATTTTTTTATGTCAAAAACAAGCCCACTTTACACTGCTAACGAACTATATACTACTATTTGTTTTGACTGCGCTAGCGAATTATTTGAAGAACAAAAATTTAAGTATAAAGATGAGAAAATGGCTTTAATTATTATGTGTCATTATCTTGATTTGTATTTTTCAGATGAGTTATATGAAAAAATTAGAGATAATGCAAACTTTTCTCTAGGAAATTATTCAAAACTATTGAATGGGGCTCAATATAAAGCGAAAAACTTTACTACATATTTAGTTAATGCATTACGTGATGGTTTAAAAACAATAGATGAAATGCGTGAAAATGATGAAGCCAATTGGAATTCTTCGGATTTAAAAAACAAAACATACGTATTGCAATCTGTTGGATATGACTGCTTCGATGATGAAAACTATACAGATTCAAACAGAAAGTTTCTTTTTAACACATTTGCTGATTACTTAACAGATGATGTATTAGAAGATCCACATAAAATGCAAAGAGTTATATCTCTGGTAAAGACCACTTTACAGCTAGATAGTATAGATAAGTTGATTAATAACGAACTCCGTAAAAAGCTTCCAGACAATTCGTTAATTAAATCTCTTACTGATATAAAAGACAAATTGGAAAGAACAATTAATTCGGCAGCTAGTGAAAATGGATTATCGGCCAAGGGCTCTGGGAAAGGTGGGCGTGGCAGCACAACTCTTACCAATATTATGAAAGAGATGGGTGAAAATGACTTTGACGAAATCAAGGTAAATATCGTTGATATAAAACTTTCAAAATCATATCAGGAAATAGCCGCTGACAATGCAAAATCACTTTTCGACGAATTAAATTATACATCTGATGAGTACGCACGTATGCTTGCCACTCAATCACAGGAAATGATTATATTGCAAGATAAAGTAATGAAACTAGAAGAACAAATTAGGCTACAAAAGATTGAAATAAAAGCACTCAGAAATGAAAACGAGAAATTTCAGCAAGAATTGGCAGGTGAATAATAATGTCTATAACATTACTTACCAAACCCTCTCAAAAAGAAATCTCTCAAAGGAAGCTTGAAACTTATGATAAGTATAGCAAGGTAATTCAATGGGGTCGTGCCTATCCAGTGGAATTTACAAGTAGATTCATGGGAATTGAGTTACTTGATATGCAAAAGTATGCTTTTTATAATTCTTGGTCAAGAGATTTCGTATTATGGCTTGAATCCAGAAATGCTGGAAAAACGACGAAGCTATCTGTATATACAATGACAAGAAGCCTGCTATTCCCATTCCACGTCACATATTTTCTTGGCAATACGGGTGACCAGGCAAAAGAAGTTTATAAAAAAGTAGAAAAGATTGCAAAAAAAGAAATTGAATCTTTCGCCGGTTGTACCGACATCTTCTTCAGTGAATTAAAAAAGAATGGGGTCAATTCAGATGGCTTTGTACATAATCCAGCTTCATTTACTTGTACTTTATTTAATGGAGCAGAAATAAACACACTAAATAGTGATATTACAAACATCAAAGGCAAACGTGCAAATTTGGTTTGCTTTGATGAGGCGGGTTGGTTTTCAGATGAATTATTTGTACAGGCCGAAAACTTTGTAAATCAGGATGAGAACTTTAAACTAGGTGGAAATGTCGATATCACGCTAGAGCCAAAGGGATTACCAAGACAATTATTATATGCTTCGTCCGCTTCCGATACATCTTCAGAATATTATAAAAAATTTAGATATTTTTCTGAGCGTATGCTTATTGGGGATCAAAAATATTTCGTATGTAATTTTAATATTGACATGGTTATGAAAGCAAAATACAACGGTGAGCCCTATCCTGCTCTTATTAGTCAGGATAAAGTTGATAAGGCTATGGGTGATAACAGAGATAAGGCATTACGAGAATTATATAATAAGTTTAGTGCCGATTCTCACGAGGGGCAAATTCTTACCCGACGCGAAATTATGCAATACACAAAACTCAGACCCCCCATTCTTTCTAATGATACAGGAAATAGGTTGTTTGCCTTAGCATGGGACTCAGCACGATTAAACGATAATAGTGTAATCGGTGCAGCTGAGTTTTTTGATGATCCGGAACGCGGTTGGTGTATGGATATTTGCAATCTTGTTAGTTTAGTTGATATATCTACTAAAAAGAAAACTCCAATGATACTACCAGACCAGGTAAAAAGGTTTCAGAATTTGCTTCTAGACTATAATGGATCAGATAAAAAGAGACTAGACTACGAAAATATAAAGGCAGTGATATGTGACTCTGGTGCGGGTGGTCAGATGGTCGGCGGTGTTTCTGACTATATGCTTGATAATTGGGTTGGCAAAGATGGAAAGTCACACAAAGGCATTATTGATAAAAATCATAAGGCAAACGAAACTTCTTCTAAGAGATTTAAGAATGCAGTTGATATTATGAAATTAGTAGATCCTAAAGCATATAGAAATGAAATTTTTGATGCGGCGGAAAAAATGACAAAACTTGGTGTAGTTACATTTCCTGCTGATTATGATGGTAAAGATTACATTTTATCTATAGATGATGAGGGAAATGAGAATAAATACGATTTAAATGCGGAAGAAAAAGATTCGTTAGTTCAAATTGACTTAATGAAAACGGAAATTATAACCATGTGTAAATACACAACAGCAGGGAATATCCGATATGATTTTCCACCAGACAAAAGAAATACTATGCATGACGATAGGGCTTTCGTGTATGGCCTGTTATGCTGGTATTTGGCACAATTAAGAAAAGGTCAGTTAACAAGTAGGCCAAAAGAACAAAAAACAATAAACCCGGCTACTCTTCTGTTCCGCGCCCCTCAACTATATACCCATTAACAAAATTTTACGAGAAAGGAGGAAACCACAAAATGTCACAAACTGAAATTATAGAGACTAAACCGGCGCAAAATATTTTTAAACAAGAAGTTACAGAAAAACAACGTATACAATTTGAATCTGCATTACAATATATGAAAACAGCTAAACTTATACTTCGTGATTTAGAAAACGAACAACAGTCTAATCAGTTTTTTAAGAAGTATAAACGAGAAGATATTTTAAGATGGTTAGAAAACCCTTCTCGATTTGAAGCGAAGTTGATTGAAGTGTGCAGATATTTGGCGGGAAGCTCTCAACATTTTAGACGTTTATATGAGTACTTTGGGAAAATGTCAATGCTCGCCTATATAGTACTTCCATATAAAATAGATGAAGAAAATTTTGACGCTTCTCAATTTAAAAAGCAGTATAAGAAAATCATAGATAAATTAGAAGTAATGAACATCAAAAATGAGTTTTCAAAGGTAATAGATGTAATGTTCCGTGAAGACATTGCTTATTGCTACGAGTACTCTACAAATGACAGCTACTTTATTAAACTCTTACCGTATAATTATTGTCAGGTAAATACTATTGTAGATGGTGTTTTGGGATATTCATTTGATTTTGGTTACTTTGATAAATACCCAAAAAGATTATCAATGTACGGAGAAGAATTTAAAACAAAGTATACCCTTTATAAAAGCAATAAAAAAAAATATAAATGGCAAGAACTAAGCAGTGAAAATTCATTTGCACTAAAACTATCAGATAATCTTGACTATGTAATTCCTATGTTTGCTAACCTTATCCCATTCCTTTATGACATTGAAGATATAAAACAGCTTGATAAGAGTAAGAAGGAAATGGACAATTACAAGCTTTTAATGATGAAATTAGAGTTGAATGATGACGGCGATTATATAATTGATTATAAAGAATATGAAAAATTTTATAATATGATCAGTTCTGTCTTACCAAAAAACATTGGAATCGGTATGTCTATTGCGGACATCAAAGACTATACGTTTGAGCGAAGTGGAACGGCAAATGAAATTAGTGCATATAGCCAGGCACAAAAGGACTTTTGGGATTCAGCAGGTGTAAACGGTAGTCTATTTTCCGGTGATACCTCTACTGCCGCCGCTATTAATGCTAGTTTAAATTCAGATCAGAGCTTAATTTTCTATGTCCATAGAATGATTGAACGGGTAATAAACAGAAAGTTAAAAGGAGAATCTGGTAATTATATGTTCAAGATAAACATTCTTGACTGTACTATTTACAATAAAAAGGAATATTTGGATAACTTACTGAAGGTATCAACCTATGGAACCCCCACAAAGACATTAATATTATCTCTGTTTGGTTATTCCCCAGCAGACACGTATGGTATGACATTGTTGGAAGATGTATTAGATTTAACTTCCAAATGGAAACCATTAAAATCATCAAATGCTATGCCATCAGATACTGGCGACGAAGGTGGAAGGCCAGTAAAAGACGATGGAGAATTAACTTCTGCGGGTGAGCAGTCAAGAGATGACAGTCGGAAGGCATAGGTGTTTATGTGAATAATACAATATTGGTATTTGACCAAAAGAAAGCTGTGCTACTCTCTTCTCTTGGTTTCAAATATATTTTTGACAGTATGAACGGTAAAAAAGTTCATGCTTTTTTATTTTCAGAGGAACTTATAAAATATGTAAGTACGCATTTTTCTAATAATGATTTTCTTCTGAACAATGGTCTGAGATTTTAGGAAAGGAGGAAATCATGTCGGAAATAAATAGAATTATACCAATTAGATTTGAGAAAGTACAAGATTATTCTATTGCAGATACAAGATTTACAAAAGTAAAGATTAAAATGATGCATTTAGGATTGAACTTTAATAACAGCGTTTTTAATAAAGAGGTTGTAGACGAAGCAATCTCGACATTGTATAACACACCAATACTTGCATACGTAGAAAAAAATGGCGATGGAGAAGATGACTTTTCAGATCATAGGCAAGAATTGAGTATTGAAAATGGATCTATTAAAGTCACATATAAATGTATTCCATTTGGAGTCATTGGAGAGTCATGTAATCCAAGATACGAAAATTATACTGCTGAAGATGGTGTAGAACGAACGTATTTAGTTGTTGACGGACTTATTTGGAATAAGATTGAGCACTCTGATATTTTTACACGAGATATTATCAAAGACGCAAGTATGGAACTAACGGAAAATTATTCTGGAAAATTTGACGAAGATAATCATTTTGTTTTTACCAAAATTGAGTTTGATGGAATTTGTGCTTTAGGTAACAATGTTGAACCTGCTATGAAAGGTGCAAATATTGAAATTAATTTTGCCTTAAATGAGATCCAAGCAAAACTAGAACAGTTTAACAAGTGTCTTAGTAATCAATCATCTGGTGATGAAACAAATAATTCTAAGAAAGGAGAAAAAGAAATATTGGATAACGAAAAAATTGAAAGTATTTTAAAGGAGCTTAGTATTAATAAAGCTGATATTAATTTTGAGACAACTGAAACGATGACCGAAAACGAATTAAGAGAAAAAATACAGATATTTACTGAAAATAAGTCATCTGATGCAAAAATAATTATTGCGTCTGAGCCAACTAAATTTTCTACATACAATGAAAAACGAGAATTATTAAGAAATGCGATGAAGCAAGAAGAAAAGCGAGATGATAATGGCAACTTAGAGCATTATCTTGGCTTTTGGATCGCAGATTTCGATGATTCTTACATTTATGTAGAGAAGGAGGAATACAACGGTAAAGAATGGTCTTATGAAAAGGGTAGACTTGGTTATGCGATATCTGAAAATTCTGTTTCAACAGCAAGTGAATTTGAACCAATGATTGTAAAGTGGCTTACCGCAGAAGAATATGCTGAAATTGAAAAGATACGTTCAGCGTATGATTCCTTTGAGAAAAATAAATCTGAGTTTGAGAGGTTGCAGAGTTTTGAAAGAGACACCTTAAAAGATCAAAGAGATAACGATTTAAAGATACTATTTGAAAGGTTTGACGAAAAGCTTGCTGACTGTGAAGAATACAAAGCATTAAAAGATTCAAATGCATATATATCTATTGAAGATATTGAGTTGAAGTGTTTTGCCATGATTGGCAAGATCACAACAAAGTTTTCCGCAGTAAAGAAAGAAGAAGTCGTAAAACTTGATTTTGAAGTATCTGAAAAAGATACATGCGACGATGGTTACGGTGGAATTTTGGCTTCTAAATACAACAAATAATTAACTTGAGCGCTAGACGCTCTATTTTTATGTTCAAAATTAAGGAGGAACAAACATGGCATATAGCGTAGTTACACGTGAAAAGATGACAAGTGAATGGGATGGATCTAAGAGAATTTCTGTAAAATATCGACCAAGCGGCGTTGATGCTGCAATTGAAAACGGGAATGTTGTGGTTGTAGGTGATTTGATTGATGGTGAAAGGGAAGTTTATGCAACTTCTACTCCTGCTATCGATACGCCTGTAGCGAAATTGGCTCTTATCACAACCCCAGAGGTAATGGCTGACGAAAAGAAGAAAAATATTGCAGACTTCAGAAATGAAGCAGGCGATGTATGTACAGCAGATTTATTGTTTTCTCGCGACATCTTCTCTCTCACTGCTGAAGGATTTGCTGGTACGCCAGTAAGAGGAGGTATTGTTGAATTACAGGCAGGTACAAAATTAAAAGTAGTTTCTACTGCTACTTCTGGCTCTACTGTAGTAGGTAAAATCATCGATGTCGTGAATGGCAAGTATGCTGTTCAGGTTGACTAATTTTATATAAACATTAAGGAGGAATATACACAATGGCAGATAAATTAACAATATTAAAACTTGCTACCGACATGATCAAAGGTAGAGTAAACAGTAACTTTGCTGATACTTCCAAAAATTCCGAAGCACTTGTCGAGCAGTTAATTGAATTAAATGGTGGTTCTAAGGATTTAGACTTTAAGAGATTTCATAGAGGAAATCCTGTATTCGATATTGTAGAGGAAATCATTCCAGTAATTGTCCATGAAGGATTTACTGGCGATGAATTTTTCTTTAACCTAGTAGATTATAGAAATATCGCATTAGGAGACGATATTGATTTCTGGACTGAAGACAAGACAGAGTTCGTCGTTGCTGATGCTGCATATGGTACTAGCGGTATTCGTAGACAGAGACTTGGTGCTATGGAAAAGTACAACGTCAAGACTCAGCTTAAAATTATTAAGGTGTATGAGGAACTGAAGAGACTCATGGCTAGTAGAGTTGATTTTAATACCTTTATCCGAAAAGCTGGAGAAGCTATGATTAAGGAAGTAAGACAGGATACTTACACTGTATTCAATGGCGTAACCACTACCACTCGTGGATTAAACTCTACATACGTTAAATCCGGTACTTATTCTGAAGACACTCTGTTAGAACTCGTTGAGCATGTAGAGGCTGCTAATGATGCTGTTGCTACAATTATGGGTACAAAATCTGCTCTTAGAAAAGTTACTACAGCTGTTGTATCTGATGAAGCAAAGTCTGATCTTTATAATATGGGCTTCTATGGCAAATTCAATGGCACTAATATGATTTACCTTCCTCAGAGACACAAGACCGGCACAGATAGTTTCCTGCTTGATAATAGCAAGATTTATGTGTTTGCTGGCGCAGATAAGCCAATTAAAGTAGTAAACGTTGGTGAAGGCATTCTCTCTGCTAATGATCCGTTACAGGCTGCCGACTTTACACAGAATTATTTATACGGGCAGGAAGTTGGCGTTGGTCTTGTATTCAATACTAAGCAGGGCTTCTATTCTCTGTCTTAATTATAGGCTATATAAATAAGGGTAACTAAATAGTTACCCTTAGAATGAAAGGTTAAAAAGGAGGATTTTATATAATGGCAAACGGCAAACCAGGAAGACCAAAGAAGACAACAACTGAAAGTATTACTGAAATTACTACAACAAATAAAGAAGTGATCGTATCCAAAGCACGGCCACAGGAAAAGAAAAGACTGAAATTAGACGATAATGTGTCACTTTTAGTTGCAAGTAATGTATTTGGAGAGTTAATTTATATTAACCATAAAACTGGTGACAAATATACTTGGAAAAGCATGGGTGATGTACAGAGTTTGTATGTTTCTGATATCAGAGCAATGAAGTCTAATCAGCGAAAATTTTTAGAAGAAAACTGGATTGTAATTGATGGAATTGCTGATACTTCCGATGAGTACACAGATGTTGATGTTACTGAGATTTACGAGACATTGCAAATTTCTAATTATTATAAAAATTTCTTATGTCCTACCAATCTAAATGATGTATTTAATTGGAGCGTAGAGGACATTAGGAATAAAGTTTCTAAAATGCCCGTATCAACTAAAGAAACTATTGCTATTAGAGCAAACGAGTTAATCAGGGCTGGCATTATTGATTCTATTGCAAAGGTAAAGGCATTAGAAGAGGTAATTGGATGTGAGTTAGCCTCAGAAAGTGATGATTAAGGAGGTGTGCAAATGACTCCTTATTCGGAAGTTATCGAAGTCTTTATAAATAAAATAACAGATATGGATTTACCAAGGTTTGATGATTTAACAAGAGATGCTATCATTATTGGATATATGAAATCCGCATGTACAAAATTTGCAAAGGTGTGTGAGGTTGATCTATACGACAGAGATGAAGTTATGGAGTGTTTTAGTAATAGCTTAGACGATGAAATCATCGATATTATTACTGAAAATATGCTTGTTGAGTGGTTAAAACCAAAGGTGTTGTTCACTGATAACTTGTCAAATGTTTTGAACACAAAGGACTTCTCTATGTATAGTCCTGCTAATATGCTGAAGGAATTAAGGGAATCATTGGCCTATCTTAAGAAAAATGCAAAAGGATTAGTTAATAATTACTCCTTTGCTCATTCGGAGGTGGGTAAAAATGGTAAATGACTTCTTAAATAATATTATTGGTTGCGTGTATAAGGTGCTACCGCTCAAAGAAGAGCAAAATTCATATCTTCCTGAGTATATTGATAGTCTGCTAATACAGTTAAAAGGTGCATTGGTAACATATCCCTCATTATCATCAAATACTAAATATATCGCTATAATTAACAGTATTCAGTATTTTAGTAATAACGAATTCACTAATAAACAATGTAAGCGTGAAATATTCAAGTGTATTGATAATATCAAAAAGATACAGAGTGAGGTGTGATTATGGGATTTTGGGATACTTATAATAATCGTCTCAATATAAATGGCAAAACTCAGCGAGAACGAAATGTAAATCGCTTAAAACAGAACATTCTCAGCAAAGCTCCATCTAACCCTTCATATAAAGAAATCAAACTCAACGGAGAAGAAACTTATCTTGTTATCAACACTAATTCAAAACCGTACTACAAGGAATTCGAATCTTTACCTGGTCAGAAGATTCTAGCCGGTGACTATGTAGAATGGGCCAATAATATCTGGTTAGTTTATGAAGCAGATTGTGATGATGAAATTTATACCGATGGCAATTTGAGACAATGCCAATATGAATTGTTCTGGCAAAAAACAGATGGTACTATCGTATCAAGGTATGCTTGGGTACAGAATGCATCTGCATATAACAATGGGGAAACCGCCAACAATACTATTACGCTGCAATCTAATCAATTTATGGTATATATGCCTTATGATGAAGACACCCGCCTGTTGGATAACGGACTCCGCATACAT
>POVV01000707.1_pt1 | contig 18106 bp, 13 predicted proteins | sample 1560271 | NCBI WGS metagenome assembly POVV01 (sample SAMN08337232, study PRJNA429181) | Bioreactor metagenome, whole genome shotgun sequencing project. | biome: cows' rumen and soil; feature: anaerobic; isolation source: anaerobic chemostat enrichment culture, galacturonate as sole carbon... | reverse complement strand
TGGCGTGTTTTATTGCCACGCTGGTACCGGGCGGCTGGTTATTTACCCCTAATAAATTAATTCCGGACTTTAAAAAACTCAATCCTATCAGCGGGATTAAGCGATTAGTTTCAGCCAGGCATTTGACCGACGTTCTGAAAATGTTAGTCAAGTGTGGCGTTTTACTTTACCTGCTGTATGTCATGATCCGCGGTTCTATCGGCGAGATGATGCTGCTTCAGGGGCTACACCTTAATGACGCAATCAAAAAGGGATTGGGCGATTACTACAGCATCATGGTCTATTTTATTATCACCATCGCCGTATTTGCCTTTATTGATATTCCTTTAAGTAAGCACCTGTTTACTAAAAAAATGAAAATGACCAAGCAGGAAGTTAAAGAAGAATACAAAAATAGTGAAGGTAAGCCAGAGGTTAAAGGCCGAATTCGTCAGCTACAGCGCCAGTTTGCTATGGGGCAGATTAACAAAACCGTGCCCGGTGCCGACGTTATTATTACCAACCCGACGCACTTTGCCGTGGCATTAAAATATGCGCCGGATAAAGCGATGGCCCCTTATGTGGTGGCTAAAGGCGTTGATGAAGTGGCGCTCTATATACGAGAAGTCGCCCGAGCAAATCAGATTGAAATTGTTGAATTGCCCCCGTTAGCCCGGGCGATTTATCACACTACGCGCATTAACCAACAGATTCCGGCACAGCTTTACCGCGCCATTGCCTACGTACTGACTTACGTATTGCAACTTAAATCATGGCGAGCGGGCCAGGCGGCTGATAAACCTAAATTAAACACCCAAATATCTATCCCCAATGAGGTATTGAAGCAGTATGAGTAAGTTTTCCTTAAAAGGCGTATTTTCAACGCTAAAAGCAGGACATATTGGCGTGCCAATTTTGCTGCTGTGCGTATTGGCAATGGTTATTCTGCCACTACCTCCAATCGTGCTGGACGTACTCTTTACCTTTAATATCGTCTTAGCTATTTTGGTGTTATTAGTCAGCGTCAACAGTAAGCGGCCGCTGGACTTCGCCATTTTCCCGACCATATTGCTGATCACCACGCTGATGCGTTTAACCCTAAACGTGGCATCAACCCGAGTGGTATTACTTAACGGTCATGAAGGGGTCGGCGCAGCCGGTAAGGTTATCGAAGCCTTTGGTCAGGTTGTTATCGGTGGTAACTTTGTCGTCGGCTTCGTGGTGTTCGTCATTCTGATGATCATCAACTTTGTGGTTGTGACTAAAGGTGCCGAGCGGATTTCAGAAGTCTCGGCTCGCTTTACGCTTGATGCCCTACCGGGCAAGCAAATGGCGATCGATGCTGATTTAAATGCCGGACTAATTAATCAGGATCAGGCAAGAATCCGCCGTAAAGACGTTTCTAACGAAGCCGATTTCTATGGTGCAATGGACGGAGCCTCTAAGTTCGTTCGTGGTGATGCTATCGCTGGCATCATGATTCTGGTGATCAACGTCATCGGTGGTATTTTAATTGGTATCTTTAAACATAATTTAGATGCCAGCACCGCATTTGAACAATATGTTCTGTTAACCATCGGTGACGGCCTGGTCGGCCAGATCCCGTCTCTGTTACTGTCAACTGCAGCGGCTATTATTGTTACCCGCGTCAGCGACAGCGGCGATATGTCTGATGAGATCAAATCTCAACTTTTGGCATCACCAACCTTACTGTATACCGCCGCTTTGGTTATGTTTATTCTGGCCATTGTTCCGGGCATGCCTCATATGGCCTTCCTGACCTTTACCGGCGTACTGGTCTTTGTCGCCTGGAAGAGAAGTAAAGCGATAGAAAAGCCGGCGCCGGAAGAAGACATTGCGGCAGTCAGCAGTGCCATGGTTGAAGATACTGCCCAAACGGTAAGCTGGGATACTATTCCGGTGGTTGAGCCTATTGGCCTGAACTTGGGTTATAAACTGGTGACGCTGGTCGATCAATCTAAAGGCAATCCGTTGACTCAGCGGATACGCGGGGTACGTCAGGTAATTTCTGAAACCTGCGGCGTATTACTGCCTGAAGTTCGAATCCGCGAGAATTTCCGCCTTAAGCCGGCGCAATACGCTATTCATATTAATAGCGTTAAGGTTGCTACCGGCGAAGTTCATGCCGATAAACTGATGGCGATCCCGTCAACAGAAACCTATGGCGAGATTGACGGTGTGTTAGATAACGATCCGGCTTATGGTATGCCGGTTACTTGGATTACTCCGGAACAAAAGCCTAAGGCATTAAACCTGGGCTATCAGGTTGTTGACTGCGCCAGCGTGGTGGCAACTCACGTTAATAAAGTGGCCCGCCAGTGTTTGCCGGATCTGTTTAATTATGATGACATCACTCATCTGCACGAACGCTTGTCATCTATTGCACCTAAGCTGGCTGAAGACTTATCCTCTGCCCTTAACTTTAGCCAGTTACTGCGCATTTACCGTCAGCTATTGGTGGAACAGGTTTCACTTAAAGATATTGTAACTATCAGCTCTACGCTGTTAGAAAGCTCAAGCGTAACCAAAGATCCTATTCTGTTGGCTTCTGACGTTCGCTATGCCTTACGTCGCGCTATTGTTTATGGGCTCAATCAGGATCGTAAAAAACTGGCCACCTATACTATCGACAATACGCTGGAAAACATGCTGCTTAGCTCCTTAAATCAGGCTCAACAATCGAGCAAGGTGGCGTTGGACAGCTTCCCGGTCGATCCTAATATTCTAACGCAACTCCAGACCAATATGCCGGTGATAAAAGAGCATATGAAAGCACAGGGCTGTGAGCCTATTCTGCTAGTAACACCGCAGTTGAGACCATTACTGGCGCGCTATGCTCGCCTGTTCGCCCCGGGCCTTCACGTGCTGTCTTATAACGAAGTACCGGATGAAAGCGAACTGAATATCGTTGGTTCTCTGGCCTAATTTGCATTTAGTGATGCCATTATTATAATGGCATCACTATTTACTTTTTTATTTCACCCGCGCCTTCCCTGCCAATCCCCCCCCCCGAATACATTCCCCCGATAAAAAGCCACTTTCTGCCATGATAATTTCGGTGTGAATGGGTACTATCGTCCCCTACCGGTCTTGCATATAAATGATCAAATAAGGTGAACAATGATGATAGGTCCGTTAATTAACGGTGCCGCCATTATGATTGGTGGTGGATTGGGTTTACTGCTTGCGCCCTTTATTCCAAAACGCCTACAGGAGGGTTTACCTTCCGCTTTTGCCATGGTTTCTATTGCCATGGGCATTACTTTAATTATTAAAGTTCAGCAACTTCCGGTAGTCGCACTGGCGATAATCCTTGGAGTGGCGATAGGTGAGCTGTGCTATATGGAAAATGGCGTGCAAAAATTTGGTGGTTTTGTTCAACGCACGCTGGCCCGGGTTATTCCGCCACGTAAGCATGGTTTATCGGCCGAACTCTACAACCAGAATTTTACCGCACTTATCGTTTTATTCTGTGCCAGCGGCACCGGTATTGTCGGTTCACTGACCGAAGGTATGACCGGTGATTACCAACTGCTGGTAGTAAAGTCTGCTCTGGATATTTTTACTGCCCTGATTTTCGCTATTTCGCTAGGGGCGGCCGTCATGTCTATCGCCATTCCCCAGTTTATTATTCAGGCCCTGCTGTTTTTATCTGCCCGATTAATTATGCCTTATATGACCGAGGTATCACTGGGCGATTTCTCAGCCTGTGGCGGCCTGATTATGGTCGCCGTCGGACTAAGAATTGCCCAAATCAAGATCTTTGCCGTGGTTAACTTCCTGCCGGCCTTAGTGATTGTCATTCCGCTGTCGCTGTTTTGGCACAGGTTAATCGGCTAGCTGGCCTATAACGGGACTATAAGTAGTTAGCCAGCCATATCGTCGGCAATTCTTTTAGCTAATGCCTCTCTGTGCTGCTGAAAAGCACGGGTCGATTGTCTAACCTGAGCAACAATCTCCGGTTCAGCCTTAGCCGGAGATCCGCAGGTAAACGGCGGGGCAGGATCGTACTCCAGAGACAGCTGAACTTTCTTAGCACTTTCAGCGCCGAAAAGTTCGCCACACAGGGTAAGGGCAAAATCAATGCCGGAAGTGACGCCTGCGCCGGTAATCCGGTTGCGATCGATGACGACTCGCTGATTAACCGGCTCAATGCCAAAGTAGGCCAACTGGCTCAGTGAAAGCCAGTGGCAGGTTGCCCGATAGCCTGTCAGCACCCCCGCAGCAGCCAGAACCAACGACCCGGTACATACTGAAGTAACATAGTCAGCCTGCTCCGCCTGCTGTTTCAGAAACGTCAGGGTGTCGGCATCTTCCATCAGAGTGACCTGTCCCGGCCCGCCCGGCACAAATAAAATATCAGCCTGCGGACAATCAGCCATAGTGACAGAGGGAAGTATTCTTAACCCGCCGGCATCCTCAACCGGATCCAGTGTTTTCCATACCAGATGAACAGTCAGCTGTTTAAAACGAGAAAAAACCTCCAGCGGGCCGGTAAGATCTAACTGCGTCAGCTGTGGGTAAACAAGCATAACCAGATTCATGATGGATCTCCTGAAATACTCTAGCGCTCAATGCCGATTCAATTAAATTACAGAAGAATATAAAACCAGTCCATGACAATAAAATAATTTCCATACCGTTATCAGGGAGATTAGATCAGGCGAATAATCTACTTCCCCACATCTCTAATAGCCTCTACAATGACCCCTTCTCAACGGGGTGCTGCTAAGCTGAGAATGTGTTTATGTTATATAAACCTTACCCGTCGAACCTGATCCGGTTAATACCGGCGAAGGGATTTGAGAGTGAATCTGATTGAGGATCGGTATTCCCGTTCTTTGTTGAATATTCAACCTGCTCAAAGACCTTTGCCCACTGTTTAGGAGCGCAAAGTGTTTAAACAATTCATTGCTGTGGTATTGGTGTTAATCACGTCACCTATGCTGATTAATGCAGCTAGTGCAAAACCTACCCTGACCGTCTATACCTATGACTCTTTTGCCTCTGACTGGGGTCCCGGTCCAAAGATAAAACAGGCTTTTGAAACTCAATGTGAGTGCGAGCTAAAATTTGTTGCGCTGGCTGACGGTGTATCGCTGCTCAACCGTTTACGCATGGAAGGCAAAAATAGCAGTGCCGATCTGGTATTAGGTTTAGATAATAATCTGCTTACCGCCGCGGAAAAAACCGGCCTGTTTGTACCACATAATATTGATATAGCCACTCGCTCACTCACACTACCGGGCGGCTGGAACAATTCCACCTTTATTCCTTACGACTATGGTTATTTTGCCTTTGTCTACAATAATGAGTCGCTAAAAAACCCACCTAAAAGCCTGCATGAGCTGATTGAAAGCCCGGAATCCTGGAAGGTGATTTATCAGGATCCGCGTACCAGCACTCCCGGACTTGGCTTATTACTTTGGATGCAAAAAGTCTATGGGGATAAAGCGCCTGAAGCCTGGCAGAAGCTGGCAAACAAAACCGTCACCGTCACCAAAGGATGGAGCGATGCTTATGGCCTGTTCCTGAAGGGGGAAGCCGATTTAGTCCTCAGTTATACCACTTCCCCGGCTTATCATGTGATAGAAGAGAATAAGCATCAGTATGTTGCTGCACCTTTCAGTGAGGGCCACTACATGCAGGTAGAAGTGGCAGGTCAATTGGCTTCAAGTAAACAGCCAACGTTGGCCGCCGAATTTATGAAGTTTATTACCACTCCGGCCTTCCAGTCACAGATTCCAACCAGTAACTGGATGTATCCGGTCATAGATATCCCGCTACCGCAGGCATTTACCCAAACGGTAAAACCGACCAATACATTGGAATTCACTCCACAGGAAGTTTCAGACAACCGAGCTGCATGGATTCAATCATGGCAACGCGCCGTCAGCCAGTAATCCCTCATTGGCTGTGGCCCGGCATCATCGCTGCAACGCTGATCCTAAGCGTTGCCTTTTTTGCCTTTGCTGCCCTTTGGATATATTCCCCGCCCGGTGATATTAAAGCGCTGCTGAGTGATAGCTATTTATGGCACGTGGTGGGTTTCACATTTTGGCAGGCCTTTTTGTCGGCGGTTATCTCACTGGTACCGGCTATTTTTGTCGCCAGGGCACTCTATCGCCGACGTTTTTTCGGACGAACCCTATTATTGCGCCTGTGTGCCATGACGCTGGTCTTGCCGGTTTTAGTTGCGGTATTTGGTATCCTCAGCGTTTATGGCCAGCAAGGGTGGCTGGCACAGTGCCTTAGTTCCATTGGCATTCGCTATAGCTTCTCACCTTATGGACTTCAGGGCATTTTGCTGGCCCATGCGTTTTTTAATCTGCCGCTGGCAAGCCGATTATTGCTGCAATCTTTAGAAGGTATTGCCGTTGAGCAGCGCCAGTTGGCCGCTCAGTTAGGCATGAATACCTTACAGCGTTTTCGCTTTGTTGAGTGGCCGGCACTTCGGCGACAAATATTGCCCACCGGGGCACTCATTTTTATGCTGTGCTTTGCCAGCTTCGCCACAGTGCTCTCCCTCGGCGGAGGTCCTAAAGCAACGACCATCGAACTCGCTATCTATCAGGCTTTGCACTACGACTTTGATCCTCAGCGGGCTGCCCTGCTTGGCCTAATTCAACTATGTTGTTGTCTCGCTATAGTGATGCTCAGCCAACGCTTAAATCCGTCCCTGCCGGTTGGTCACACATACGGGCAAAAGTGGCAGGACAATCAGGATTCGCTACGGGAAAAAATTGTCGATAGCCTGCTGATTGGCTTTACATTGATACTGATGCTACCTCCGCTGCTGGCCGTCGTTATTGATGGCATCAATAGCTCAGTCATCAGCGTCCTGAGTCAATCTGCCGTCTGGCGGGCATTAGGCACCTCGCTGCGCATTGCGTTAGGCTCCGGCCTGCTAAGTATTCTGTTAACCATGATGCTGTTATGGAGTAGCCGGGAACTCAGGTTACGCCACAGTCGCTGGGGATCCCGGATAGAGATGAGCGGCATGGTTATTCTGGCGATGCCCGCCATTGTTCTGGCTACCGGATTCTTTCTGCTGTTAAACCACAGCGTTGGACTACCGGAATCCGCTGATGGCATAGTCATCGTAACCAATGCGTTAATGGCGATCCCTTATGCTCTGAAAGTGCTGGAAAATCCGATGCGCGATCTGGCAGAACGATATTCTTTGTTAAGCCAGTCTTTAGGACTTTCGGGCTGGAATCGCCTGCGCTGGATCGAACTAAAAGCGTTAAAGCGACCGATAGCTCAGGCACTGGCCTTTGCCAGCGTATTGTCTATTGGTGACTTTGGCGTGATTGCTCTGTTTGGTAATGAGCAGTTCCGTACCCTGCCTTATTATCTCTATCAGCAGTTAGGTAACTATCGCAGCGAATCAGGTGCGGTGACCTCGCTTCTGCTACTATTACTCTGCTTTTTGCTATTTACTCTGATTGAACGACTTCCCGGACGCCATGATAAATCTGAATAAACTGAGCTACTTATATCCTCCGGTTTCGATGTGCTTTGATCTTAATATTAAGGCAGGGGAACGTGTGGCTATTCTCGGCCCCAGCGGTGCAGGAAAAAGTACCCTGCTCCATCTGATTGCCGGTTTTGTGATGCCTGAAAGTGGTGAACTGACATTAAACGGCGTTGAACATAGCCATACTCTCCCGTCCCAACGCCCGGTATCGATGCTGTTTCAGGAAAATAACCTATTTGCTCATTTAACCGTTGAGCAAAATATCGGGTTAGGGCTAAATCCGGGTTTAAAGCTCAATCGCCAACAGCAGCAAAAAAAACGGGATATATGCCAGCGTGTCGGCCTGATAGATTACTTAGACCGCCTTCCGGCCCAACTTTCCGGAGGCCAGCGGCAAAGAACGGCCCTCGCCCGTTGTTTAGTCAGAAATCAACCTATCTTATTGTTAGATGAACCTTTTTCTGCGCTCGATCCGGCGTTACGTTATGACATGTTAGATTTAGTTGAAAATGTTTGTAATGAGCAACAGTTGACGCTGCTTATGGTCTCGCATAACCTTGACGATGCTGCGCGTATTGCTCCGCGAACGCTATTGGTGGTCGAAGGTAATATTGCTTATAACGGCCCGACGCAGGATTTACTTGATGGTAAAAGCGCCTCAGCCAGCATTTTAGGGGTTTTGCATCAGGAATAAATCCGCAGTGAGTTGAGTTATTATGCCCACCCAATGATTAAGTGTTAATTGTGCATAGGGAGAAAGCGCTGCTCACCCTGAGCTATCGCTTATCACAAATATATTTTATGAATGACAAAGGAAATACGATGAACATGAAAAAAATGGCTACCGCGATTGCATTACCACTATTACTCACTTTAAGTGCAGGCTATGCCAGCGCTGCCGGTAATGATTGTTCTGCTAAGCGTACAGAAATTGAGAATCAAATTGCGCAGGCCAAAGCGCACAATAATGCCAATCGTGTTGCCGGGCTTGAAACTGCGCTGTCGCAATTAAATGCAAACTGTACCACCGAGGGTTTAGTTGAAAACGCTCAGGATAAAGTGGCTAAGCTACAAGAGAAAATTGCTGAGAAGCAGGCTGATATCACCAAAATAGAGGCTGAGCAGCAGGAAGCCCGCGCTAAAGGCGATCAAAAGAAAGTCGCTAAATACGACAAAAAAATTGCCGAGAAAAAATCAGATATAGCCGATCTTGAAGTCGAACTCAGTACGGCTAAAAAAGAGTTGGATGGCTTAAAAGGCTGAAAGTTGTCATTAGGCTAATTATGCCTAAATACTCTCCCGGCCATCCCGTTAAAAACGGGATGGCCGCATAGCTACTCAATATGATATATAACTCGCATTAAGGCGATAATCCGCGCCGCTGCTGGTACTATATCCCGCCGGTATCCACGGCACATGAAGGCCCTTCATATCGAAGCTTACTGTCGATCTGGTTAAGCCTTTCTGCCTCTTCCTGTACTTTATTCAGTACGTCACTAAAGGCAGAAACCGGCTGTGCTCCGGAAACGGCATACTTATTATCAAAAATAAAAAATGGCACTGAAGTAATTTTTAGCTGTCTGACAAAAGCCTCATCGGCCCGCACCTTATCGGCATACTGGTCTGAAAATAAAACACCGTTAACCCGCTCGGGATCTAAACCTACCTCGGTAGCCAGCCTGATTAAAATCCCTTTATCGGCAATATTATTTGAATCGGTAAAATAGGCCTTAAATAAGCGTTCGGCCATTGGTTCACTCAGGCCTTGGTCACAAGCAAAATGCAGTAAACGGTGTGCATCGAACGTATTGGCTGGAATCAGATAATCAAAATTGAAATCAAGCCCGGCCAGCTTAGCCTGCTGAGTTATCCTCGTGGTCATCTCCCCTGCGTCGTGTAGGCTCATGTCATATTTTTCTGACAGGTGAGCATGAATATTGGTATTGCCGCTAACCGGAGCATTAGGATCCAGCTCAAAGCTGCGAAAAATAATTTCGACGCTTTCCCGACCAGAAAAGGCATCTAACGCCGACATAAGATGATGTTTGCCGATATAGCAAAACGGGCAAGAAAAATCAGACCATATTTGTATTTTCATATTATATCTATCCTTTACAACCTATAAGTGTTGCTGGTTTAGAACAATATCAGGGCAAATAAGGCAATATACCGCGCGCTCAAAAACGCCTACCTCAATTCCCTAAGCGACAGACTTTTTCTGATTAATACCTCAACCTAATAAATATCATTAAGATAAGAGGAATATACCCAAGACTATAAGTGTTTATGATGTTTAATAAAATTATTCTCTTATTTAAAGATAGAACAAAAATCCACCATTTCGCAAAAAAATAAAATAGACAACACCTGTATGGATATACATACTGAATATTATTCTAAGCAATCAATAGTCAATCAGCAGGCAAACATACGGTGAATTCAGCACGACAAGGTTTTATCCTGACCCGACACTGGCGGGATACGCCTTCAGGCATTGAGATCGACTACTGGCTGGCAACGGACAGTGGCCCTCAACGAATTCGCTTACCGCTACAGCAGGCCGTTGCCTTTGTGCCCGCCATGTATAACGCCAGAGTCACCGCGCTGTTATCAAACGAGCGAGGTTGGAGCCTGCGTCCGCTGGCCATGCAAGACTTCAGCTGCCGGCCGGTTGAAGGCCTTTACTGTCGCCAGTATCGCCAAATTCAACGTATTGAAAAAATCCTGACCGAATCTGAAATCTCCCTATATGAAGCAGATATCCGTCCGCCGGAACGCTATCTGATGGAGCGTTTTATTACTGCCCCGGTCTGGTTTCAGGGAGAAGCGCGGCCTGACGGCAGTCTGATTAACGCACAAATTAAGGCCGCGCCGGACTATCGCCCTACCCTCAAGTCGGTTTCGCTGGATATCGAAACCACGGCTCAAGGTGAACTTTACTCCATCGGTCTGTACGGCTGCGGCCAACGTAAGGTCTATATGCTGGGGCCGGAAAATGGTGATTCTAAAAATATTGATTTTGATTTGGAGTACGTTGCCAGTCGTCCTTTACTGCTGCATAAGCTCAATCAATGGCTGGCAGAGCACGACCCGGATGCCATTATCGGCTGGAATCTGGTGCAGTTCGATCTGAGAGTGTTACAAAAACATGCCGAACGTTACCAGATCCCACTCGCATTTGGCCGGGATAAAAGCCCGCTGGACTGGCGGGAACACGGTTTCAAGCAGGGGCACTTTTTTGCATCAGCCAGCGGCAGGTTAATTATTGATGGCATTGAAGCGCTAAAAAGCGCTACCTGGAACTTTCCTTCCTTCAGTCTGGAAAACGTTGCCAGAGAGCTGCTGAACGAAGGGAAAGCTATTGATAACCCCTATGACCGAATGGCTGAAATTAACCGGATGTTCGCTGAAGATAAGCCCGCTCTGGCCCATTATAATTTGATGGACTGCATTCTGGTTACCCGTATCTTTGAAAAAACGCAGCTTATGACCTTCTTGTTGGAACGGGCCACGGTAACCGGTCTGGCGGCCGACCGCAGCGGAGGTTCAGTTGCCGCATTTACTCATCTTTATTTACCTAAGATGCACCGTATCGGCTACGTCGCGCCGAACTTAGGTACCCTGCCAGAAGAACATAGCCCCGGCGGATACGTGATGTCATCCACCCCCGGCCTGTATGATTCGGTGGTCGTTCTGGACTATAAAAGCCTGTACCCCTCGATTATCCGAACCTTCTTGATTGACCCGGTAGGTCTGATAGAAGGGACGCTAAAAGAGACGGATGCAACGGCAGTCGCCGGCTTTCGCAATGCCCGCTTCTCACGCACACAGCACTGCCTGCCCGATATCGTGAAACAGATCTGGCAAGGCCGTGAAGAGGCTAAACGCACTAATAATAAGCCGTTATCACAGGCGCTGAAAATTATTATGAACGCGTTTTATGGCGTTCTCGGCTCCAGCGGATGCCGCTTCTTTGATCCCCGGCTGGCATCCTCCATTACTCTGCGCGGCCATGAGATCATGCTACAGACCAGAAAGCTGATTGAAGAACAGGGCTATCAGGTTATTTATGGCGATACTGATTCAACCTTTGTCTGGCTAAAACAGGCTCACAGCGATAGCCAGGCAGAAGAGATTGGACGCTCCTTAGTCAGTGTCGTGAATCAATGGTGGAAAACCTCTCTTCGACAAGAAATGGGGCTGGAATGTACCCTTGAATTGGAATACGAAGCCCACTATCGGCGTTTTTTAATGCCAACCATCAGGGGGGCCGAACAGGGCAGTAAAAAACGCTATGCCGGATTAGTCACCCAAGCCGATGGCAGCGATGAAATGATCTATAAAGGGATGGAAACCGTACGTACCGACTGGACCCCCTTGGCCCAACGCTTCCAGCAGGAATTATACAGCCGGATATTTCATAATCAGCCCTATCAGGACTTTATTCGTGAATACGTGCAAAAAACGCTGGATGGCGAGTTTGATCAACTGCTGATTTACAGCAAACGCCTGCGTCGCCGTTTATCTGAATATCAGCGTAATGTTCCCCCCCATGCCAGAGCGGCTAAAATGGCCGACGAATACAACCATTCGCAAGGGCGTCCGTTGCAATATCAAAACGGTGGAACCATCCGTTATTTGATCACTTTACAGGGTCCTGAACCGCTGGAAAATTTACAATCCCCTATTGACTACCAACATTATATCTCCCGCCAGTTGGAGCCCATCGCCGATGCTATACTTCCGTTTATGCATGATAACTTTGATTCACTGATTACCGGTCAAATGGGGTTGTTTTAACCGAGCGCGATCATTACCATAACGCCCTTGTCTGTATTTCTAGAACTACCACAGCAATAACCTTTTAACCGTTACCCGGAAATCACCCCAAGTGATAGCCGGTTTTGACAGTCTTTATTGCTGTGGCAACAATGAGAAGCCAATAAATATATGTCCTTTACCTTAGGCCAACGCTGGATTAGTGACACGGAAAGTGATTTAGGACTGGGAACAGTCGTCGCATTGGATGCGCGTACCGTAACATTATTATTTCCGGCAATTGGTGAAAATCGCCTGTACGCCCAAAAAGATTCTCCTATCACCCGCGTGATGTTTAATCCCGGCGATACCATCACCAGCCATGAAGGCTGGCAACTGTTGGTTGAAGACATACAAGAAAATAACGGTGTTCTGACCTATATCGGACGTCGCTTAGATACCGAAGAAGATAACGTCAGCCTGCGCGAAGTGATGCTCGACAGCAAACTGACCTTCAGTAAACCGCAAGATCGTCTGTTTGCCGGTCAAATAGACCGCATGGACCGCTTTTGTCTGCGCTATCGTGCCAGAAAATTCCAGAGTGAACAGTTTCGTATGCCGTGGAGCGGCTTAACCGGCGTGCGCGCAAGCTTAATACCGCACCAGCTCCATATTGCAAATGAAGTCGGACATCGTCATGCCCCCCGCGTACTGCTGGCCGATGAAGTCGGATTAGGTAAAACAATTGAAGCCGGTATGATTATTCACCAGCAACTGTTAGCCGGCAGAGTTGAACGCGTATTAATTGTCGTACCCGAAACCCTGCAACATCAATGGCTGGTTGAAATGCTCCGCCGCTTTAACCTCCATTTTTCGCTGTTTGATGAAGAGCGTTATGCCGAAGCCCGGATGGATTTCAGTAACCCGTTTGAAACCGAACAGTTGGTTATCTGCTCGCTGAGCTTTGTCTGCCAAAGCAGGCAGCGTCTGGATGATTTAGTGGATGCAAACTGGGATATGCTGGTGGTGGATGAAGCCCACCATCTGGCATGGAGCGAAGATGCACCAAGCAAAAACTACCTGTCTATCGAGCAGTTGGCTGAGCAAACGCCAAGCGTATTATTGCTAACGGCAACGCCTGAGCAATTAGGTCAAGAGAGCCACTTTGCTCGTTTACGTCTGTTAGATCCCAGCCGTTTTCATGACTATCAGGAATTTGTTGCCGAACAGCAAAAATATCGCCCGGTGGCCGATGCCGTCAGCCTGCTGGTCAGCGGAGAAAAACTGGATAACACCGCGCTGAATCTGCTGGGTGATTTGATTAACGAACAGGATATTGAACCGCTGCTCAAAGCGGCCAATCTGGACACTGAAGAGAGCGAATCAGCCCGTACTGAATTAGTCAGTATGCTGATGGACCGACACGGTACCAGCCGCGTTCTGTTCAGAAATACCCGTCAGGGCGTGAAAGGCTTCCCGATTCGCTATCTTCATCAAATTAAACTGGCCTTGCCCGCTCAATATCAGACCGCGTTTAAAGTGGCTAATCTGATGAACAACAAAAAGCCGGTCGAAGTGCGCGCCCACGACATGCTCTATCCGGAACAAATATTTCAGGCCTTTGAAGGCGATGGCGTTAGCTGGTTAAACTTCGATCCTCGCGTCGAATGGCTGATGGAATACCTGAAGCAGAATCGCCACGAAAAAGTGCTGGTGATCTGTGCTCAGGCCGCAACGGCACTGCAACTGGAACAAACCCTGCGCGAGCGTGAAGGTATTCACGCCGCGGTGTTCCATGAAGGTCTGTCTATTATCGAACGCGACCGCGCAGCCGCCTATTTTGCCACTGAAGATAACGGTGCTCAGGTATTGTTATGCTCAGAGATTGGTTCTGAAGGTCGTAACTTCCAGTTTGCCAGCCGTCTGGTGATGTTTGATTTGCCGTTTAATCCCGATCTGTTAGAACAGCGCATTGGCCGTTTAGATCGTATTGGTCAGGTCCATGATATTCAAATTATCGTGCCTTATTTAGAAAATACCGCACAGGCGATTCTGATTCGCTGGTTCCATGAAGGATTAGATGCTTTTGAACATACCTGCCCGACCGGTCGACCGGTGTATGATGCAGTACGAGATGAGCTGATGACCTATCTGGCGAATCCATCAGAACAGGAAGGGTTCAATGAGTTTATTCAACGTAGCCGGACTCAGCATAACGCGTTAAAAGCTCAGCTTGAAAATGGCCGCGACCGCCTGCTGGAAATGAATTCAAACGGTGGTGAGCAGGCTCAGGAGCTGGTTCGGGTTATTTCAGAACAGGATAATAATGTTGATCTTATTGGCTTTACGCTGAATCTGTTCGATATTGTCGGTATTAATCAGGAAGATGACAGCGATAACCTGATGATTCTGACGCCGTCAGACCATATGCTGGTGCCGGACTTCCCGGGCATTCCACAGGATGGCTGTACCATTACGTTCGATCGAGAGAAAGCACTGTCGCGTGAAGATGCGCAGTTTATCAGTTGGGAACACCCGATTGTCCGCAACGGTTTAGATCTTATTCTGTCGGGCGACACCGGAAGCTGTGCGGTTTCATTACTGAAAAATAAGGCTCTGCCGGTCGGTACCATGCTGATGGAACTGATCTACGTGGTTGAAGCTCAGGCCCCGAAGAATCTTCAGCTTACCCGCTTCTTACCGCCAACGCCGATTCGGCTGATGCTCGATCGTAAAGGGACCAATCTCGCCTCTCAGGTTGAATTCGAAAGCTTTAATCGCCAGCTAAGCGCTGTCAATCGCCACACCTCAAGTAAACTGGTGAATGCCGTACAGACGGATATTCATGAGATGCTGCGCATGGGTGAAACTGAAGTCGCTAAGCAGGCTCAGGCGCTTATTGATATTGCCAAGCAGGAAGCCAGCACCACGCTGACGACCGAATTGGCTCGGCTCAGTGCGCTTAAAGCGGTTAATCCGTCAATTCGCGATGATGAGCTGGAAGCTATTGAAGATAACCGCAATCAAATTCTGGAGTGCCTGCAGCAGGCAAGCTGGAGGCTTGATGCACTTCGCTTGATTGTCGTGACACATCAGTAAATAACGTCCAGACTGCGTTGTTATCGCCAGCCAAAGCCGTTATTTTGACCTCGCCATCCTGCACCTCTGCAGGATGGCGACCAAAAGAGTTAATCAAGCCGAGAGGCTCCGGAGAGCACCATGGAACCCTATAATCCCCCCACCGAGCCTTGGCTATACATTTTGTACCAGGACGAGCACATTATGGTGGTCAATAAGCCCAGCGATTTGCTGTCCGTTCCGGGAAAAGCACCTGAGCATTACGACAGCGTGATGGCGCGCGTTCAGCGGGATTTTCCGGCGGCGGAATCTGTACACCGATTAGATATGGCTACCAGCGGCGTTATTGCAGTTGCATTGAATAAACCCGCTGAGCGGGAACTTAAGCGCCAGTTTCGCGAGCGTGAACCTAAAAAATCTTATATTGCCCGGGTCTGGGGCCATTTAGAGAAAGATGAAGGGCTGATTGATTTACCGCTGATTTGCGACTGGCCTAACCGCCCGAAGCAGAAAGTATGTTATGAAACCGGGAAGAGTGCTCAAACGGAATATCTGGTCCTTAGCCGCGACCATGATGGTTCGACTAGGGTTAAGCTGATGCCGATTACAGGCCGGTCTCACCAACTCAGAGTCCATATGTTAGCCATGGGACACCCTATTCTTGGGGATCGATTTTATGCTCACCCTGAAGCTAAAGCGATGGCACCCAGACTTCAGTTACATGCGCAAGAGCTGATGATTACTCACCCTGCCTTTGGCACGCCGATGCATTTTCGCTGTGAGCCGGACTTCTAGTTAAGCTGGCAGGTTAATCACAGGTTTGCAGATGCTGTAGCAGTTCATCAACGCAGCAGCAGAGAGTCTTTCCAGCCGTATCCACAATAATTCGTGGTCGTTGCCATGGCTGATATTCGTTTTCAGTCACTTTTTTCCAGTCAGGCAGCACCAGCCCCGGAATATCCACCTTACGCGATTCCACCCGATGGCGGTGTTCCTCAAGATCCGAACATATTATTTCAACTTCTAAGCCGGCGACTCCGGCCTCAGTTGCCACCGCCATCCACGTATCCCGTGACCAACAAACCGGATTGACGCAGTCAGCAATCACTGAGTGCCCTAATAAGAGATTGTCTTTAGCCAACGCACAACAGGCGCTATAGCCGGAAATGCCAACGTCATCACGCAGTACGTTAGAACAACGGATAGCCTGCTCAGCAGAATCAATACGTAAATAAACTGCCGACGTCCTTTTCGCCAACTCTTTGGCAATGGAACTTTTACCCACTCCGGGTAAGCCACTAAATACAATGAGCACGTTAGCCTCCTTTATGATTAATTCATCGTTCAGGCACCGGCGAATTTCGCCTTATTTCGTGATTACTTTTCAGCATATTCTGATGAAGACTGCCATTCTCAGTCACGATATCGTCAATAAGCCAAGCGCCATTTTTAGCTTTCAAGAGAAAAGTTTGGCTGACCTTCTTAGTACTTTCAGCAAAGGGGCGAAATATCGCCTGAAGCCGTGATGTCTGATTATCGTTGGATATCACTGTGATATCTTCAACAACAAGGTTCTGGTAGTCCTGACAGTGACAAATAGGATCATAGCCCAGATATCCTATCTCCCCGTTGGCTAATTCACTGTCTTGCTCGACAACGCGCAGAAATTCATCGGACAAAATCTGCTTATCCCCTTTGTCATCCAGCCGTACCGGATCAAAGCCAGAGGCGTAAGAGCGATAAATTTTTTGCAAAAATAGAGCCGGATCCTCCAATAAAGGAGCAGCAGCCACGCCGGATGAAACCAGTACTAACAACAAAAATAGCCGCTTGAACATCGTGATTAACTCGCTTGCCTGGTGGTTTTTGAACGGTTTATGGCAAATCAATCACTAGAGGTAAGGTCTTACCATTAGATGACCAAGTTCCCTGATATATCCCGTCTTTTAACCTTAGCTCAATTTGTTCAGCGGCAATATCGCCGGAGGCCGTGGTCATAGTATAAGACTGGTTACTGTCACTCTGACACTTACCGTTAAGCTCAATCGGCGCGCCATACTGGGCATAAAAGTAGGCTCCGTGAATATAGTTATGCGAGCAGCTAACGCTGAGTACGATCGGCGTTTTGCTCCCCAACGTGCCGTATAGAGTACGGCCACTTAACTTGGCGGGTGGGGAAACGCTTGTCTTTGCTCGATCGATAATCAGATTTTGACCAAATGGCGTGAACTTCCCGGTCAGCTCGGAAACAGGGATTTTACTGGTAAACTCGCCTAAATCATCCAAAGCCCGGCTGGCATGGTTACTACAGCGTTCATTGTTAAAAACCAATTGCCCGTTATCTAAGAAAAACTTATTAACAAAGCTGACATCATCCATGGTCATTGCCCAACAATCGGCATAAAACTGCTGATAGTCAACGATTTCACCTTCATCCTTCACTTTCTGCTCTAACGGGAGATTGTTTTGAGCCTCAATAAAAGCGGTAATTTGATGACGAATATCAGACTTTACCTGTTGATTTAGCTGAGTAACCGTTGGCGGAGAAATAATATCATCAAGGTCGATATTGGCCCCGGTCGTTAAATCAAAGCTGGTGTAGTTGCTGTAAGTTTCACAATAAGCTCCACAACCTTCAGCGATGATATTGATGGTCAGAATATTATTCTTATTATTGACCAATTCAAAATCAAGGCTGGCGGTTTGTTCAATCCCCTGTTGCCCTATGCGATTAAGCGTTGCCTGAGGATCGGCTCCCGGAAGCTGCTGAGCAAAGCGGCTAAATATAAA
>POVV01000706.1_pt1 | contig 18120 bp, 16 predicted proteins | sample 1560271 | NCBI WGS metagenome assembly POVV01 (sample SAMN08337232, study PRJNA429181) | Bioreactor metagenome, whole genome shotgun sequencing project. | biome: cows' rumen and soil; feature: anaerobic; isolation source: anaerobic chemostat enrichment culture, galacturonate as sole carbon... | reverse complement strand
CAGGCGATTCCTCCGATAAAAGCATCAGTGGTGCGGTTACAGAGGCTGCTTACAACCTAGTTAGAGAAATATACCACTTTATTCCCATACAAGGCTATGTGATTAAAGTGGAAGGCGACAAATATACGATTGACTTAGGTGCTAAGCACAATATGGCTAAGCGTGATAAATTGGTGGTTACTGGTGCCGGTGAGGCGATACAACATCCGGTGACTGGTCAATTGATTGTCATCCAAAAAGATATTGCCGAACTGGAAGTTGTTGAAATTTTTGATACTATTTGCGTGGCCAAACGAAAAGATAAGGATAGCGACAAAGACCCACAACTGCAGAAGTATGTTAAAGTCGGTGATACTGTAACCAGGCAATTAAGAAAAAAACCCAGCGGCTTTTTAGGCTTGGGCTGGTCGGGAAAACATGACTTTTAAAAGGTATTCAGGCCACCAATCCGACACCACCCCGCCCTACGGGTACCCCACCACAGTGGGGATTTAAGAATATTTCGTCATAAAACCCAGTAATTTTGGAGTTTTCAAGGATTCTCAATCATACAAGGGAGGAAACTTACATGTTGAAAAAATATTGTGTCGCTTTCACCATTGGTGCGATACTGTTCACTGCTGCACCATCACTGGTAGGTGCAGCAGTGATAAATACGAATGTAAATGTGTCGGTAACTGCAATTGATCAAATTGGCGAGCATGGTACTGTGAATTGGAAGCAAGGTGTGGTTGAGGCTGTCGGTACAGGTGTCCCATCCTATGGAGCCGATTACCCTGCGCAAGCCAGAGCTATGGCTAAAAGGGCAGCCGTTGTAGATGCACAGCGCAATCTCTTAGAAGCCATTCATGGTGTTCAAGTTACCGCCGAAACTACTGTGCAGAACTTTGCAATTGCTAATGATACTATTAAAACTAAAGTCAGTGGTATCGTTAAAGGCGCTAAAATTGTTCATGAGCAGCAATTTGCTGACGGCACATATCAAATAATTATGCGGATTAATCTATTCGGACAAGACAGTGTCGCAGAAGCTATTACCAATCCTGTAAAATCAACTACCCCGGATCTGTTACTAAGCCCATCTCCTGCTTACAAACCGGCAGAACTTCCCCTAACTGTCAGCTCCAGTTATACCGGTTTGGTGATTGACGTAACCGGACTGTCATTGACGCGGGCGATGTCTCCCGTAGTTTTTGATGATACTGGCCGTAAAATTTACGGTCATGAAAATATTATCCCCCAATATGTAGTATCGCAAGGCATGATTGACTATATGTGTACACCAGAAGATTTAAGAACGCTCGAACTTGGTCAATCTCGTGCCGGTACTAAGCCAATAACAGTAAAAGCACTTGCGCTGCGCGACCACAATGTCAATATCATTATCAGTCAAGCTGATGCTGATAAAATATTAGCTGCTAATATGCAGGATAACTTTTTGATGCAAACAAGGGTTTGTGTGCGACAGTGAACTTCTGTCCAGGTAAGGACGGTATGTGAGAAGGAACTGTTATTGAATAAGTATCAAAACCTTGAGGCAAATGAGGGCAGACCTCGTTGCCCTTTCCAGCACCGTTACTAATGATACGGAGAACCATATCAATGGTGATAGAAAAATGGTGTGTAATACAAGTAAATAAAAAAATAGTCAAGTTCCTGCAGAATGTTCTAATAGTTTGCAGGAACTTTGTGTTTTTATAGCAAATTTATTAGTTGTGAAGCTTAATAGGGCGTTTAGACTCGAAAAATCGTGTTGCAACTTTTAGTGAGAGTTTTGTTAGGAATGGGGTTTTACAATGCTAGTTGTAAAATCCCATTTTTTATAGGGGAGGTAGCCAAAATGCCTGTTACATTGGAAGGTAAATTAGTAATTGCGATATCTTCGCGGGCACTTTTTGATTTAGATGACAGTAATAAAATTTTTGAGGAAAAAGGCGAGGATGAGTATACAGCGTATCAGATAGAGCACGAAAATGAAGTACTAGGACAGGGCGTAGCCTTTCCGTTAATAAAGCGCCTATTGGAACTCCGTAATCCGGAAACAAATGAGGACATGGTTGAAATCATTCTAGTTTCTAAAAATGATCCAAATACTGGGCTCAGAGTTTTAAACTCCATAGAATCTTATCAGTTAAATATTACACGTGCGGCTTTTTCACGAGGGAGAACACCTTATAAATATTTAAAAGCATTTAATGCAGACTTATTTTTATCGGCGAATCCGGATGATGTAAAATTGGCACTGGAGAATGGATATGCTAGCGCTACTATTTATACAGGAACACCTTATAGAGAAGATGAAAACTTTGATGAAATCCGGATTGCCTTTGATGGCGATGCCGTAATATTTAGCGATGAGTCAGAGAAAATATACCAGGAAAAAGGGTTGGAAGAATTTAAACGGTTTGAAAAAGAAAACAGAGAGATTCCAATGGCACCTGGCCCCTTTAAAGCCTTTCTCACTGCTTTAAATAACCTGCAAAACGTCTATAAAAATGCAGACAAAAAGCCGATACGAACGGCTTTAGTAACCGCACGAAATGCTCCCGCCCATGCGCGTGCAATAAAGACACTTCGCGAATGGGGAATTGGCGTTGATGAGGCTTTCTTTTTAGGCGGATTGGACAAGGCTCCAATATTAGAGAGCTTTAATCCACACATTTTCTTTGACGACCAGCATACATACTGTATAACTGCATCAAAAGTAGTCCCAACCGGACATGTACCGATTGGCGTAAAAAATTCTCAGAAGTGAAAAACAAAATGAGGTGAAGGCAATGGAATATCTCCAAACGATACAGAAAATTTTTCAGGATCAGTTATTCTCTGTTCCCGACTACCAACGCGGTTATGCTTGGGAGAAGCGCAACTGGCAGGATTTGTGGGATGATGTTGACCTGCTGGAAAAGGGGCAGGAACACTATACGGGTACGCTTGTCATTCATCCTGCTTCTGACAAGCCGTTTTCTGACGATAATGGCGATGAGTTTATTCAATATGATATTGTCGATGGGCAACAGCGACTCACAACACTTTCAATTCTGATTATAGAGATGATACGACAGTTTGAAACTCTCGGCGTAATAAACGCCGCCGCTCTGCGAAGTCGCTACATAGCGACAACAAAAAATGGAGTGCCTGTACCGAAGTTAAAACTCAATCGTGATACCAACGATTACTATCGCAAATGCATTATAGCCATTGAGGGCGATATTTCAGTGATGCCTAAGCTCTTTTCAGAGCGGCGGCTTCGTGAAGCTAAACTTTTTTTTAGAGAATGTTTTGAGGCAAAAAAACTTGAATTAGGCGATGCATTTGCCCAATGGCTTGACGAAACAAGAGCAAAGATAGTTTCGCAAATGAAGCTGACGGTATACCTTGTCCCAAAAGAGTCAGATGTTGGCGTTATTTTTGAAGTTATGAATAACCGTGGCAAGCCTCTGACAGAGATGGAAAAGGTCAAGAACTATCTGCTATTTATTTGTGCAAAATTATCTGAATGCGGTGGACATGAATTAGCAACGGAGATTAATTTGGCGTGGAGGTATATTTACGAAACGCTTATGGAAAATGATGTTTTTGATTCAGAAGATAATTTATTACGCTTCAACTGGATTATCACGCAGAATTACAAGCCAAACGAATGGAAAGGTTGTAATAGCGTTAAGGAAGTACTTAGCCTAAAGGAATATAGGGGGAACTATGAAACATTACGAGATAAGATTCGCATTTATGTCGATTTCCTCAGGAAATCCTGTAAAGCATTTTGTGATATTATCGCGCCGGATAGAGACAAGGCGTTTGACAGCTTCAACAACTCAAAATCCAAAAAGGCTATTATTGAGTATTCTCAAAAACTCGTGCGCTTGAATACCACTGCGGCTTTTGTTCCTTTGTTGATTTCATTACGATTAAAAAGCAACAATCCGAAGGAGTATCTTGATATTTTAAAAATCTGCGAAATCTATGCTTTTAGAGTTTTTGCTATTATGCAAAAACGAACCAATGCCGGGCAATCCGCAATGTATAGGGGCGCATACCAATATTTCAACGGCGAGTGGAATTATGATGATGTTAGTGCTGAAATAAAATGGTATCTTACTCACTTTTGCAATAATGGAACATATGAAAATGAAGTGGACGCTATTGGAGATTGGTATAACTGGAAAGGGATAAAATATCTGTTGTTTGAGTATGAAACATACCTTGCGGCAGGAGCTAATGTTCATCTTGACTGGAAAACATTCCAGAAGAAAGACAAGAAAGACACGATTGAACATATTCTGCCGCAAACACCGGACAAGCAGTATTGGCTTGACAGATGGTCGCAAGAGGATATTGATGAGGTTACTCACGACCTTGGTAATCTTGTCGTAACTTTGGATAACAGTAGTTACGGAAACAAAGGTTTCGATGAGAAGAAGGGTATGCCCGGAGTTGGAAAGTGTTATGCAAATTCTGCTTTATTTTCGGAAAAAGAGCTTTGTCAATTCGATGATTGGACTCGTTCAAATCTTGAAATCCGGCATGATAAAATTGGAAATTGGATGAAATCTCGTTGGTTCATTGAAGATTACTGTAGTGATAAAAATACAGATGACGATGAAGATGATTTTGGCGGTGATATTTAAGTATAATAGTCCATTAGTGTTAGCAAAAAAGCCCCATCTCCTTATTATCGACATCCCAACGGCTTCTAAAAATAGCAAACCCAAATAAACCGCTCTGCGGCAGTTTCTTCATGGACTATCTTGTTGCATTTCCTGCTCTCAGCCAATAGAGTGTTTATGTTAGTCCCGTGTAGATGGCTTGAAACGTAGCAAACCAAGGATTGTCCTTGCCAAAGTGCAGATAATACCTCCGAGCATGATGCACTAACCGGGAGGCAAAAGTAATCATTGTCTGAATTACTGTCTTAATCCGTCGGCGAAAGGCTTTCTTTTTCAACGGTGAAGTCTCCTGCTCGGCCAGGAGTTGCCCGATAATCCGCAAAATATTGTACGCCAGCATGGCAAACTGTAAAACGAGATCGTTTGTTGCAAATTTCCCGGAGGGAAAACGCTCTAATCCCATATCCGTTTTGATTTCACTATGAAACTGCTCACTCGTTCCATGCTGATGATATAAATCCGCGATAGTTTGGGGAGCATCGGGAAGCGATGTCCAATAGCTCTCTACCTCAACATCCGGAACGAGCAGCACCTGACCGGTTTTTAAGATTGTTCTTTCCGTCACGCAATACACAACTCGTATTGGTTGCTCTACGTTTTTCTTCGCTAAAGTGGTAGCTCCCCAGTATACCTTCTTGCCTAACCGTGGACTTTCGCAAATTCCTTCGGCTTTTGCAAGTTGCAGCCAACAATCACAGCCTTCTCTCCTTGTGGAAGCGAGGGGACGGACATTTTGCTTCGGTAATAACAAGCACAGATTCCAGCCAGAAGCTTATTCAAGCATTTTTGCGAAGCGAATTTTACGTCTCTTTGCTTCCAAAACATTAACAGCTATGATTGCCTTATTAGGGTTTTGATGAGTGTGGAAAGACGGAATAACCCGTTCTCCATTTCAGGTAATGAGGCATAAGAATAAGATAGGCGGAGATGTCGGTTTGATAGAGTATCATATATGTTGCCGGGATGAATCAAAAGACCGTTATTTAAAGCTTCTTTAAATAGTTTTTGCATAGAGACGGCCTGATTTAATATGAGCCAAATGTAAAAGCCTCCTTTAGGAATTTGCCAAGTGGCGATATCGAAAAAATGGGCTTCTAAGGCATTGCAAGCCACTTTGCGGCGAATTCGTAGCTGTGCTCGGACTTCTTCTAGATGTGTTTGGTAGAGACCGCTGGTCAACCATTCTGCGGCAGCCCATTGGGATAAGGAGCTAGAACCGTAGTCAGTTTGCATTTTAATGTCCGCTAGTCTTTCTATGACTGGTTCCGGTCCTACGATCCAGCCAATGCGTAAGCCAGGACTTAATGATTTTGATAGGCTGCCCAGGTAGAGTACAAGCCCTTCTTTTTCGAGAGCCTTTAGTGGTATGGGAGGTGGTGTATCGAGCCAGAGTTCTCGATAGACATCATCTTTAATAATAGGTAATTGCTCTTTTTGACATATATCAATAATGCTTTTACGGCGTTCTTTTGTCATTGTGATTCCCGTTGGATTGTGAAAACAGGGGATAGTATATAATAAATTTACATTTATATGTTTTTTATGAAAAGAGATAGGCTCCGTATTCATACCCTCTTCATCGAGGGGAATTCTGCAAAGATCCATATTCATGGATTGAAATAATTTGAGGGAAAAAAGGTAGGATGGTTTTTCAAGTAAGATTGTAGATTCTTTTGGTAATAAGCTGGAGCAGATCAGTTGCAGAGCTTGCAGTGCGCCAGATACAATCATAATCGATGCTGGAGAGACATTGATACCGAAGGAGGATAAATAAATACTGATCTGCTCACGGAGAAACAGTAGTCCTTTTGGCTCTTCGTAGCCTAAAGCGTGAATACGGTCAGGTAATTTTCTTAGGATTGAATCCATCATAGTTTTCGGGAAAATTTCCGGCGAAAGTTCTCCTGTACTTAGGCGAATGACCTTGGGATTGAATTCTAAATGGTTGATTTCCTGGATGGTATGAAGGTTGGGGAGATGTATTCCTCTGTCAAGATAAGAAGTCCAATTGTTGGGTGGGGTTGATGAGAGCAGGGACCAAGTATTATTGGCCACCCAGGTACCGCTTCCCAGCTTGCTTTCGAGTAATCCGTCTGCTATTAATTCATCTAAGGCAATTGTTAATGTGCTTCTATTTACTTGGAAAATACGGGCAAGAGTACGTTGCGGAGGCAATTTACTATTGATAGGCCACTCACCTGTGGCTATTTTATTTTTCATATACTCTGAAATTTGTTGATAGAGGGGCAGAGAATCTTTGGGATTAGGTGCCCAATCAATTGATAACACTTGATTCTCACTTTCTTGCATGTTTTTCTCATTATAACAAATTGGATGGTATGATAACAGTCCAATTGGCTGAAGACATTTCAGGGATGTTTTATTATACTATAGAAAAACAATGACAGGGAGAGAAACTAATGCAAGCGTTTGTTCACGGAATAGTTCTAGCTATAGGGCTGATACTGCCACTGGGAGTACAAAACATATTTGTTTTTACCCAAGGGGTGACTCAGGCAACATTCTTGAGAGCGTTGCCTGTTGTTATTACAGCAGCTATGTGTGATACTATTTTGATTTTACTGGCCGTTCAAGGCGTTTCCTTATTTATAGCTAGTTTTGCCTGGGTTAAGGTGTTTTTCCTTGGAGTAGGAATTATTTTTTTATCCTATATGGGGTGGCTTACCTGGAATAATACGTTAGTAAATAATTGTGATAAAGAGGAAAAAATTTTTACCATCAAACAACAAATCCTTTTTACAGTCACTGTTTCCCTATTTAACCCTCATGCTGTCTTGGATACTATTGGTGTGATTGGGACAAGTTCCATCAATTATACGGGAAATGAAAAAGTATTGTTTACAATGGCTTGCATTCTGATATCTTGGTGTTGGTTCTTACTGTTAGCAGTTCTAGGATGGAAGGTAGGGCGGCAACAAGGATTTACGCAAAAGCTTGGAATCATAAATAAGATTGCAGCAGTTTTCATGTGGCTATCGGCTATATATATGGCTTATAGCAGTAATTTGTTAGTTTAAACATACTTATATAAGTAGCCGTTTAGCCCTATACGGAGAACCTATCATTAGATAACAGCTAACGGCAAAAAAGCCTCAACCCATGAGAAGTCAGGGCTAAGGCTTTTATATTTAGAGGTTTTTTATTTATAATCCTTCGCAATCAACTGCTCATACACTGACCCGTCAACGAGAGCCTCAATAATTACTGGTCCTGACATGGATAATCCTTTTTGTAAAGAGGCTCGCATTTCTTCCTGATCTCGAGCTTTTAGAACCGGAACCCCGAGGAAACTGGCTGAATCAAAATACTCACCCTCATATAAATCTGTACCATATTGTGGCACGTTTTGCCGCTGCTGCTTAACGTCAATCAGACTTAAGCTTCTATCACAAAGGACGACCACTACAATATGTAATCCCAGTCTGCGTGCGGTCAGGAGCTCGCCGCAATTCATAAGAAACCCGCCATCGCCGGTTACGCAGATAACGGTATTTGATGGCTTGCATAATTTAGCGCCAATGGCGGCAGGTATCCCGAATCCCATAGCCGACCATCCATTTGTTATAATGAAACGGTTTGGTTCGCCAGTCTTCCATAATTGCCCCAATAGATGCAGATGTGCGCCCACGTCACTCGTCAAGATTGTATCCTGAGGTACTATTTCACGGAGCGTTGATATAAGATCTGATGGGCTAAAATTACTGCAGACAGGCACTAGTGACTGGAACAACTGGGCTTTATTTTCTTGAATTTGACCCAAATCCCAATGATACTCCGGTAGTTTTAGTGAATTTAAAAAAGACAAAGTGTCTGAAACATTACCGATTATTTCGTAGATACTCTGGTAATCAGGAGTAATATCGACTGGATCTACGTCAATATGGACTAAGGGTACATTTGGCATCCAGGACTCGTAGTTAAACTCTATCGAGTCATATCCAACGCCAATGACTAAATCGGCTTTCCTGTATATTGCTGCGACCATATCGCTCTTCGCATGGAAAAGAACTCCGGCATAGCAGGGATGGTCCTCCGGGATAACCCCCTTTGCCATCGGTGTTAAAACCACGGGGATATTATTGTTATCAACAAATTCCCGTATTAATTTGTGAAGCCCCAAGCGTACGGCCGTCAACCCTATTGCCAATACAGGCTTTTTTGCCTCCATTAGCAGGGCAGAAGCTTGTCTGAATAAGGAAGGATCCGGCGTGGGGAAGGGTACTTTCTCGTAGTTATGGATCAAAGTACCGGAATCCAGCATTTCACCGCCTATATCGGCAGGCAATCCAATATGAACAGGCCCGGGAACTCCCGATGTTGCTATTCTAAAGGCGTCTGTGGCAGTGTCTGTAAAGTTGTCTTTTGTCATCCTAAAAGTTCGCTTTGTTATAGGTTGGTAGAGCGCTTGATGATCAATGTTCATTTGAACTCTTCTACCCGCATCAGCATCTTTTACCTCGGTAGTGAGGGCAATGACGGGTGAACGGTCTAACAGGGCGCCGCCGATGCCGGTCGACAAATTTGTGGCGCCTGGTCCGAAAGTAGCATGACAAACGCCGGGTATACCTGTCAACCGTCCAAAAACGTCCGCCATAATTGCAGCACTCTGCTCATTTGCCACTAAAATAAATTCGATACCATTGCTTCGCATTGCATCCATGTAAGGTATTGATGGGCCGCCGGGAATGCCAAATACATACCTCACTCCCAGTGCATGAAATGATTTGATTAATTGTTCGGCTAATGTTGGCATACAAGTCTCCTTAATCGTCGTTTCTATGCTCGCTCATATGAAGATCACATATCTTGCTATGTACTTTATGTACTTAGTATCAATTCTCTAGTTGCTCTTCGAATCCTCCGAAACAGAAGCAGAACACCCCGAAAAAAGTATATAACAAGGCATATTCAATAAGAGGAATTCTGCCTGAATTTTGCATTTAGGCAGGAATTTTGTATAATTAAAGTAAAAGGTGAAATACAGTTTGTATCATTGAAGAACTGGATGCTCTAACTATTCCGCAAAAGAGCAGATTGTAAAAAAACTTTTTATGTGCGATGATAAGAAGAAAATAAAAACTGATACAGGCTCATGGAAATGCCGTTATTATGTGTGACTTTGATTAATTTTAAAACTGGAGATAAAACATAATGCTGACAAAAGCTCGGGAAATACTAAAAAAATACTACGGCTATGACGAATTCCGGCCAGGACAAGAAAAAATCATTGCCAGTTTGCTTGGTGGCAAAGATACGGTGGCTATTATGCCAACCGGTGCAGGCAAGTCGTTATGCTTTCAAGTTCCGGCGATGCTCTTGCCCGGAGTTACAGTCGTAGTTTCACCGCTGATTTCATTGATGAAAGATCAGGTGGATGCGTTAACCGGACAGGGCATACCGGCTACTTTTATTAATAGTTCGCTGACAGGCTCAGAGGCTGGCAGAAGGCTGCAGAATATGCGTGCCGGTCGGTACAAGCTGGTATATGTGGCACCGGAACGGTTAACTGCCGACTGGTTCCAGGCAGTGATCAGCGAACTCAATATCAGCATGCTGGCAGTGGATGAGGCCCACTGTGTTTCACAATGGGGGCATGATTTCCGGCCAAGCTACCGGGCTGTCAGTTCTTTTATTGCCGGTTTGAGTAACCGGCCGGTAATTGGCGCATTTACCGCCACCGCAACACCTGAGGTTAAAAAAGATATTGAGAACCTGTTGGCCCTCAAGTGGCCGCAAGTGTATATAACCGGTTTTGACCGGCCGAACCTGTCTTTCTCCGTCCTGCGCGGTGAAAACAAGCAGCAGTTTATTTTGCAATACCTTAAGGCTAATGCCAATCAGGCAGGCATTATTTATGCTGCTACCCGGAAAGAAGTTGACGGTCTCTATGAATTGCTTAAGAAAAAAGGTCATGCTGCCGGACACTACCATGCCGGGCTAACTGACGAAGAACGCATGTCACAGCAGGAACAGTTTCTTTACGACGATATCCGGGTGATGGTGGCCACTAATGCCTTTGGTATGGGAATTGACAAATCCAATGTGCGTTATGTCATCCACTACAATATGCCGAAAAATATGGAATCCTATTATCAGGAAGCCGGACGCAGCGGACGGGATGGCGAGCCTGGTGAATGCATCCTGCTGTTTGGGCCGCAGGACCCGTTATTACAGCGGTTTTTGATTGATAAGTCTGTCGAGCAGCCGGAACGCAAGCAGCATGAGCTGAAAAAGCTGCAGGAAATGGTGGATTATTGCCATACGCCTGATTGTCTGCGGCACTATATCTTAAACTACTTTGGTGAGTTTGCGGCCGGGCCGGGTTGTGGCCATTGCGGTAATTGTACGGCTGACGGCGAGCAGGTGGATATTACTGTTGATGCGCAGAAGGTATTTTCTTGCGTTTATCGGATGAAGGAACGTTTTGGCATTTCCGTTATTGCCGATGTGCTGAAAGGCTCGAAAAATAAAAAAGTCCAACAGCTGGGTTTGGACCGGCTGCCGACCTACGGGCTGATGGCGCAGCGCACAATCCCGGATATTAAAACACTGGTTCAGCGTCTGGTAGCCACAGGCTATTTACGCCTGACCGAAAGTGAATATCCGGTGGTAAAGCTTGAGCCCAGTGCCGTGCCGGTGCTGAAAAATCAGGCCCAGGTTTGGCAAAAGGTATTTACCGAGCGTCAGCCGGTGGCTGATGATGCTTTGTTTGAACTGTTGCGCAAATGCCGTAAGAGCATTTCCGAACAGGAAGGTGTGCCGCCATTTGTCGTGTTTGCCGATACCACTTTACGGGAGATGAGTCAGCATCGTCCGGCAGACCTTGCTGCCATGCGCCAGATAAAAGGTGTTGGCGAACTGAAGCTGCACAAATATGGCAGGGAATTCTTGAAGGTTATCACTCAATATATGGCGGAAAACGCAATTGCCGCAAGCAATACCGAAGCGGTTGCCGCTACTGAAGCAGTTAAACCGGCAGCAAGTAAAAAGAACAGCAAAGCCGATACCGAGCCCAGTCATGTAATAACGCTGGCGATGTACCGGGAGGGGAATGACTTGGACGCTATTGCCAAAGCCAGGGAGTTGACAATGAACACCGTGCAAAACCATTTGGTGCGCTGTGCTCAGGAAGGTCATGCTGTTGACTGGGACCGGCTTATTCCCGGGCAATATGAAGAATTAATTATTGCCAGAATAAAAGAAATCGGCGGCAAACAATTAAAACCACTGAAGGACGCTTTGCCTGATGCAGTGAGCTATGCGGCTATTAAGGCTGTCTTGTGCAAACACTTTGGTACAGCAGACTATTAATCAAAAGCGGCAAAGTTAATATATATCGAAATGTAATGGAGAACTGCGTATGGATAAAAAAGCAATAGCCTGGCTGTATGACCAATTGCCGGAACTTGTGGACAAGGGGATTATTTCGGCGGAAAGCGCGGAACGGCTAAAAAAGCATTACGGGTCTGTGGCGGCTACTACCGGCACAAGAACTTTCCTGCTGGTGTTTGGTGTTATTGGCGCATTGTTGGTTGGACTGGGCATCATTTTAATTCTGGCCCATAACTGGGAGCAGCTCACTAAACTAAACCGGCTGATGATTTCCGTTGGCCTGCTGGTAGTTGCTCAAACCGCAGCCGGAAGTGTATTGTGGTTTAAGGCAGACAGCCCGGTATGGCGGGAAACCACGGCCACTTTGCTGATGCTCATGGTGGGCGCGGCGATGGCTTTGGTGGGCCAGACCTATCATCTGGCAGAAAATGCCGATGCTTTTTTGCGTACCTGGATGCTTTTAGCGTTGCCGCTTATGTATCTCATGAATTCTGTCAGTGTAGCGGTACTATATACCATCGGGGTGACAGTCTGGGCTGCCGGTGGTTATGCTGACATAAGCAACCAATGGATCTGGATGTTATTCGGGTTAGTGCTGCCCTATTACCGGAATTTGCTCCAAAACAACCGTTATGCCAATAGCACTGTTATCTTGTCCTGGGTGTTGACCATCTGCTTTTATTTTTGTTTCGCAGCAGCCTTCTCCCAGAACTTGGCTAGTTTGGGCATGCTCATCTACAGTTGTTTATTTGTCTTAACCTATCTTTGCGGTGTGCTATGGTTCAGCAGCCGGGAGGGGTGGATGCCATTCCGGCCGGTAGGTTTGGCAGGGAGTATCTTCTTAACCTTTTTTCTGACTTTTCATGATATCTGGAGTCATTTGCAGGTAAGCAGGGACGCTGGTTCCGGAGTCCTATATCTGTTTGTGGCGGTGCTGTTGGCAATGGTCATTGGCGGTACGCTGCAGGTGCGAAACAATCCGGGAGTCCGGCAATTTGCCCTGATACCCTGTATCATTGGCGCGGGCTATCTTGTTCAGTATTTTGACGGCAGCGGCATTGGGGCAACCCTTATTTTGAATGCGTATATGCTGGGCTTGAGTATTAGTGTGATTGCCGCCGGGGTGAAAGAGTACAATCTTGCCAAGCTCAATCTGGGGATGTTCATGGTGGCGGCCTTGATTATTGCCCGCTTCTTTGATATGGATGTAAGCTTTGTTGTTCGCGGCGTGCTGTTTGTTCTGGCAGGCATCGGTTTTCTTGTGGCCAATGTGGTCATAGTACGTCGTAAAGCAGGGGGGCAGCATGAAAAATAAGAAACTGCTGTTTGGCGTATTTATCGTCGTTGCCGTGCTGCAAGCCGCTATGCCGCTGTATATGGCCTGGCGGTGGGAAAACATTTTGGCGACAGGCCAAAGGTTTTATTGGCAAACAGCGCCTGTCGATCCATATGATGCCTTTAAGGGACGGTATGTTGCGCTGCGCTTTGAGGAAACCACAGCCCCTGTTGTGGATGAGGAAGTGCAATCCGGTAAAAAGGCCTATGCCATTATTGAAGAAAATGCCGCAGGCCAGGCCTTTATCAGCGCCATTACTGCCAAACGGCCGGAGCAGGGTGCTTATGTAACCGCCAGGATTTATCGCAGCGGGGATGGCCTGGCTTATGTGGTTTTGCCGTTTACGCGCTACTACATGAATGAATACCTGGCGCCGGCAGCCGAAGCTGCTTACCGGGAAAGTGCCGGTAAATCAGGGGTTGCTGCCGTCCGGATTAAGGACGGTTATGGTGTTATTGAAGAACTGTATATTGGTGATAAGACACTGATTGAATTTTTGCGGCAGCCGTAACCGCTGTAAGGGATGTTGTTGATGCCATATACGTATATTGTGAAGTGTGCCGACGGTAGCTTGTATACCGGCTGGACAACCAATCTTGAAACCAGAGTGACAGCACACAATAACGGCAAGGGTGCCCGTTACACCCGCAGTCGTCTGCCTGTCACGCTGGTCTATTATGAACTCCAGCCTGATGAGAGTCAGGCAAGAAAGCGTGAATATGCGATAAAGCAGCTTGAGCGCAAAGACAAAGAACAGCTAATTGCCGGCTTTACGGTGAATTAAAAAGAATAAAGGAGCATTTGATGGACGGAACACAACGGAAACACATAATCCCAGGTGCAAAAGTAAAAATCGTGCAAAAGCCGCATCAGCGTACAGGGCAGTTGACTGAAGGGATAGTAAAAGATATTCTTACAAGCAGCCCGGTGCATCATCGCGGAATCAAAGTCCGGCTGACAGACGGAACTGTTGGTAGGGTACAGGAAGTTATCGGTTAGAAAAATGAGCTAAGCCCGTGTGACAGGCTTAGCTCATTTCTTTACAGTGTGCGGTTTTCGATATGCGCAATTGCGCGCAGGGATTGCATTAAAGCAGCGAAACGTTCCGGTTTGATGGATTGCTGCCCGTCACATTTGGCATTGCTGGGATCTTGGTGAACTTCGATGATGACTCCGTCGGCTCCTACGGCAACGGCAGCTTTTGAAAGCGATTCCACCATCCACCATAATCCGGCAGCGTGACTGGGGTCGACGATAACCGGCAAATGGCTGAGCCGTTTGATTGCCAGTACGGCGCTGAGATCAAGGGTATTGCGGGTGTAGGTTTCGAATGTCCGGATACCGCGTTCGCATAAAATGACGTTTTCATTACCGCCTGCCATGATATATTCTGCGGACATCAGGAGTTCTTCGACCGTCGCGCTGAGCCCTCTTTTTAGCAGAATGGGTTTTTCAATTTGGCCTGCAGCTTTTAACAGGTCAAAATTTTGCATATTGCGGGCACCGATTTGAACAACATCAATATCTTCGTGATGGTCTTCCAACTGTTTAACTGACATGATTTCTGTGACGATGGGCAGGCCGGTGGCTTCACGCGCCAGCTTCAAAAGCTCAAGGCCTTCTTGCTGCATGCCTTGGAAACTGTACGGTGATGAACGGGGTTTGAAAGCGCCGCCCCGCAGAAAGCCGGCACCGGCGGCCTTAACCTCCTGGGCTATGGTGACAATTTGTTCCTGGCTTTCCACTGAACAAGGTCCGGCAATGATGGCCAGTTGATTGCCGCCGATGGTTGCTGAGCCGGCGCGAATGACGGTATTTTCCGGATGGAAGGTACGGTTGGCCTTTTTGTAAGGTTCCTGTACGGAAAGGACCTTTTCCACATAGTGTTTACTGAGCAGGTAGTCGCGGTCCAGTTTACCTGTGTCACCGACAATGCCTAAAATGGTTTGGAACTTACCATAGGTAGGCCAAACGCTGCAGCCGTAGTCTTCCAATTCCTGTTTTAATTTTTCAATTTGTTCAGAGGATGCCAAAGAATTTAATACAATAACCATAGATAACGCCTCCTGAAATTTTAATATTTATTATAATTAAAAATAAAAAACCTAAGGCTCATTGAGCCTTAGGTTTGCTATCATAGCAACCGGTTATGTTTAATATTAAGGCCTCAACGGTAAAACATGTATTAATTTATGGTATGCAAAAAGGCCTGCGCCAAAAAAGCTGGCCCAAGCAAAAAAGAAAAAGTATTGATTTGCATATAAATTAATAGCGCTTGATTTCATGTTGATCACCTGTCATGGCTAATTTTTAAATCATGTACTCATTATATCAGAGAATTTGACAGTGTCAACACAAGAATGAAAAATAGGATAAATTTATTTTTCGTGTAACCGATGTATTGTAAAAACGATACAAATGTACATAAATAATTATTTAAGCTAATCCAGACTGCTTCAGGGAAAGACGTGGCATTAGCGGAAATAAATTGACACTGACGATTGTTGCTTATATACTTTATAATAAATCCCATCAAATAAGATTTCTTCCGGATTGGAGGCACAAACTGTGCGCATAACCAAAGCAATTAAGCAAGAGATGCTTGCATTATTAGAGCAATATTATAGAGATACTACTACTGCGCTGCATTATTCCACGGCGTTTGAGCTCCTTATTGCCGTAATCTTATCAGCCCAGTGTACAGATACCAGAGTGAATATTATCACGGCGCGGATGTTTCCCCGTTATAATACACCGGAAAAAATTCTCGAGCTGGGGCAGGACGGGCTTGAAGCAGCAATCAGGGATTGTGGCTTATTTCGCAGTAAAGCGAAAAATATTATTGCAACCTGTGAGATATTGTGCCGGGAATATGGCGGACAAGTGCCGGAAAAATTTGAGGATTTACTCAAACTGCCCGGAGTAGGGCGGAAAACCGCCAATGTTGTGATAAGCCAGTTATTTGGTGTGCCTGCCATTGCGGTGGATACCCATGTATTCCGGGTGGCTAACCGGCTTAAACTGGCAATGGGTGATACGCCGCTTGCTGTTGAGCAAGGACTTATGCGCGCTATTCCCAAAGAACAATGGGGAGATGCCCATCACTGGCTCATCTGGCATGGACGCAAAGTTTGCAAGGCAGCAAACCCGGCATGTATGGATTGCTTTTTACAGCATCTGTGTCCAAGCAGTAATATTAAGTAAAGACATTGTATAAAAATTAAATATGATGTATAATAATACAAATGGTTAGGGGGATGGGCTATGATTTTTCGTAAAGCGACATTTAGTGATGTAGAAAGCATCCTGAAATTGATTAATGGGTATGCCGGGCAGGGGCTTATGCTGGCGCGCTCGCGTAATACCTTGTATGAAGGATTGCGGGAATTTGTCTTAGCCGAAGAGAACGGCGAGGTTGTCGGAGTTGCGGCTTTGCATTTGGTATGGGACGAGTTAGCCGAGATTCGGGCGCTGGCTGTCCATCCTGATAAAATAAAGACTGGTATTGGCCGCACGATTGTGGATATGCTGACCGAAGAAGCGAAAGAGCTTGGCGTTAAAACCTTATTTGCCTTAACCTACCAGCCGGGATTCTTCCGCAAGCTGGACTTTAAAGAAGTAGAGAAAGACAGTGTGCCGCAAAAAATGTGGAAAGAATGCATCAACTGTCCTAAATTTCCCAATTGTGATGAGATTGCCATGGTTAAGGAATTATAAGAAAACACGGCTTGCGTCGGGATAAAATCAACAAGCCTGCTGTCAGTTGCTTTTGACAGCAGGCTTGTTTGTGTTTGCCGGGCTATAGTTCCATGCTTTCACCTGGGTTCATAATATGTACAGGAATGTTCAACACCGTGATTTTCTCCTTAAAAGCTTCCGGTGATTGGGCAATAACCGGCCAGGTATTATAGTGCATGGGAATTACTGCTTGTGGCTGGAGCAGTTTGACGGCTTCCACGGCGTCATCAGGCCCCATGGTATAATTATCGCCAATTGGCAGCAGGGCGTAGTCGATTTTTTCCAGGCGTCCCAGGAGTGCCATATCGCCGAAAAGTGCTGTGTCACCGGCGAAATAGAGGGTTTTGCCAAAGAAATTGACAATAAATCCGGCAGCATGTCCGCCAGGAATGCCCGCACCATGGAAGGCCGGCGTTATCCGGACATAGCCAAATTCAAAGGAGCGTTTGCCGCCCAGATGCATGCTGATATTGGCACAGTTTTGCTGTTCGGCCAGAGCGGCCAGTTCAGCCGTCCCAATAACGGTGGCGCCTGTGCGCTTGGCAATGGCGACAGTATCGCCAAGATGGTCGCCATGACCGTGACTGACCAGAATGTAGTTGCAATTAATCTCATCCGGGCTGGCAGGATTGGCAGGATTACCGGTAAAAAAAGGGTCAAACAGCAGGGTTGTATTTTTGTGGGTTACGGTAAAACAAGCATGGCCATAAAATTTCAGGGTAATCATAAATACACCTCCACAAGGATAAATCACTATAGTATTCTTACACCATGGCCTAATAAATTCCTGCTATATGCAGGCAGGTTATGCAATCCAGGCAATAAGGTTCCAAAATATGGTTTACAAAAGAAGGTTAATTGGATAAAATGAAGAATTTTTAAAATATAATAATGGCGGGTAATAAAGGAGCGCTAACAAATGATTCCGGTAATTTCTGTGGTAGGGCGGTCAAATAGTGGTAAGACAACCTATTTGGAAAAACTAATTGCAGAGCTTAAACGCCGGGGATACCGGCTGGCGGT
>POVV01000705.1_pt1 | contig 18124 bp, 17 predicted proteins | sample 1560271 | NCBI WGS metagenome assembly POVV01 (sample SAMN08337232, study PRJNA429181) | Bioreactor metagenome, whole genome shotgun sequencing project. | biome: cows' rumen and soil; feature: anaerobic; isolation source: anaerobic chemostat enrichment culture, galacturonate as sole carbon... | reverse complement strand
ATCGTGAATCAGTATTGCCGTCAGGCGTTACGGCACGCGTGGCGATTGAAGCCGGCATTGCGGACTTCTGGTTTAAGTATGTGGGTCTGAACGGCAGCATCATCGGTATGCACAGCTTTGGTGAATCAGCCCCGGCCGAGCAGCTGTTTGAAGAGTTTGGCTTTACGGTTGATAACGTACTGACCCATGCTCGTGCGTTGTTAAAGTAAGTCAGGTACTAACATATTGATGTCACAAGCCTCGGCAGAAATAAACTGCCGGGGCTTTTTTTATTCCCCCCTGAATAGGGAATAAATAAATATAGGCGTAAGCTAAAATTTATCCGGCCGAAAACCACCATAATAATGATGGTATCGCTACTAAGAATCTTTCACTGCGAATAATTCAGTGAAAAAACCAATCAGTTAATTAGCTATTTTTAAGATAATTACTAATGGTATTTATCCCTATATTTAATACCCGACTGGTTTCTCTAATGCTCTCACCCTGTGAGAGAAGCTCATTCATCTGTTTTTTTGTATCGGAGTAATAAGCATTATAAATATACTTTATCTGAAACGTTCGCTGACAGTGGCCACAATAATAACGCTGATATCCGGTACGGCCGGTGCCATGTTTTCTAATAAGGTCATTTCGATTACAATAGCGACAGTCCACTTTTTTTCTGAACATAATTAGTTCCTTATTAAATAGATTTATTACCTGATTTTGAATACAGAAATCCCGTTCTCAACGGATTAATTAAAAAATATAATATTGAGAATATGCCTAAATTAATTCGGGGGCGTTTACGCAGCCAACAGCGATACAACCTGTAACGTGATAGGCATAATTAAATTTATATAACCGCCGATATACCCTTTCGCCGGTTATTACGGTAGCTGGCAATGCCATCGCTAATCAAAACGCTACCAATACCTAGCATCCCGCCCAGTAATACACCCAGTACTAAGATCAGCAATTTCTTAGGTCGATCTTTTTTAACATATTCCCCCGGAGATAGCTGATAGCGATAAACTTGAGCAGTAACCGTTTGTTTTAGTAAAGGTTCAAGCAGGCTAATTTCTCGCTCAATATCGTAATAACGCACCGGATAGACAATCGGACTCTCTTTTAGGCTTTTGATCTCTGCACTAAGAAAATTTTCACCCAACATGTATTTATGAACAGAATTGGCCAGCTCAATTTTGGTCGTTCCCTTACTGGCTGAATTGGCGTAATAATCTTTTATTCCCGCTCGCTGGGCAGTGCTTAGAGTGCGTTCTAAGTCCGTTAACTGATTAATTCTGTTAGCCTTCAGGCTAAATTCAATATCCTGCTGCTCCTTTTTTCGGGCCAAAATCATTGCTTCAAGATTATTACGAAACTCAGCGTCATCTTGTTGCATCACTTTATCGTTGATCCGCTGAACGTAGTTCTCTAACAGGTTTTGTGCTGTCTCCGGGCTATCGGCCGAAACAGAAATGGTAAAGTAAGGCAGGTATTTCTTTTCATCAGGTGGAGAAATATCTAACCCTTTCTCTGTCATTTCATTAAGCCAAATCCTTTTGGCCTGTGGATCCATATTTTTAGTCTGCTTAATCACGTAATCCGTTGCGGACAGATAGGCCAGTTTTTCATCCGGGCTAATTGCCATAGAAATAAAGTTATTAAATAAATTTTGGGCAATATCCTGCGAATTAGCATCAATACCGCTAACCCGGGAAAAAGCCCGTCTTAGCTCAAGATAGTCACTAAACTGCGCTATTCTTGGCAAGCAAATATAGGCCTTAACCGTCCACCGCTCTTTTGCCGTAAACGCATACATTCCGGCAATCAAGGTTATAATAAAAGTAACGATTAAAATAATTCGTTTTTTATCCCATAGCTTAAATAACAATTCGAATAGATCGATTTCATCATTATTATCTCCGCTATCTAATATGTAATAACCCTTACTACTATGTAGCTGCTTTTGAATATATTCACTCATAGCGGTATCCACCCCGGTTAAGGGAATTAATGATAAGTAACATACATATTGACTTTACCGGTGACCGGGCCGGTGTAAATAGCGCCTGATTTTTTGATTGGTGCCGTTTGAACAAAGCGAGCGCCGAAGGTAGCTGAGTCCTGTGAATTAAAAGAGAGATCCTGTGGATTAGTCTTAATTGCGCCTTTTGAGCCAGTATCAGTTTTAGTGATATTGTCTACCGCGACTCGGCTACCGCCGTAGCGCATCTCGATTTCAAGACCTTCTATCTTATTTCCCCCGGCACTGTCATACAGACTGATATTTTTGTTCGATGACGGAGAACTGCCTGCATCTTCAAACCTAAACTGCACGCCGTTTACCTGACCAGAACACTCCAGATTTAAATCAACCGGCTTAATTGAACCATAAGCGGGCAAGGTATTAGGCACGGAAGTATTGACCGCATCATGATTAACCCAACGATTCATATCAATATTATAACTATTGGGTGAGCTTAAACGGCAGGCAGGAGGAATAATCTGAATTGCAGCCCCATCAAATATTCTTTCATCCACATAATTTAATGATCTTATATAAAGGCTTCCAGGCGCTTTCAGTGGTCCATTATATTGAAGATTTCCCACCTTTATTATTGTCGCTCTTATGGCATATCGACCAGATGTTGTAGGATAAAAAAGAGCGCTTCCTGATCCGTATGCATTTATGCGTTGCGCAAGGGTAACACCCCAATTAGTAGTAAGTTCCACCTCATTACCTGCCGCTAAACTAGGATAAAGACTAGTCGCTGAAAGGTCATATATATTGCCATAGCTGCTGCAGCCAGAACCAGTACATGGGGATGATGAAGTAATAGGGCTAATCCATACCTTTAGACGAAGGCCACTATCACTTAATGCCATCCCTCTAAAGCTGTCATTGATACTGCCAACACGAAATTCATTTTGAGGTACCAAAGTTGCAGCCGTACCAGAGCCACTAGGATTTCCTGTACTAGTACATCCCAAAACCACATCAGAAAATGTCCCATATCCCCACGAATAGACCTCTGAGCCATCTGGCAGGTTGTTATCAACAACCAGCGTACGCGGTACCGCCATCGGCCTTTCATCAGGGAGAGTTGAAAAACAATAGGCTGCCACTGAGCCAACGGGTTGTCTCCATTGAACCTCCGCATAGTGAGTCGCTGATATCGCAACATTTGCAGACAAAACAGCAAAAACAACTATGATAAAATTCAAAAGGCCTCTCATAACTTAACCCCCTCCGTCAGCTCATCCCCGCCGCCGCCGTAATCATTCACCGCGCTATAGGTCAGGGTTGCTGATTTACCTACCAGCGATTTGGGTACTTGGTAGCGCTGGCTACCCATCGGGGCCGGCATATTAAATTTATCTTCCAGTACCACAGGTTTACCGCCGCCGGCTTTCAGTTCCAGCTTGCCAAAGCTGATGTAGTATGGCGTTGGGTTTGTGGCTTTCAGCCAGACTTTTCCACCTTCGCGTTCTACATTCCAAGTGACCGATTTAACCGCATCAGCAGCAGCCTTCGCATCTAACCCTTTGGGCCGAACAAATACCTTTAAGCGGCTGCGAATGGCCAGTACCAACTTATTTTGCACTTCCTCTTTAGCCTTCGGCGGGATCTCCTGAATAGAGAGCCAATATACTGACTCTCTGTCCTGAGGAATTTCTGCCGGCAGTACGACCACCCGCAGTTTCCCCTCGGTTTTGCCCGCCAGCTTCATCACCGGCGGAGTCAACACTAACGGAATATTGGTTTCATTACCGTTGAGGTCTTCCAGCCATGACTGAACCAGATAAGCCTCGTCGCTGTCGTTAATAATTTCTACCGGCGTCTCTTTATCTTCCGCATAGGCAACAATCCGTGTTAGTTGAGGCCGCACCGCGGCTGACGCCATCGATGGCAGCAGAAGACCACAGATCGTGGCCGCTATCAGCGTAGTCTTTTTGATATTACTCAACATGGTATTTCCTTTTAAATTGCATTAATTCGTACTCTTACCGGCAGTCCACCGTAATCTTCTGGTGCCACTGTTCAGCCTGGGCTTTTTCTGATTCTTCAGACAGGCGAGGTAAGGTAAACCGGCACTGCTGGGCACTGTTTTTGCCCCAGCTAACGGTTAATTCTTCGTCTTTACGGGCATCTAATCCGGTCAGGTAGGCCAGGCGGTTATTACCCACAATTCCTGCTTCTTCATCCTGTCCGTCTGCCGTGACTAATGCCCCTACGGGAATGGCCTTATCGCTGTTAATGACCACCATCGCTCTACGGCCAACTCGGGTGGCAAAACGCAACAGCACGGCAGCACCTTCGGTAGGAACCACTTTTCGAGCGGACTCCTTCAGTTCAACGCCTTCGCTATTTTTAGTATCTAACGAGACGGTGTTGTAACGATAAGGGGTGAGGTAAGTCACTATTGCGCGACCCCAGCGGTCAGTTTCAACATTGTTATTGCTGGCAACCCCAATACCGGAAGCCCCCGGCGTTTCAACAATGGCAATAGTATCGCCCATTTGTGGAGCCAGAATGACGCCACCTTTGTACAACACCACCCCACCCGACATACCGGCAGAAATCTGGTCGGTATATCGACTATGGCTGGCCGAGGTACTTAAATTGGCAAAATTGGTGTTATACCCGAGAGAGGCTGACTCCGATAAATCACCGTTGTGATCGCGCTGAATATTGGCCGAATAGGAAAGTGAACTATCAGCCTGACTGCCGGAGTACCCCAGCGACTGGTTATACTGATTGCTCTTATTGCGGCTCAGGTTATAGTTAAATGAACCATTATTTTTGCCCCGCGCCCCCCAGCTAATAGGCAGACTAACGCCGACACCAATCTGATTGTCATAGCTGTCCCTGCCATTTTTATTGTATGTATATGAGAACGTAACGCTGGCCTTACCAATTTGCGTACCGTAACCGGCTGATGCTGAGGTGCTTTTCTCACTGGTGCCGTAATAGCGATCTTGACTCAGAGTAAGATAAAGATTGCCGTATTCCAGCATTCCCTGATTAATATTCACTTCCAGGCGACTGCGCCGGCGTTTATTCCACAGGCTATCGCCATATTCATAGGAGTCGCTGCCTACATAACTGTCGCGATCGACAAACTCGGTAAACTCTAAAAAATTTTCAGAGCGATATTGATAGCCCAAAATACGCAGTCCGGTATCACTCTCTTCGAATTGCTTGGCATACAGCAGGCGAATCGCACTGCCGTTCTCTGTCTCTTGTTTATCGCCGGGTAGGTCCCAACTTTTGGTATAATGAGCCTGCGCCAGATCCAATGAGAATGCACCAATATCCCCGGCATTCCATGCGACTCCCATAGCAACTGACTGATACTTATCCGATCCCAGCCCCGATCCGTTAAGGGTGAATGTTTCAAACCCTCGTTCTAAGCTCACCGCGCCGACCATAGGTTTATCCGATAGTGAATCATTACGATATTCACCGAATGTTGCGCTATAACGCATCGAACCGGGCCGGATCATATTGGGTAAGGCGGTATAAGGAACCCTGAACGTTTGAATAGAACCGTCGGTCTCTTCCACCGTGACGTCCAAATCGGATCCCACCTGTCCGCTATACATATCGTCGATAGCAAAATTACCCGGCGTCAGGGTCTTACTGTAAATAATATTGCCGCGCTGGCGTACGATTAACCGGGCATTAGTTCTGGCAGTGCCCCGAATGACCGGCGCATAAGAAAACTGTGACTCCAGCGTCATGCGCTCATTGGTGGCAACCGTGACCCCTCGCAGCGGAATCACGCCCATAATGCTGCTCGGCGTGTAGGTATAAATATCACCGGCCGATATTTTGGATCGCAAAGCGGCGATATTGCGTTCGACATACAGGCGATCGTGGTTTGTGGTCCAGCCTTCACCAGACTCTTTATTGAAGGTATCGAAACTGTACATCCGCCATGCGCCAGCGGTGGCAACGCTGTTTAAACTAAAATAGCTGCTGTTTGATGTGCTGCTACTGCTCTCAGAATTATCAAACCCTTTCTGCCGGGCATTATAAAAATAGCCGTTGTAGGCAGTACGCAGGCTAGGCGTACCGTCATCCCACTCTTTAGGGGAAATCATTTGAAAGCGTTCGCTGTTTATTGCTTCCTGCGGCAGGGTTAGTCGCAGCGTTTGTTTAGCATCATCGTAATAAATATTCGATGCGGGAATACGCTCTGACACGTTTTCACATAGCGCTTCGGGTTGATCTTTATCCTTCAGCGGGGTTAACCAGTTGTCATAGATCTCGGTTTTAACACCGGCATCATTGAGTAATTTCTGGTTCAGGCAAGGGACAACCATTTTTTTGGTTGGGTCTTCTACGAAATTCACCTCAAACCGGTCGATTAATCGATCGTTAACTACCATATCAACGGTTTTCACCCCCGGTGCCAGCGTATTTCTATACTGGAAAATATCCGGTGAGGCGCCATTTTTATCCTTTCGTAAAAAGAGAGCTTCAAATTCAGAATTATTTTCTTCTGCCGATACGCCCGCCGACCAAGAAAAAATAATGCTCAAAGACAGCGCTGACAGTCGAATCGGTATTAGCCATTTAGCAGTGCCGCTTCTAGTGTAATTATTTGCGTTCTGCATCTCTTTCATTATTTTTCACCATTCCGTTGTAAATATGGTCATCCATTCCATAAAGGCCATGATGCAAATGCACCATGGCTTTAACGACGGTTTAGAAATAAGAAATAACAAAGTCTGCTACGCCGGTTACGTTACCCGGAGTTACGCTGGTAGATAGCGATTTGTAAGCCGCTTTATAGTTCAGGGTGACTGGACCTGGCGCAGAAGGTACGGCTAACGCGGGTAACAGTTCACCCGGATCTCTAGCCGGTCCGCCGTTCAGATCGATTTGCGTCGTGCCGTTTGATTGTAAAATAGCAACCGCCACGTCAGCTGCTGGCGTTGCCGCAGCAGTATTAGCCATTACATAAGCATCACCTACAGGTGATGCTGCGCTGGTAAATACGGCGCGAACGTTATTCAGTGCAGTAGTGGCTTCACAACCGGTTAGCTGAATAGAGAATGGCGTTTGGCCAGCATAAGTGCCCGCAGTTGCATTTAACGTAGTATTACTGACGTTTGGTAAAGTCAGAGTTGCATTAATTGGGGTTGGTCCGTTAACAGTGCTATCTGCAGTAACAGAAGCGATAGAACTACAGGCCGCAGCCGTAACTAAACCATTAAACGTAATAGTACCGTCAGCGGCCTGAACGCCCGCGCTTCCCAAAGCTAATGCCGCAGCTAAAGCTAACGTATTTTTATTCAATTTCATTATAAACTCCGTGTTGTTATAAACTGACGTTTTGATAACCGACAGATGTCGGGATACACCTGTTAAAATCCATTTAAAATCCACCGTCTAAACTCAAAAGCCTAGGCATACCACTTCTGAACTAATAAAATTGACGGTGCCCTAAACGAGTATCTTATTCAGGATTCTTTAATCCGCTCTCATATTTCAGATGACATAGACAGTGAAAATCAGTGGCTAAAATCGCATATAAAATATGAAACGTTTTTAATTCAAATCTAATGACAAACTAATAGTGTATAAAACTTACCCTACACTCAAAAACCCTACTAAAAATGTATTTCACCTGAATAAATCCTAATAAATAATTAGAGAAACCCACTCAAATCAAAAATGGAAATAACAGGATCTTCGTTTGCCAAAACATTAGAACTCGATCAATAAAACCAGTCAAGACAAAAATAGCAGCATCAACAACCAATCAAATGCAAACAAACAAACCAAAACACCAAAAAACAACACATTTGATATAAAAATGACCTTAAAATGATTAATTAGCAAGATCTAAATAATGGATCAATAACAGATAACAGACTAATATATTTATTTATTTCAACTTAAAAATTTATTTAAATATAAATAAAAGCAACAAAAAACAAAATCAACACATTGAAATAAAACAAATTTATTATAAAAAATAGCACTAAAAACCAGAATGGCATAAGTTTATAAATCTACCAAGCAGATTATTACGATATATTGTACAAAAAAAATATATATATTCGATCATTATTACCAAAGCAATCAGACACTCTTTAATAAAGGAATTAAATTAAAACAAAAAAGATACCAGCGATAATGCAACGCATCGAATGCACTAAAGGTTAAAATATTTAACCTTGCTAACCAAAAATTAATTTACACGAACAAAAGATTAACAAAAAACACGCCTAGCAGACTATTCGGGATAAAAAAGACAAGGTAAATAATACAAGGTAAATAAGATGTATTATTATCCACTCTTATATAATGATGCGAATCACCATCCAAAATCTCCGTTTTATCTTTGAGTACTACTCTCTGATGCTTTCACAACAGTGATATAAATGGCCTTATATATTGAGTCATTCACTAGGTATGCTTTACACTTATATATCAGCGTCGGGATTACGTTATTCAATTAGTTAAGTACAAATTGCTTTGCAGATATCCGTTGAAGTGTCACTCTATATGTATAGATTCCTTAGATTACAAACGCCATACAAAACAGGGGGAACAGCATCTAAAACCCCTGCGTATAAACTAAAGGATAGCGTGAGAAACAATGAGCTATAGCATAACGTTAATGGTTGTTGCATTCGGCGGTGCACTCGGGGCAGTCAGTCGTTTTCAGATAACTAACTGGTTTTCCGTCTGGTTTGGCACCAATTTCCCCTATGCGACACTGGCGGTTAACGTCGGTGGTTCGCTGGTTATGGGACTACTGATGGCGGCCCTGACGCAGGGTTCGTTAATCTCCCCCCATTGGAGGCCATTGATTGGAGTAGGATTTTTAGGGGCACTCACCACCTTCTCAACCTTTTCATTCGATACGCTGATACTATTCACCCAGGGTGAATGGCTAAAAGCGGGCCTTAATATCATACTGAATGTAGCGTTATGTTTAATCGCCGTAGCCGTTGGCTATTTTTTGCTGATAAAAACGCAATAACTCGATGAGTTATTTGGCCTTTATCAATAATCACTCCATTAGCCAGTGTTACTCTGTCGGCTTCGATTTCTGTAAAGATGTTAAAAGAACGCTCTGATAGGCCTGAAACAAGGATTTTTCCCTGTTTCAGCCTTATGAACTTTGGTACAGTGCACTCTCGGTTTTGCTCTCTGACAAACCAATTAAAGCATACAAAGCGTGTGGAGAGGGAATGTACCAAACCGATAAGTCGGATAGTTTAAATCTTAAATTATCCTTAGTAGCTGATTCATTTAGCTGTAGATAACTAGCGTTGAAAGAAGTCTGTGGATGTTCGGGTTATTTTAAATGCCAGATACCAAGCCTTACTTTAGCAAGATAGATCTCTAGCAGACAGTTTATCGCCCTACGGGGACCTGTATCGGTTATACCGATCGATGTTTAGGAACAAAAAATGGATGTAATACAAACGCTCTGGCAAGCACTCTGGCATCACGATATAGAAATGTTGACCAATCCATCATTGGTTTGGACACTGTACGGTATTCTTTTTGTTATTTTATTATTAGAAAATGGCGTTCTGCCCGCGGCATTTTTACCCGGTGATAGCCTCCTTTTGCTGGTCGGCGTACTGGTGGCAAAAGATGCCGTCAATTACCCGATAGTCGTTGTTATTCTCACCGCCGGTGCCAGCCTTGGCAGTTGGATAGGATTCCTTCAAGGCAGGTGGGTCGGTAATACTAAACTGGTACAAAACTGGCTCTCCCATATACCCCCACATTATCATCAGCGGGCACATAACTTATTCCATAAACACGGCCTAGCAGCGTTATTTATCGGTCGTTTTCTGGCGTTTGTTCGTACCCTGTTGCCTACGCTGGCGGGCATATCCGGCCTCAATTCACGTCGCTTCCAGTTCTTTAACTGGCTAAGCGGGTTTATGTGGGTCCTTATTCTGACCAGCCTGGGATACGGATTAGGCAAAACCAAGGTTTTTGATCTGTATGAAGACATATTGATGAAATGTCTGGTGTTGTTACCCATTGTTTTACTGGTGCTGGGCCTGGTCGGTTCCATCATCGTTGTTTGGCGTAAAAAGTTTTCAAATAGCTCACACAAAAAATAATTAACGCTACGCATAACCATTTATCTGTTTATCTTGTTACGGCCTGCTATGTTTAACTGATTAACATAGCAGGCCGTAACTTTATGATTAAAATAAAGATGTCGCCCATCAGTTATCAGCTAAAATCACAAACTGAAACCATTCATCGCACAATTTCTCCTTTTATAACCTGTGATTATGGTCTATGTTTAATAGTACATTTCGCTAACGTTAAGGGGTATACCCATATGGCACAGCAAAAAGAAAGCACTTCAGCACAACTGCGTGACGAGCTGGAAACACTGGCAGACACGCTAGAAGAGATTCTTCATTCATCCGGTGATAAGCCAAAAGCCGAGCTCGATAAGCTACGCTCTAAGGCTGAGAATCTGTTAAAAAACACCCGTACACGCCTCAGCGATACCAGCGAAAAAATCGTCGATCAAACCAAAGAAATTGCCGATCGCGCTGATAATTATGTTCATGAAAAACCGTGGACTGGCGTTGGCATCGGTGCAGCAGTAGGTCTGGTGCTCGGTGTTCTGTTAACCCGTCGTTAATCATGCCGGATAACTTGCATTCTCAGGGCCCTGCTAAAGGTGCCCTGAGCATTATTCAGCGCATATTCACCCTGCTATTAGGCATGGTTGAAACCCGTCTCGAATTAATTTCGGTTGAGCTGGAAGAAGAGAAAGCTAACCTGATCCAACTGTTGATCATGGCTGGCCTAACGCTACTGTTTGCCGGATTTTTCCTGATGGGACTATTTATTCTGATCTGTTTTGCTATCGATCCGGCCTATCGGACTATAGCGCTATCTGTTCTTACCGGCATTTTGTTGGTTCTCACGGTAATCGGTGGAATTTGGACAATCAGTAAAGCTCGCCAGTCTACGTTTCTTAAAGAAACGCGCAGCCAGCTTAAATTAGACCACTCTTTATTGCAGGATGACAAATGAACAGGCGGCAGGCACGGCAACTCAAAAAAGCGCTGCTGCTGAATAAGATAGCCCAGCAGCGATCGGAGCTTGCCGGCAACCGTCGGGCATTTTTAGAGCAGACGGCCACCTTTGATAATGGCTGTCTGGTTCTGATGAAATACCCTAAGCTTACCGCTGCAGGCGCTGGCCTACTGGCTGTATACGCGTTGCGTCGCCCCCGTAAACTGCTGCTCTGGAGCCGCCGGGCACTGGGTATATGGAGTACGTTAAGCTTTGTCAGAAACAATCTTAGCGTCAATCTTAACGTCAATAAATAACCCTTCCCTATAGCATATCAATCCCCACAATAAAACTGATGTTATTTAAATTAACTCGTTTGCATATTGGCCTGCAAAATAAAAAATACATATTTTTCATAAAGATAAATTAAACATCAATATTCAATTTTTTTGAATCAATTATACAATTCTTCTAGCTAACATATTTTTATCCCTTGAACTACGATTACACCATCTTAACGAGACAATGTTTGTGCCGCTGATAAGGCCCGAGCAAATTAAATCACCCTGATGGAGTTCAAGAAACAAAATGCAAAACCTTAATAATCTGGCCATCCTGATAGCCCGTATCTTAATGCCAATCCTGTTTATCGTGGCTGGCTACGGAAAATTAGGCGATGCCTATGCCGGTACCCAACAATATATGCAGGCAATGGGCGTTCCCGGATTTTTCTTACCGCTAACAATTTTGCTTGAACTCGGTGGCGGTCTGGCCGTTATGTTTGGCTTCCTGACCCGTACAACGGCGTTATTTACCGTCATATTTACTCTGGCAACGGCGTTTATCTTCCACATTAACTTTGCCGAAGGCGCAAACCAGCTAATGTTTATGAAGAACCTGACCATTGCCGGTGGCTACCTGTTACTTGCGGTGTCTGGCCCGGGTGCATGGAGTATTGATGGCCTGTTGAAAAAGAAATGGTAATCAACTCATAACCGACGGGCTGCGTAACCTATGCAGCCCGTTATTTTTTATAAAATCCTCAATCGCTATATTCATCGATAAAAAACAACCCACGGGCGAATATAAACAATACCTTTTATACTCAAAGTATGTAGCTACTAACGTCACTGCATATACCGAGGGTCTACCACCCACAGCTATCTGCGGAGGTACATATGGGACAATTAGTTAATGGAGTCTGGCAGGATGTTTGGTATGACACTAAATCAAGCAACGGCCATTTTAAGCGTACATCCCCACAATTTCGCCACTGGATAACCGCCGACGGCAGAGCTGGCCCGAGCGGTGATGCCGGATTTAAAGCCGAGCCCGGCCGCTATCATCTTTATGTCTCTTTAGCCTGCCCGTGGGCGCACCGAACCTTACTGATGCGTAAACTCAAAGGGCTTGAACAGATAATTTCAGTTTCCGTTGTTCATCCTTTAATGCTGGAGAACGGCTGGACGTTTGCTACCGACTTTGAGGCCGCGACCGGCGACTCCCTGTTTGGATTTGACTATCTTTATCAGGTTTATCTGAAAGCCGTACCCGACTACAGCGGACGGGTAACGGTGCCCGTTCTTTGGGACAAACAAAAAAATACCATTGTCAGCAACGAATCCGCTGAGATCATCCGCATGTTTAATACTGCGTTTGACCATTTAGGCGCCAAGCCGACGGATTACTATCCTGAAGCACTGCATAACCAGATCAACGGCCTGAATGAGTGGATCTACCAGGATGTTAACAATGGTGTTTATAAAGCCGGATTTTCAACCCAACAGGACGTTTATTCTGCTGAGGTAGCAAACGTTTTTCAGGCACTGGATAAGCTGGAGCTCATTTTGTCGGGGCAACGCTATCTGACCGGCAATCAGTTAACCGAAGCTGACCTGAGACTGTGGACCACTCTGGTACGCTTCGATCCTGTCTATGTCACCCACTTTAAATGTGACTACCAACGTATCAGCGACTATCCTAATTTATATGGATTCCTGCGGGATATTTACCAACATCCCGGCGTTGCAGACACGGTGAATTTCCCGCATATCCGACATCACTACTATTGCAGTCACAAGACGATCAACCCGACAGGCATCATCTCTATCGGACCTAAGCAAGATCTTAATGCGCCTCACGATCGTTATGACCGCTTCATCGATTAGCAAGGATAAGATTATGAGCAGCCAACAGTACCGAACCGTCAAACAAATCCTCCACGCCCAGGCCACTCAGGACGGCGCAGGCGTCAGTTTAAAGCGCGCACTGGGCCAAACCGACGGGCAGAGAATGGATCCATATCTGATGATGGACGTTTTCTTCTCTGACGATCCGCAAGACTACCTTGCCGGCTTTCCCAACCATCCCCATCGGGGTTTTGAGACCATTACCTACATGCTTGAAGGTAATATGCTGCATGAAGATCACGCCGGAAACCGCGGAGAGTTAAAATCAGGCGGAATTCAGTGGATGACCGCAGGTAAAGGTATTATCCACTCAGAAATGCCCCAGCAGCTTGACGGCCAAATGCGTGGCTTTCAGATTTGGTTAAACCTGCCGCGGGCAGAAAAGATGAAGCCGGCCAGCTATCAGAACTTTAGCGCGGAAGAATTACCCAATATCTCACTGCTGGAAAGCGGTCAAATTGTCCTGATTGCCGGCACGCTGACAATCGACGGAGAGACCTATACCAGCCCGGTTCAGGCCCACGTCACGCAGCCGCTGATTGCAGATATTGATTTATCCCCTCACGGAGAAATTCATATTCCAATTCCGGCCGGAATGAATGCGCTACTGTTTTTATTTGAAGGTGAAATTGAGATTGATGACCATACCTTACTATTTGACCAGACCGCTATTCTAAGCGATGGCGACATGGTGCACTTAAAGGCGGATATTTTGGGCGGCAGGGTAATGCTGCTGGCAGGTAAACCGCTACATGAGCCGATTGTTCAGTACGGACCTTTTGTGATGAATACCATAGAAGAAATTCAGCAGGCGATTGATGATTATAACAGCGGGCAGTTCCCTTAATCGCTTAGTCGTAACGATATCTAGCGCTACTCACCTGTCCGCCGCGGCGGACAGGTGAAAATAAACAAAGAAACCTACGCCTTCTGGCGGGTAGACCAAATCACGGCAAAAATAATCAACGCACCGCCTGATATCATCCGTAGTCCCGGCTGTTCATTAAACAGAATCCACGCGGCCACAATGGCATATACCGGCTCTAGCGAGATAATCAACGCCGCTGTACGGGCATTAATGACTTTCAAGCCGTTAATAAAAAAGCTGTAAGACAAGCCGGTGCACAATAATCCGAGGCAGGCAATCCATACCCAATCGAGCCACGGCACTGATGATAAATCGCTAAAGGCAAAAGGCAGCAGGCACAGTAAGACTGACAGGCTTTCCCACCAGTTTACCTGTACCCCCGACATTTTTGCCGCCACGTTACGGTTACCAATAGTCAGCAGTGCGTAAGTCACACCGGATGCGATCCCCCAAAGCAGCCCTTCAGTAGCCGTATCAGAGAAATCAAAGCTTGGCGTCACCAGAATCAGCCCGAGTGAAACAAGAATAATTAAGGTGTATTCGGTTTTGGTTAACTTTTCACGGAAAAACAGGCTTTCACACAGCGCGATAACCGCAGGGAAACAGGCAAAGCCCAAGGTAGCTACCGCCACCCCGCCCACTTTAATGCCAATAAAAAAGGTCATCCAGTGAGCCACTAACAGCAGCCCCAACGCCAATAAAATAGCAATCTGTTGAACGCTGATTCCTTGCCATGGCAGGCGACGAGATTTCACCATTAGCAAAGAAAGTGACAGAACGGCAAAAGCGGCCCGGCCAAAGACCAGTACGGCCACGCCGCTGATAATAAGTTTGCCAAAAATACCCGAGATACCAAAAAGTATCGCGGCAGCATGCATCTGATAAAGAGCGCTGCGACGCGTCATACACCAACCTGAATTTGAAAAATGATAGATTAAAGCGGCGCGAGCTTTACGCCCCGGTCAGCAGCTTAGGAATTTCACGCAATAGCCAGGCCTTGGCTTTGCCAATCTGATCCCGCCGCCATGCCATAATGATCTCGACCTCTGCCCCCGGATCGTCACCAATCACTTTTAAGCGGCCCTCTTTTAGATCGTCTTGGATCAGCGACAAGGGCAGCGTGGCAATTCCCAGACCGTCTATCAATGCGCGGTGTTTATCCGCCATTGAACTCACCGTTAACCGGCGCTGTTTCTCCAGCACCTTAACGGTTAAAATCGGGCGTTCGCGGGCAGTATCGGCAATAGCAATACCCCGATACTTCAGGCGGGTCGCTTCATCTAAAGGATTCTCTTCCTGATGAATCGGGTGGTCAGGGGCGGCAACGTACAGACTGGTAGTTTTATACAACGGGCTGGAGTTAATTTCAGAAGACTGCCTGAATGAGCTGGACGGGCCAATAACAATATCGGCGGTTCCCATTTCAAGCCGCTCCCAGGCGCCGGCCAATACCTCAGTAATAATCGACATTTGAGTATCTGACTTTTCAGCCAGACGGCTTACCAGCGGAAACAGCCGATAAGCCGGCACCAAAACCTCAGTGACTATCGTTATATTGGTTTCCCAACCGCGGGATAAGGCTTCAGCATCCGATGTCAGCTTATCAGCGGCCTCTAATAAAATGCGCCCGCGCTCCAGCAATAAACGCCCTACCGGGGTAAATTTAGTCCGGTGGCCTGAGCGATCGAAGAGCACCACATCCAGCTCTTCTTCTAATTTTTGCATGGTATAGCTCAGCGCGGAAGGAACCCGGCCAAGCTCATCTGCGGCGGCAGCAAAACTGCGGCGGCGATCGATAGCATCCATGACTCTCAACGCTTCAAGCGTTAATGCTCTGTCTTTATTCATAGTTATGAGTGAATCATCCTTAGGAGGCAGCGATTAACGTAATGTGCATCAGACTAGCTCGCTAATGGATAAGCGTCCAGCATCAATCCCCAAATGCACCCCGATTTTAGCGGTTTTTTGCCACTCAACATGAATAATATTCATCATCGATGAATATTATTCAATTGCCCTCATGCGGTGATAGTGACAGGATGAATAATCAGTTTAGACATCTAAACGTCCAAATAACTTATTCTCAAGAGGCACATCATGTCAAAAAATTTACCACCGTTTCGCGCTGATACCGTCGGCAGCCTATTACGAACGCAACCATTGAAGCGGGCTCGTCTGCAGTTTAGCAACGGCGAGATTACCGCGCCGCAGCTACGTCAGGTTGAAGATGATGAAATCAGAAAAATCGTCACCCGCCAGGAAGAGACCGGGCTAAAAGCAGTTACCGACGGAGAGTTCCGCCGGGCATGGTGGCACTTTGATTTTCTCGAAGGGTTAGACGGCGTTGAAGGTGCAGAAGTAGCACAGGGGATTCAGTTCAACGGCGTTCAGACAAAAGCCCGCAGCATCAAAGTTACCGGCAAACTGGGCTTTACGGACCACCCGATGCTGAACGATTTCCGTTTTTTATCCGGCATTGTTAAAAATGCCGTACCTAAAATGACGATTCCAAGCCCGAGCATGCTGCACTTTCGCGGCGGACGGGCAGCCATCGATAGTAGCGTTTATCCGAATTTAGACGATTACTTTGCCGACTTGGCTGAAACCTACCGGCTGGCCATAAAAGCATTTTATGATGCCGGATGCCGCTATCTCCAGTTGGACGATACGGTTTGGGCTTACTTCTGTTCAGAAGATCAGCGCGCACAAATTCGAGCCAGAGGTGATGACCCGGAGCAATTAGCAAAAATCTATGCGTGGGTGATCAACACCGCGATAAAAGATAAACCGGCAGACTTAGTTATCGGCCTGCACGTATGCCGCGGCAACTTCCGCTCAACCTGGATATCCGAAGGCGGCTATGAGCCGGTGGCAGAGCTCCTGTTTGGCTCCGTCAACGTCGATGCCTTCTTTCTTGAATACGACAGCGAACGCGCCGGTGGCTTTGAACCACTAAGATTTATCAAACCCGGCCACCAGCAGGTCGTACTGGGATTAGTCACCACCAAGACCGGACAATTAGAAAATCCTGAAGATGTAAAACGGCGTATTCAGGAAGCCTCACAGTATGTAAACATCAACCAACTCTGCCTAAGTCCCCAATGCGGATTCGCCTCCACCGAAGAGGGCAACTCGCTGGCGGAAGAACAGCAGTGGGATAAACTCAAACTCACCGTTGAAGTCGCCGCCGAAGTGTGGAAAAACCAATAGCAAACATTGCTCCTGACCTAGACCTTCAATTCGAGCATGACGAATGTTGCCGAAGGAAGCGAAGCCGTACCGGTGCGTTAAGCCTTTTCGCTGACTGAGGTTGCCGCAGCAACGCTGCGGTCAACATTTGTAGCGAGGCCGCGGAGATACAAGAGGGGGTCGGCCGCCCCCTCTTGTTCGGCCGGTGTACCGCACCCAAGCCGGGCGCAGCACAATTAACGGCGGAAACCGAGCGAAAAGCTATATCTTGACCTCATCCTCACCCTCAACCACTAGCATTCAGTCATACCACACCGCCGTCATCCCGTTGAAAAACGGGATCCAGTTCTTGAATTTGATCTTTGACCTTATATATTTGAATTAACAACTGAAAAATAACCCCACCGGGGTCAAGTACCTAAGGTCAACGGCTGGATCCCGTTTTTCAACGGGATGACGATCTCGGGAGGAAAGGTCTAAGAAAAACAATTCCATTCACCAATAGCAAACTCGTTGCATCAGATTATCTAAAGAATCGTTTTAGCACTTTATGCAAACCCATAACTACTCGCGCCCAACAAAATTAATGTAGAATCTCTATACTACATGGTTGTCATAAAACGACTCATTCAACCATATATATCAATAATATCAAATGAATGTATTGTTCATTTCTATTGCTAACAACCAGATACCCATCATAGCAATATTAGTCTGACATTTACGGCTAGGGTCTCTGTGCCCTGGATTAAAAAACATTCATCAATAAACGATAATCACAACGATAAAACCAATATGAAAAAACAGTCTATTTTCACCCTACTATTTATTGTGGTTAGTGTTGCGTTGGCCAGAGGAGGT
>POVV01000703.1_pt1 | contig 18224 bp, 12 predicted proteins | sample 1560271 | NCBI WGS metagenome assembly POVV01 (sample SAMN08337232, study PRJNA429181) | Bioreactor metagenome, whole genome shotgun sequencing project. | biome: cows' rumen and soil; feature: anaerobic; isolation source: anaerobic chemostat enrichment culture, galacturonate as sole carbon... | reverse complement strand
CAGACCATGGATTTTATCCGGTGGGAGACCGCATCTTTGCGGGAAGCGGGAGCCGGGCAGCCTGTTACCACTAATTTTATGTATGACTATCAGGGACTTAATTACCGGAAACTTTCTCAAGCAGTGGACGTGGTTTCCTGGGACACTTATCCTTTGTGGCACAAAGAAAAGGAGATTCTTACGGCCAGGGACAATGGCATGCAGCATGATTTCATGAGAAGCTTAAAGAAGAAACCGTTTCTGCTCATGGAATCCTGCCCAAGCAGCACAAACTGGCAGGGAGTCAGTAAGCTAAAAAAACCAGGCCTTTTAAGGCTGGCTTCCTGGCAGGCAGTTGCCCACGGGTCGGACAGTGTCTTGTATTTCCAGATCCGCCAAAGCCCGGGAAGCTCTGAAAAATTCCACGGAGCTGTCATTGACCATTATGGAAAGACAGACACCAGAGTATTTGAGGAGATCAGCTCCATAGGAAAGGAGCTTGCCCTTTTGGGGGAATTGTCCGGGACAGAAGTACGGCCTAAAGCAGCCCTGATCTATGATATGGAAAACCGCTGGGCAATGGAAGATGCACAAGGCCCCAGAAATAAAGGACTTTATTATCATGAGACCTGTGTAAAGGTCTACAGCGCTATAAAAAAGCTGGGATTTAATGTGGATGTGATTACCATGGATGACGGCCTGGAGGATTACCAGCTCGTGGCCGCTCCCATGCTTTACTTATACCGCAGCGGGATTGAGGAGAAAATAGAAGGATTTGTCCGCAATGGCGGACAGCTGGTAACTACCTATTGGTCCGGAATTGTGGATGAATCAGACCGGTGCTTTCTTGGAGGCGTTCCCCATGGGCTCCGGGAAGTGGTAGGGCTTCGCAGCACGGAAATCGATGGTCTTTATGATTGGGAGAACAATTATATGATTCCTGCATCCGGAGAAAAAGGAGACCGGTATGAGTGCCGTAATCTCTGTGAACTGGTGCGGCTTAACGGAGCAGAAGCCCTTATGGTATATGAAAATGATTTTTATAAGGGATACCCGTCCCTTACAAAAAATCACTATGGGAATGGAACTGCCTTTTATGTATGCGCGGATGCCGGGCAGGATTTTTATGATGATTTATTTTGGAAGGTGACTTGTGAAGCCGGAATCCAGCCTCTTGTGGAGGGGCTGATACCGGAAGAGGTTGAAGTGACGTCAAGGGAATCGAAACAGTATGAGTATCTGATTTTGCAGAATTTCAGCCAAAAACCGGTTGCGCTGGAGCAAAAGCTTTTGGACTGCCTTTCAGAGGGAACGGTTCTGCTTGGGGAGATTTCAGGAACGGGCGAAATAGAATCCTATGGTACGGTGATTATTAGAAGAGATCTGCACCAGAACTGAGAGAAGGTGTTTTAACAAATTTCTTAATTGCCAGCTGTGTTGATTTATGCTAAGCTTTTTCTAAGAAACAATCATTTTACAGCCTCAAAGGCAATAAGAAAAAGAGGAATCCACATGGGAAAGATTGCATTGCTTGTATCCAGGGAAGAAATGCTACATCAGGCGCACAACATTCTCCAGGAAAAGAAATACGAGATCAGTGAAATGCGTGTAATTAAAACGGAAGATGCTGTTTCCGAGGCCAGGCGGTCCATTGGTGCCGGGGCTTCCATTATCATAGCCAGAGGGCTCCAGGCTTCCCTGATGAAGCAGTATACAGATATTCCGGTGGTGGAAATCGTCATCACTGCTCAGGAAATGGCTCTTCTGGTCAATAAAGCCAAGCAGATTTTAAAGAACGAAACTCCGGTTATCGGTGTTGTGGGGTTTCGGAATATGTTTTGTGATATGTCTTATTTTGATCTTATATATGGGATTGAAATGAGGACGTATTTTGCGGACAAAAGTCATTTGCTTGAGGATATGGCAAGGCAGGCCATAAGTGATAAGGTGGATTTGATCATTGGGGGCGATACGGCGGTGAGCATAGCTGGGGAGGCCGGACTCCCTTCCCTGTTTTTATCCAATACCGAGGACTCCTTAAGAAATGCCTTATCCATGGCCGAAAGCATGGATTATGCCATGGGAATCGAGAAGCGGAATGCAGCTCAGATTGAAACTCTTTTGGACCACTCGTTCAGCGGCGTGGTGAGGCTTGATGCTTCCGGGACCATTATGGACTTAAATCCCATGATGGAAGATATCCTGCAGATAAAGAAAGAAGAAGTTCTTGGAAAAGCTGCCTCTGAGATCTTACCGGAGCTTGGAAAAGACTTTGGAAAAGAGCCCTATTCCCTGTTTATGGAGATCAACCGCTCTTCTGTTTTTGCCGTTGTGGCTCCGGTGGTCATTGACCAGAGGACAGAGGGAGCAATACTCACCTGCCACCGCATGAAAAAACGCCGGTCTCTGGAACCGGATTCCAGAGGAAAGAGCCTTGCAAAGGGCTTTATTGCCCTGGGGGAATTTGATGATATCCTTCAGGAATCCCAGGCAATGCAGGAATGTTTACGCCTGGCAAAGCTATATGCCCTGTCGGAAAAAGCAGTTATGATTGAAGGGGAAGCTGGAACGGAAAAGCGTCTTCTGGCCCAAAGCATTCACAACGCTGGCCTTCAAAAGGATGGCCCGTTTGTGGCATTGTCCTGCGATGGGATAGGGGATGAAGGACAGTTTGACATGATCTTCGGAGATAAGGGAGCAGTTGCTCAGGCAAAGGGAGGCTCTCTTTTGTTAGAAGAGGTGCAGTGCCTTACAAGATCTAATCAGTACCGGCTCTGCCAGTTGATCCGTTATAAAAGCCGTCTTGGAAAAGACGGGGTCAGGGATCCGGGGGCCGATGTTAGGGTCATGGTTACCACTGATGTGCCTTTGTCTGAACTGGCGGAAGACGGAGCAATGCGGGAAGACCTCTATTATCTTCTGATCGGCCTGACAGTGAGGATCCCACCGTTAAGGGAACGGAAGGAGGATCTGGAACGGAAGCTTACGGAAAGCCTCAGAAGCTGCTGTGAACATTATTCCAGATTCCATGTACTGACCCATGGAGCCAGGAAGCTGCTGCTTAATTATTCCTGGGAGGGTAATCTGCTTCAGGTGGAGAGCTTTTGCGAACGCCTGATCCTTACTGCAAATAAACGGAGTATTGATGAAGGTTTTACAGAACTTGTAATAAAGGAGCTGTATCCCCGCTCTCATAATCCGCAGGAGGGAAAGGACCAGGAGGACCATGCCGGGGAAAAGCCTGTTCCCGAAGAAGCAAAAAAGATTGCAGAAACTCTTTTAAGATTTGGAGGTAGCCGGGAAGAAACTGCAAAGGCCCTGGGTATCAGCAAGACAACTCTGTGGAGAAAGAGAAAGAAGTATCATTTGAAATAGTCATTTGAAATAAATGTGAAATGAATTAGAAATAAAAATGAAACCATAGGCGGTTTGTACAGGAAACCTTCCTGCATTCGGTAAATCCGCCCATAGCAATGGTCTTCCATATTTCCTATAATCAGGGCAGTGATGGGAGATCCCATCGGCTGCTTACAGACAAAATAGAAAAGAGAGGAAGAGCAAAATGAAGATTGGATTTATCGGATTGGGAATCATGGGAAGGCCTATGGCAAAGAACCTGGTAAAGGCAGGACATGAGCTGGTTGTTTTTGATTATTACAAGGAGGCTGTGGCAGATTTAGTTTCCTGCGGCGCAGCGGAAGCGGCAAACGGAAAAGAGGTGGCATCTCAAAGTGAAGTGGTTATCACCATGGTGCCCAACTCACCCCATGTAAGAGCTGCGGTTCTGGGAGAGAACGGAGTTGCAGAAGGAGCAAAGTCCGGCACTGTGGTCATAGACATGAGTTCGATTGATCCTACGGAGAGCAGAGCCATCGGTGCGGAGTTAGAAAAGCTGGGAATTGATATGCTTGATGCACCGGTATCCGGCGGAGAGCCAAAGGCCATTGACGGAACCTTATCTGTTATGGTGGGCGGCAGGAAAGAGTTATTTGATAAATATTATGATATGCTGATGGTAATGGCAGGCTCTGTGGTATATGTCGGAGAGCTTGGCTCAGGAAATGTGGCAAAGCTGGCAAACCAGATGGTAGTAGCCGTGAATATTGCAGCAGTATCTGAGGCCCTTACCTTTGCAAAAAAAGCCGGAACTGATCCGGAACTGGTATACCAGGCCATTCGCGGCGGTCTGGCAGGCTCCACCGTTATGGAGGCAAAAGCCCCTATGATACTTAACAGAAACTTTAACCCAGGCTTTCGCATTGAGCTGCATATCAAGGATTTAAACAATGCCCTAAATGCGGCCCATGCCGTCAGTTCACCAGCCCCATTAACCGGACAGTTAATGGAGATCATGCAGGGGCTGAAAGCGGATGGCTTTGAGAAAGAAGACCACTCCAGTATTGTAAAATATTATGAAAAGGTTGCCAATACAATTGTAAAACCGGGAAACTAAAACTGAAATGACCGTATTGGCAAACATGCAGCCCTGGAGGAAAAAATGAATACAGATTTTATTAAAGGAGTTATCGTTCCGATTCTCACTCCCATTGATGAGGATGAGAGGATCGATGAAGCAAAATTAAGAGAACAGGTGGATTACGTCATTAACGGAGGCGTTCTTGGAATCCTGGCCTATGGAAGCAACGGAGAATTTTATGTTATAGAGGAAGACGAGATGGAGCGGGGCTTAAACATCATGATCCATCAGTCTGCCGGAAGAGTTCCCGTCTACTTTGGCATTGGCGCCATCAGCACGAAAAAATGCTGCCGCCTTGCAGAGATGGCGGTGAAAAACGGAGCAGCAGGGGTTTCTGTTTTGCAGCCGATGTTTTTAAAGCCTACGGAGACAGAGCTTTATCTGCATTTTAAAACAATTGCAGGAGCTGTTCCTGAGATCCCTGTCCTTCTTTATAACAACCCGGGCCGGGTGGGATACACTCTGTCCGGAAATCTGGTGGAGCGTCTGGCTGTGGAGGTGCCCAATATTGTGGGCATGAAGGACACCAGCGGGGATATTACCCAGACCGCTGAGTTTATCCGAAGGACCCGCCACAAGGGGTTTAAAGTATTTGGAGGAAAGGATACCCTCCTGTATGCCTCCATGTGCCACGGCGCAGTAGGAGGGGTGTGTACTGCGGCTAATTTTATGCCGGAGCTGATTACGGATATTTATAATAAATACATTGCAGGTGATTTAAGCGGTTCCCTGGAGGCACAGTTTAAGCTGAATCCGGTCCGTCTGTCCATGGACCCTGCAAGTTTCCCGGTAGCAGCAAAGGACATGGCTAATTTAAGGGGCAGAAACGTAGGTATTCCCTATAAGCCCAATCTTGCGACCCCGGAAGGCCCTGTATTAGCCCGTATAAAAAAGGAAATGGAAACCGCAGGGCTTCTGTAATTAATACGATCAGCGGACAGGCTGGCGGCTCTGATGAGACGCCGGCCTGTTTTGAACATCCATACAGGGGCGTATATAACTTGATTGGAGGGGTGGCAAATGGAAAAAATGGTGGCATTGCCCGATAAAACTCTGGTTCCGGCAATCGGACAGGGAGGAGCTTGACCGGTTTTTTCTGCGCCAGCCAGAAAAGTGTATCTGGACATAGTGTGAAAGTTCTGTCAAAGGACTTTTATGGGGATAGGAAGCGGGGACAGTTATGGAACAGATCGGGATTCTTCTGCCCAGGCAGACCATCCTGGAGTTTGCGGAGAATGTACTGAAAAAAGAGGGAATAGAGGTACAGATATTAAAGGTTGTGGAAAATGCAAATGCGGTTGTGGAGGCACAGGAGGCTTTGGCGGCCGGAGTACGCATAATTATTGCCAGAGGCCTTCAGGCAACCCTTATTAAAGAGAATACCAACATCCCTGTGGTGGAAATGCCAGTCACTATCCGGGAAATTGGTATGATGATCTTAAAAGCAAAGAGGATGCTGAAAAAGGAACACCCCTTAATCGGGATCGTTGCATTTAAGAATATGTTTGACAGTCTGGACCACTTAGAAGAATTATTTGACTGCGGTCTCCGTTTTTATGAACTGAAGGCATTGGAGGAGACTAGAAGGAAGGTAAGTCAGGCGGTTGCGGACGGGGTTGATCTGATTATCGGGGGAGTGAAGGCCAATCAGACGGCTTTTGAGATCGGCTTTCCAAGCCTGTTTATTGAAACAGGAGAAGAATCCATCCGCAGTGCCCTTGGCCTGGCCATCCATATGATAGACCTGGCAAAAATGGAGAAGCAAAATGAGGCTCAGATCGAGACACTGCTTGATACTTCTTTCAGCGGCATCATTAAAATCAATGCTTATAAAGAAATCGTGACGGTGAACCGGGTGATTGAACAGCTGATGGGAAAGCCTGCCTCAGAGGTGGTGGGTTTTCCCATTGATAAGGTGATCAGAGGAATCGATACAGAAGGGATCGAGGGGATCTTAAGAGGGAGTGAGGAGCTTTATTCCACCTCCTTTTCCATAGGGGACCAGCCTCTTATGGTGGTGGGAGCGCCGATTCAGTATGACGGGCATTTTAGCGGAGCAATCCTGACCTGCCATAAGATGAGGGGGATCGAACGCAGGGACTCTGAGGCTGCAGAGACCAAACTGGCAAGCGGATACATAGCCAGCCGTAATTTCAACCATATCCTTCGGCAATCTCCTGAGATGAAACGGTGTATGAAACTGGCAAGATCCTATGCAATATCCAAAAGCCCGGTGATGATATGCGGAGAAACGGGAACAGAAAAAGAGGTGTTTGCAGAAGCTGTTCATAATAACAGCCCCCAAAAGGGAGGCCCTTTTTTAAATGTCAACTGCGGCTCCCTGTCCCCTCAGGAGCAAAGAGAGGTCATCTTTGGCGTTTCAGAGGAATGCAGAAAAGGGGCCTGGGAAATAGCTTCTTATGGTACGGTCCTTCTTCAGGAAGTGGATAAGCTGTCCTTAGAGACACAATATCTGCTTTATAAGGCAGTCCATGATAAGCAGTTCTGGTGTAATAATTCCATGGTGAAACGAGCCCTTCCGGTACGGCTTATGGTCACCACTTCAGAAGAACTGGCTATGCTTTTAAAGAATGGCCTGTTCCGGGAAGATTTATATTTCCTCCTTTCTTCCCTTAAGATCGAGCTTCCTCCCCTCCGGAAGACGAAGGAAGATATTCCCAGGCTGATCCACCTGTATCTGGAACGGTTCAATGCCGCCTATTCCAGATATGTGGAAATCAGTGAGACTGCCTTAAAGGCCATGGAAGAGTATGATTGGGAAGGAAATCTGCTGCAGCTGGAGATGTTTTGTGAACGTCTGATTCTGACGGCTCCCCGCAGGCGGGTGGAGGAAGGGATGGTAAAAAACCTTTTACAGGAGCTTTACCCTCTTATCAGGGAGCAGAGCGGAAGGATTCAGCCCGTGCTGTTAAAGAGTCCTGAAGCAGTACGCATTGCCGGACTCCTGGACCGGTACCAGGGCAATAGAACCATGGTGGCGGAGGAACTTAAGATCAGCACCACCACACTGTGGCGGAAGATGAAGCGGTATGGAATTGGAAGTAAATATGAGCTGTAACAGGAAGGGACTTTTGTTTATTGAAAGAGATTGCAATGTTTTTGCAATCTCTTTTTCATTATCAGAAAGAAAAATAAAGGTTACAAGAGAGAGGGAATAAGGTTGGTATTTCTGTCAATAGATAGCTGCTTAAAATAAGAATATAATTCTCCATAAGGTCAGAAAAGGGATGAAGAAAAGGAGAGATTAGAATGACACCGATCATCACAAAAATGGAAGTTTATCCTGTAGCCGGAAAAGATTGTATGGAACTGAATTTAAGCGGAGCCCATGCCCCGTTTTTTACCAGAAACATCGTAATCCTTCATGGGGAAAACGGCGAGACAGGAGTGGGGGAAGTGCCGGGAGGTGAAAAGATCACCCAGGCCCTTTCAGAGTGTATTCCTCTTGTAGAGGGGACAAAAATAGGGGAGTATAAAAGCACTTTATTAAATGTGAAAGCTCACTTAGAATCAAGGGGGGAGGAAGATGTGAGAGGAAACCAGACCTTTGACTTGCGCACAGGAGTCCATGTGCTGACGGCCATTGAAGCCCCCTGTCTGGATCTTCTGGGTAAATATCTTGGAGTACCGGCGTGTGAACTTTTAGGAGACGGGAAGCAGAGGGATAAGGTAGAGATGCTTGGATATTTATTCTTTGTCGGTGACAGGAATAAAACAGACCTGCCTTATGATTCGGAACCTGATGCTGAATGGGAGTGGTACCGCCTCCGCCATGAAGAAGCCCTGACCGGGGAAACGATCGTGGCTGCGGCCAGGGCGGTCAAAGAAAAATACGGGTTTAAGGATTTTAAATTAAAAGGGGGCGTTTTGTCCGGAAGGGAAGAGATGGAGGTGATCCGGGAACTGAAAAGGGCATTCCCTGAAGCCCGCATTGATTTAGATCCCAACGGCGCCTGGCTCCTTGAGGATGCGGTTGAGTATGTGAAAGGGATGGAGGGGATTTTGACCTACTGCGAGGACCCGTGCGGATCGGAAGGCGGATACTCAGGCAGAGAGATCGTCAGTGAATTCCGCCGCAGGACAGGATTCCCCACAGCCACCAACATGATTGCAACAGACTGGCGCGAAGTGGGCCATGCCCTGGAATGCCAGGCGGTTGATATCATTCTTGCGGACCCCCATTTCTGGACCATGAGCGGCTCTGTGCGTGTGGCCCAGATGTGCCATGACTTTGGCTATACCTGGGGATCGCATTCCAATAACCACTTTGATATTTCTTTGGCAATGTTCACTCATGTGGGTGCGGCGGTACCGGGAAACTACAATGCCCTGGATACCCACTGGATCTGGCAGGAGGGACTGGAACGGCTGACAAAAGAACCCCTGTGCATCAAAGATGGCTGCATTGAGGTTCCTGGGAAGCCGGGCCTTGGCGTGGAGGTTGATATGGAACAGGTGAAAAAAGCCCATCAGCTATATCTGGATCACTGCCTGGGCGGAAGAGACGATTCCGTGGTCATGCAGTATTTGATACCCGGCTGGAAATTTGATCCGAAAAGGCCCTGCCTGGTCCGGTAATGGAATCCAGGCATGAAAAATTCTTATGATACAATCGGTATTAGCAATTGGATGTATCGAGTTTTCGTTGATATAATGCATATATCAATGGGCTAGTTGAGAATAAAAATGAACAATATAGCCAAACGGAGGGATTGAATGGATATAGAACAAAAAGGCACACCAGTGGTAACACAGATGCAGGTCATACCCGTTGCAGGATATGACAGCATGCTGATGACGTTAAGCGGAGCCCATGCTCCCTGGTTTACCAGAAACCTGGTGATCTTAAAGGACAGTGCCGGACATACGGGAATCGGTGAGATCCATGGGGGAGATTACACCTGTGAAGCATTGAAAAGCTGCATTCCTCTGGTGTTGGGCCAGCCAATCGGAAAATACCGGACAATATTAAACAGCATCCATAAGGCTGCCAGCCGGGCAAAGGAGGATGATGGAGAAGGAATACAGACCTTGGATATCAGTAAGCTGAAATTTGTAGTAAAGGCGGAATGGGCCATTGAGTGTGCGCTTTTGGATCTGCTTGGAAAACACTTGGGACTTCCCATGTGCGAGCTGCTGGGGGAGGGAAAGCAGAGGGATGAGGTAGAAACCCTGGGCTATCTGTTCTATGTCAGTGAGAAAGAAAAGGCATGTAAAGATCTTGATTATCTGGATGAAAGGGGCAGCAGTGATCCCTGGTTTAAGCTTCGCCGCCAGGAGATGCTGACACCGGAGCGGATCGTGGAGCAGGCCCAGGTGCTCCATGAAAAGTATGGATTTGGAAATTTCAAGCTAAAAGGGGGTGTTTTTACAGGAGAAGAGGAGATGGAAGCAATCCGTGCCCTTAAAAAGTCTTTTCCAAAAGGGCGGATCAACATAGATCCTAATGGAGCATGGACTCTTGAGGAAGCCATTAAAATCTGCAAGCCCATGGAAGGAATCCTGACCTACATAGAAGATCCCTGCGGTCCGGAATCCGGATATTCCGGCAGGGAAGTGATGGCGGAATTTAAAAATGCGGTAAACCTCCCGGTAGCCACCAACATGATTGCGACGGACTGGAGGCAGTTTTACCATTCTGCTGCCTTAAAATCTGTGGATATCGTACTGGCAGATCCTCATTTCTGGGGATTTGGAGGGAGCGTCCGGATGGCCCAGATCTTAAATGACTGGGGCATGACCTGGGGCAGCCATTCCAACAACCACTTTGATATCACACTGGCAGCCTTTGCCCATACGGCAGCGGCAGCACCTGGAAATCCTACGGCACTTGACTCCCACTGGATCTGGCAGGATGGACAGAATCTGCTGGAGGATACACCGGTCATTAAGGGCGGATATTTACAGGTTCCCCAGAAGCCGGGCCTGGGAGTCAGCCTGAATATGAAACGGGTCATGGAGGCCAATGATCTGTATAACAGCCTTCCCTGTCATGACAGGGATGACACCATGGCAATGCAGTATCTCATACCTGGCTGGAAGTATGACTGCAAAAGTCCTGCACTGGTAAGGTAAAAAAATACATATTAAATGGAGGGGTATTTTATGAAAAAAAGGAATTTGAAAAAACAGGCACTTTGTATGGCGCTCTGCTTAAGTATGGCACTGATGAGCGGCTGCACGGGAGGAGGTGCCGCTGCCAGCGGGACCAATAGCCCCCAGAAGGCAGCCGCAGAAAACAGGTTTGTTTTTGCAGGGCCAAATAACATCACTCAGTGGGATCCGCTGAATGAGAACAAAACCAATGCCTATATGCTTTCCAAACTTACCTACAACACCCTTGTGAATCCTTACGGGGAGAATAACTCCATACAGCCGGAACTGGCCACCGAATGGAGCGTATCCGGGGATGGGCTTGAGTGGACCTTTAAACTGAGGGAAGGAGTTAAATTCCACAACGGAGAAGAGTTCAATGCGGATTCGGTAGTAGCGACCTTAAAGCGGATGATCGACAATCCTACCCTGGTCCAGGCGGCATTCTGGCCTTCTCTGGAAGGTGTGGAAGCCAAGGATACTTATACGGCTGTAATCAGGCTGAAAGAACCCTGGGGTGCTCTGCTGAACCAGTTAATCGACACTCCCATGCTTCCGCCTAAGGCACTGGAAGAAAAAGGGGATGCCCTGTTTGAGTTTAACGAGTCAAACAAGCCCATTGGAACCGGACCCTGGATCGCTGACAAATGGACGCCAGGACAGGATGCAGAATTTGTCCGCAACGAGGATTACTGGGATTGGGGCGATGACAAGAGCAACGTTGACAGGATCATATACCGTCCGGTCATTGAAGATACCACACGTGTTTCCGGCATTCAGACAGGCGACTTAGATATGATCGATGCAGTGCCGGTGGAACAGGCGGACATGCTGTCAAGCGTAAAAGGGGTAAAGGTGGAAAAGATTTTAGGCTCTGCCATCGTTCATCTGGGATTCCGCTGTACAGACGGGCGGATCTTTGAGGACTTAAATGCCAGACAGGCAGTAAATCACGCGTTAAACAGAGAGCTTCTCGTGCAGTCCATTGCAGGAGGCGGAGCGGCAAGCGACTGGCCCAGCCCTGAGGGAGTCCTTGGCTATGATAAGGAAAACGCCAAAGTTCCGGAATACAATGTAGCTATGGCAAAAGACCTGCTTTCTAAAACCGCTTATGCAGGAGAAGAAATATCCTTCATCGCACCTACCGGCGTATTCGCCAGAAATAAAGAGGTAGCACAGGCAGTTTTGGCAATGCTTTCAGAAGCAGGATTTAAGGTGAATCTAGAGATCATGGAAAATGCGGCCTTCCAGGAACGACGTGCTGCAGGAAATTATGATTTATACATTCAGAGATATCCATTTCCGGCAGGCGACCCGGATTCCGTAATCACCCAGAGATGGTTAAACGATGCCCATAAGTCAGGATATGTCAATGATGAGATGAATACAAAGATTCTGGAACAGAAGCAGGAAAGCGATCCTGTAAAGCGTGAGCAGCTCTTAAAAGAAGTATTTGCTATCGAATGGGCGGAGGCAGCGCCTCATCTGGCTCTTTACCAGCAGGTGACGACTCTCGCCTACCGGGAAGGCATTACAGGCTTAAGACTGAGGATCGACAATGTATTTGATTATTCCAGAATATCAAAATCCGCAAACTAATGACTAAGGGAATACATCTTGAAAGGGGATACAGTTTTGCTTAAATTTATCATGAAACGTTTGGGATATACGGTTTTTGTCCTGTTTGGAGTATCCATTTTAACCTTTGGGCTTTTAAAGCTTACACCAGGTTCCCCGGCCCGTCTGATGCTTTCCGATGATGCCACAGAGGAGCAGATCAGAGAAAAAGAAATAGAAATGGGACTGGACAAGCCTCTGACTGTACAGTATTTCAGCTACATAACAGGAGTTGTCAGGGGAGATCTTGGGAATTCCTTATTTTATAAAATGCCGAATTCCACGCTGATCTTTCAGAGATTGCCGGCTACCGCGTACTTAACACTGGTAGCCATGGGAATCGCCCTTCTCATCAGCATACCCATGGGGATTATCGCGGGGGTGAAGAGGGGGTCTGTCATAGATTTGTTTGCCATGATATTTGCCCTTCTCGGGCAGTCTATATCAGGTGTTGTTTTAGGGCTTATCTTTATCCTGTTTTTTGCGGTTAAGCTTGGCTGGCTGCCGGCCATGGGATACGGAGGCTTTGCATTTGTCATCATGCCGGCTACTTCCTTAGCCATGCAGATGGCTGCCCTCATCACCCGTATGCTGCGGTCCGGCATGGTGGACGTGCTCCAGGAGGATTACATTACCGCAACCTTTGCAAAGGGGATAAGCAACCGGGAAATTACCATGAAGTATGCCTTAAGAAATGCAATTCTGCCGGTTATTACGGTTGTGGGCCTGCAGGTCGGCACATTCCTGGGCGGAGCTGTTGTCACGGAACAGATATTTGGCTGGCCGGGAATTGGCACTCTGACGGTCCAGGCCATTGGGCTTCGGGATTTCCCGTTGGTGCAGTCCGTTCTTTTGGTAATATCTGCGTGTTTTGTACTGGTCAACCTGCTGGTAGATATTATCTATACCATTGTTGATCCGCGCATGGACTTTAACTAAGGGGGATTTGAATGAGCAGACAAGAATTATTCAGAAGAATGCGGAAAAGCAACTTTTTCGTCATAGGAGCGGTATTGGTTTCCTTTATTATTTTCGTATCACTGATCTCTCCCTGGGCAGCGCCCCATAACCCCATAGCCTCGGATCTGACGCTCCGGTTAAAGATGCCTGATGGTCTCTCAAAGGGCTGGAGCGGTTACATTCTGGGAACAGATCCTCTGGGGCAGGATATTTTATCCAGACTGATGGTTGGCAGCAGGGTTTCGTTATGGATCTCCTTTTCCGTGGTTATTACCACGGCCATTATCGGTACCATCCTTGGAATCATATCCGGTTTTTTCGGTGGGATTATTGATACAGTCATCATGAGATTCAGCGATATTCAGGTGTCCATTCCTCCCATGATTCTGGCAGTTGCAGTTATGGCTGTATTGGGAAACAGCACCAGCAATCTGATCCTGGTTCTGGTATTTACAAGATGGGTGCAGTATGCCCGAGTGGTGCGGAGCAATGTTATGGGAATCCGGAATATGGAGTACATTCACGCTTCCCAGGTTTTAGGCTCCTCCAAGAAGAGGATCATGTTTACCCAGATCCTTCCCAATGTACTGACACAGCTTATCATTGTCATGAGCCAGGAATTTGGCCGCACCATCCTTACGGAGTCCTCTTTAAGCTTCCTGGGACTTGGAGTCCCGGCTCCCGCCCCTTCCTGGGGAGTTATGATCGCAGACGGCAGAGAGTATCTGGCAACAGCTCCGTGGGTCGTCGTAGCACCGGGGGCAGCGCTTATGATCGCAGTGCTGGCATTTAACTTTTTAGGCGACGGTGTGCGTGACGTACTGGATCCGAAGAATAAGAATTAACCACGAAAGGGAGAATCCAGATGGAAAAATTAATTGAGATTAAAGATTTCTCAGTAAAATTTGAGACGGGTCGTGCCGTAGCATATGCTCTTAACGGGGTTAATCTTACAATAGGCAGAGGAGAAGCACTTGGACTGGTTGGAGAATCAGGCGCCGGTAAGACGACCACGGCCCTGGGAATGCTTAATTTAATTCCCCAGCCTGCCGGAAAGGTGACTGGCGGAGATATTCTGTATGAGGGAAAATCCGTATTCAAAATGTCTCAAAAAGAGCTGATGAACATGAGAGGCGATAAGGTAGCCATGATATTCCAGAATCCTCTGACGTCTTTAAACCCAGTATTTACGGTAGGGGAACAGATCGGCATGGTTTTGCAGAAGCATAAGAATTTAAGCAAAAAGGAGGCCGTGAATGAGGCCGGCAAGCTGTTGGAAGTGGTGGGAATAGCCAAATACCGGGTGAATGATTTCCCCCACCAGTTTTCCGGAGGCATGAGACAGAGAGTCGGCATCGCCGCCGCCCTGGCCTGCAACCCCTCCCTTTTGATCGCAGATGAGCCCACCACAGCTTTGGACGTTACCATACAGGCCCAGATATTGGAGCTGATCAAAGAGCTATTAGTCAAGTATGACAGCTCTCTGCTGATGATTACCCATAACCTGGGCATTATAGCGGAGATCTGCAACAATGTTGCTGTCATGTATGCGGGGATCATCGTGGAGTATGGCTCTGTGGAAGAGGTATTCAGCAGTCCCTCTCATCCCTATACCATTGGCTTGTTCGGTTCCATCCCCAGGCTTACGGGGCCAAGGGAAAGGCTTGCCTCTATTCCCGGAACAGTAGCAAATCCGGAAAATCTTCCCTCAGGCTGTCCGTTCCATGAACGGTGCGGGAAAGCCTCGGGCCGATGTTCAGAACATGCGCCGCAGATGTTTCAGATAGGTGAGAATCATTATGTGGCCTGCCATAAAGCCGGGGAGGTCAAAATATGAATGGAATAGACAATGGAAGAAAACCTCTGATTCAGGTTAAAAATCTTAAAAAGTATTTTGAAATCAAGGGAAAGGGAGAACTTCATGCAGTCGATAATATTTCCTTTGATATTTATCCGGGAGAGACTCTTGGTCTGGTGGGAGAGTCAGGATGCGGAAAAAGCACGGTTGGAAACGTAATCATGAGACTTCACAAGCCGACAGGAGGAGAATTGATATACGGGGAAAAGGATGTATTTAAGGCAGCGGGAAAGCAGGAGCTGTTAGAAATGTGTTCTAACATACAGATTATTTTCCAGGACCCCTATTCTTCTCTAAATCCCCGGAAGACCATACGTTCTATATTGAAAGAGGCTTATAAGATCCATAAGATCGGTTCTGACAAGGAAAAAGATGATAAAATAGAAGCGCTGTGTGATGACTGCGGAATTTCAAGGGATCTGCTGAACAAATATCCTCATGAGCTGGATGGTGGAAAACGCCAGATCGTGGGAATTGCCAGAGCATTATCCTTATCACCGGAATTTATTGTCTGTGATGAGCCGGTATCCTCCCTCGACGTATCCATTCAGGCTACTATCATCAATCTGCTTATGGATCTGCAGAAAAAAAGAGGCTTGTCCTATCTTTTTATTTCTCACGATTTATCGGTGGTACGTCACATTTCAAACCGCATTGCCGTCATGTATCTGGGACAGATTATTGAAAGTGCGGAAACTGACGACATCTTTCATAATGCCGTACACCCCTATACCATAGCCCTATTATCAGCCATTCCAAAGGTGGAGATCGGTAAAAAGGTGTCCCGTATCGTGCTGAAGGGAGATGTCCCAAGCCCTCTTAATCCGCCGGAAGGCTGCCGGTTTGCCCCCAGATGCTGGATGGCGCAGGATATATGCAAAAAAGAAACTCCTGCTCTTCGGGAAACAGGGGAAAAGGGTCATTGCGTGGCCTGTCATTTCTGGGAAGAATCCAGAGCGGCGGCTGAGAAGGAGCAGGCTGCAATGAATAAAACGGAGATACAGCCCAAATAATATATAAAATTATGCCCTGTGGCTATGGGAAACTTCAGCCATAGGGCATTTTATTGTAAAAGTTCTTTATATCTTCGCAGAAGCTGGCCCCGGCCTGGTTTAGAATCCAGTTTTTTCTTGTGACAAGGGCATTGAGCCTTGTGAGACGGGGAGAAACAGAATAATAGGCAACCAGCTCCCGTTCGCTGGCGCAGGATTCTCCGATAAAAGTGACGCCGATTCCCATGGCAACCATGCTTCTGGTCGCGGATATGCTGTTGGTTTCGCATACGGTTCGGGGAATCCAGTTGGCTTTTTCCAAAACGGCATCCGTAAGATAGCGCAGGGTGGAGCCTTTCTTGGAAAGAAGGATGTTCTCGTCTCCGAAATTTTCTTCAAAATCTTTGATTTTTATGGGATGTTCCGGATTCTTTTTTCGGTAAGGATGGCAGGCCGGAATGGAGAATAGTACCTCTTCTTCCCGCAATATGGTAACCTGATCCGGTGAAAAAGGTTCTGTCGTATTGAGTGCCATGATTCCGCAGTCAATGCTTTCTTCCAATATAAGCTTTATAAGAGCAGGCAGACTTGTTTCAGAGATTTCAATGGTAACTTCCGGATAACGCATTTTAAAGGCGGGAATGATCTCTATCAGCATTTTTAACCCGAATTGGGAGGTGACACCAACCGTGATATGGCCTCTGTTATCTAAGTTTTGTATATTCTGGTAAAGCATATTTTTAATTGATATTACCTCTTCGGCTGCTTGAATATAAAGCTGCCCGGCAGGAGTTAAGGATAGGCGGCCTTTGCTCCGAAAGAAAAGTGGCGTGCCAAGCTCGCTTTCCAGCTTGGAAAGGTACTGGCTTAAGGTAGATTGGGAAACAAACAGTTCTTCAGCAGCCTTTGTCATATTTTGTTTTTGGGCTATGGTTAAAATATAACTGAGATAACGGGTATCCATGGCGGATTCTCCTTTGTATGTCTGAAAGGTTCTGGGTTTCGGGTCAATCGGATAGTCGCAATCCACTTTGCTATTTGATGAGTTCACTAGTTAAAATTATATCATATCTCCCATATAATGACAATTCTGTATCAAAAAGAGCAAGGTAACTGGCGGTTTTTTGCCATTTCCCTTGCTCTTACTTGTTTTATATTGTCATAGATTCTGCGATGGCATTGGCCAATGCGCCGATTTCAGCCAGCTGATCCTCTTTTACAGAAGATTTGATGGTGATGGTCTGATCCAGTATGGTCATGTTTTTCATCTCTGAAAGGATCTCAGTCATTTTCTTGCCTGCCATGATACCCCAGGAACCGTTTTCCATAAGGGCAACGGTGCGGTTTTGTACGTTATGGGCTTTCATATCCATAAGCAGGTGCTCCATGCTGCTGAAAATTCCTCCGTTATAGGTGGCCGAAGCGAATACCAGATGACTGCAGCGGAATGCTTCTGATATGAGCACAGACGGATGGGTATTGGATACATCATACATGACAATGTTGCGGATGCCGCGTTCTGCCAGGCGGCATGCCAGGATGTTGGCGGCATTCTCCGTATTACCGTAGATGGAACCATATGCGATCATCACAGCATTTTCTTCCGGTGTATAGCTGCTCCACTTAAAATACTTATCGATATACCAGCAAATGTCGGAACGCCATACAGGCCCGTGAAGAGGACAAAGGAACTGAATGTCCAGATCAGCGATTTTCTTTAAAAGAGTCTGGGTGGACGGTCCGTATTTACCTACAATATTGGAATAGTATCTTCTGGATTCATCCAGCCATTCCCGTTCAAAATTTACTTCATCTGCAAATAAGTTTCCGTTCATTGCACCAAAGGTACCAAAGGCGTCGGCTGAAAAAAGAACCTTGTCCGTGGTATCGTAGGTGACCATTACTTCCGGCCAGTGAACCATGGGGGCCATATAAAATGCAAAGGTATGTTTGCCGGAGCAGAACGTGTCCCCCTCCTTCACGACGACAGCTCTGGAATCAACGCCGAATTCATAAAACTGGTTGATAATCGGAATTGTCTTGGCATTGCAGATCACCTTTACATCCGGATACCTTCTGACCATTTCGCCCAAAGTGGCACAGTGGTCCGGCTCCATATGATTTACAATGATATAATCCAGATTCCGTCCTCCTAGGACTGCTTCCACATTTTCCAAAAACTGTCCGGTGATAGCCCGGTCAACAGTATCAAAAAGAATGGTTTTTT